>SXGR01113003.1_pt1 | contig 25081 bp, 11 predicted proteins | sample 3174711 | NCBI WGS metagenome assembly SXGR01 (sample SAMN11356860, study PRJNA531348) | freshwater metagenome | isolation source: freshwater sample F1-60 | place: China: Fuxian Lake, Yuxi | collected 2017-12-25
GCGGCCGAACTGCACGGAAGACTGAAGGTGCGATCCCAGGCGCCGGCTGGTGACCGATACTTGGCCGTTACCGTGATCGGCGCGGCATCGCGGCATTCAAATGCGAGCGCCGCGTAGTCGGCGCGCATCTGGTCTATCGGCCAGTCAGGTTCCCCATCGGCAACGCTGATGCCGTCAATGCGCACCACCGTTCCACCGTCCGAGCTGGGCGCCGACTCGATCTGCGCTTCCGCAACAGTCATGCGCGTAACGTCCCCGATCAGAGCGAGGACCGACGCGTGCTGGTGCATTCTCGCCACAGCAAGCAGGGCTGCTGACCCGCCCGCAATTAGGGCGAGCGAGACGACCGCGGCGAGCACTCGCCTGGGCGCGCCGTACCAGCGTTCCTGGAGAGCCGCGCCGCGCAGCCAGTGGTGCGGCATGCAAAGCGCCTGGACGAGCGCGGCCGACAACCCCCAGCTGATGAACTCGAGATGGTAGAAATGCCTCCGCTGGAAGACCAGCGATACGTAGCCGGAAAGAAAGACGATGGCAATCGTGACCGCCCACCCAGCCCGCAGGCTCCTTACAAAAATGACAAACAAGCCTGCGATTGCGATCACTAACCCGTAGCCGTTGAGTTGCATGACCCGCCACGTAGCGGCGATCACTCGGAGCACGAGGTCTCCGGGAAAGGTCGTCCACAACTCGCGCAACAGTGCCACGGACGCACGCTGCATCTCATTGCTGTTGAAGTACATTGGCTCCGACGCACCGAGTACACGCCTCGCATAACTGTTGATAAGGACGGTTACGTGGCTGTCGTCGAAGACTAATCCGTAGTCATAGAGTGGGTCGGCGACGTGCAATCGTTCAGTCGTACCATCCAGACCACCCAGAAATTGCACCGCCAGGACACTGCCCTGCCCGGCGACGACTGATCGCCAGAGCACGCTCCCGCCCCCTAGTGCCAGTCCTGCCAGCACACACACGGTCGCGACGCTTTTTCGTGACGGACCAGCGGGAGCGCGACGGACAAACAAGATGGTCGTCATTAGCGCCAGCGGGACGGCGGCCATCAGATCGGTCTTGAACCCGATGCCGATCCCGGCCACCAAACCCAAGGCGAGCGACGGCGCCCACAGCGCCAGTCCCTCGGTGTCGCGTCGAAGGACCACCCCGCACAACCAGATTGATGCGAGCATCCACGGCGCCTTGGCGTACTCGATCGGCATCGCCACGGCGGTCAGGTGCGCCTGCGACCAGGCAATGCCGGCGACAGCGGCGAGGGCGACGATCCGCCATAGCCCCAGCCGAAATACCAAGTATGCGCTCGCGCAGGTCGCCGCGTGAAACGCGGACTGGAAGCTGATGAACCCGTCGAGGGTCGGGCCGCGGAGCTGAAACCACAGGCCCAGCAAGCGGTGAAAATATTCTGATTGCCGCCAACTGTGCCCGACCTCAACCATCGGCACCCCGGCCAGCGCCTCGCAGGGGAAGAACTCCAGTTGTCGCGAAAGGAAGGCTTGCCATTGCGGCAGCGCCTGGAGCGCCTCCGGGTTCGGCACCCATCCGGGTCGCCCAATGCAGGGCACCAGCAGGTCGTCGACCCACGGCACTACTGAAAACCCCGCGAGCGAACGGTAGGCAATCAGGTAGGCCGTGACGGCCACCACCAGGCTCAGGGCCGCGTCGACTGCGACCGGCGATCGCACTGCTCGCCGAAGCGGGCTGTCCGTCATCGGGCGCTCCGCGCCTCGTCCAGGATCGCGGCAAACGCCCGGGTCGTCACATCGATGCGATAGTTGCGCGAGACGGCGTCGTGAGACGGGGACGGCGCCAGCGTGCCTGACGCATGAGCGTCAAGCAGTCCCTCGATCGCCGTTGCAATGCCGGCAAGGTTGTCAGGATCGACGACCGGGTAGCCAAGCGCGCCGAGCAATTCGGCCGAGGCTCCCTTGACCGGGGTGAGACCGAGTACCGGCTTGCGCAGCGGCAAATAATCCACGAGCTTGCTCGGCAGGAACAAACTGGGACCGTCGCTCGGTGCGTCGATGATGAGCAGGGCGTCGGCGGAGGCAGCCCGCGCCCGGGCCGTTACCGGGTCAACGCGTCCGGCAAAGCTCACCATCTGATCCAGGCCGAGAGCCGCCGACCGCCGCGCGTAGGGCGCCATGTCGGCGCCGATGAACTCGACGGTTATCCGGCCATTGAGCGGTCGCACACGCTGGATCGCCGCCAGCGCCTCTAGAAATTTCTCCGGGGTACGTATGCCGTGGTAGAAGCGACCGGTATAGACCAGCCTCATAGCGCCCCCTGTGCGGGGGGGCGTGACCTCTGCAAGCGGCTCGAACCCCTGTGTCACCACCCGCGCGCGAGCCAGCCAGTCGGCCGGATACTTCTCCATGACGCGGTCTCGAGTAAAGCGATTGACGAACACCACCCGAAACGCAGCCGCGATCACGTCTGCTTCGCAAACGGCGGCCGTGTGCCGCGCCCAGGTATTGGCGGCCAGATACGGACTGTCGACCCATGGATCCGAGAAGTGAGCGACCCACGGCAGGCCGGTCTCGTGATGCAGCCGCAGGGCCACCAGGTGATCGGTCCAGGGCTGCGCGAAACTGACGATGACATCGGCCGGCTCGTCACGAAGCGTCCGCCGCGCCTCGGCCAGGGCGCCCGCCAGCCACACGCGCTTCTCGTCAGGCTGGTGTTTGAGCGTCGGGCACATCCGCCAAAGCGCGCGAAAGAATAGCCACTCTTCCGGCGACGGTACTGGCAGTCGGATCACACTACCGTTCGAGGAATCCTCTACGGGAATGCCGTAGTCCTGTTGATAGCGTCCGGATCGCGGACCGAAGCACACGACGCGGGAATTCCAGCCAAGCGCGCCGAGCGCCGTGAGCGTCCGCGTGACCTGCACTGCGCGGGGCCCCGACAGTGGCGGCATTTCCCAGGAGATGGCGAGCAGACGCTTCACGTGGCGGGGACGCGATCCTTAAGTGCCTGGATAATGCGGCGCGTATGATCGCGCCACGAGTGCCGGGACACTGCCAGCTGCCGCGCCTCGGCGCCGAGCGCGGCGCGCTGGGCGGGGTTGTCGATCAGCGCGCGCAATCCGTCAACAAGCGAATCAACGCTGCCGGGCACGGTCATCCGCGCGGCGCGCCCGTGCTCCAGGATCTCGCCCACCTGATCGAGGTCAGACGCGACGATGCCCTTGCCCATGGCCATGTACTCGAACAGCTTGGTCGGCGAGCCGAAGAACGGCGTACCGTCGGGATTGGGCACATGGGGCGACGTCAGGATGTCGCAGGCCGCCAGGAAGCGGGGCCCCTCGGCCTGCGGGACGATACCGGCCAGCACGGTGAGATCGCGCACGCCGCCAGCGTCGAGTGCTGCTGTCACTTCTCCCATCTTCACTCCGTCGCCGATCATCAGCAGGCGCACGGACTCCCGATAGCCAGGGTGGGCCGCCAGCAGCCTGGCAAACGCCGCGGCCAGCACCTCGGCCCCATGCCATGGCCCCATCGTGCCAATGAAGCCGATCACGGTCTTTCCCACCAGCCCGTGCTTGGTGCGAATGGCATCGCCATCGATCGCGGGCGAGTAGCGATCCGGCTCCACACCGTTGGGGTTCACGAGGATCTTCGCAGCCGGAACACCGCGCGTGGTGAGCTCGTCAGCCATCGGCTGGCTGACGACCACGATGAGGTCCGCGATCGTCAAGTTGGCGAGCTCGATTCGTTCCGACATTGCTTCGTGAACCAGGGGCGATCCCCAGTGGCGGCTCATCCAGATTTCCGAGCCGTTGTACTCCATGACGAACGGCACGCGGCGTTCAACGGCCAGGCGCGCACCGGCGTAGCTGTTCAGGCTGTAGCGCTGGTAGACAAAGGACACCGTTCGCGAGGTGGTGATGGCCGTGCTCGCCGCCTGCTGGAACTGCGCGTTCATCATGAAGCTGGGCAGTTCCGGGTATTCCCAGAACGCCTCGGCGGGCGGCACCAGGTGCACTTCAATACCGGGATCGACCGTGGGCACGACGTCAGTGGTCATCATGATCGGTGACCCACCGAACGCGCGGAGATGGTTAATGACGCCCGCGATGTGCCCCACCGAGCCGCCGGCCTTCAACCCGAAGCTCAGGTCCGTCCGCAGATACAGCGGTTGGTGCCGCAGGTCCAGAACGCGCGGTCCCTCGGCCCTGGATCGAGCCACCAGTGCCGCGGCTTCGCGGTCAATCCGCTGCAACAACTGCGCCTTGCCAAACGGCTCGCGCATGGCCTGCCAGGCCCAGCGAGCAATCAGCGGATACGACAACGCGCGCCGGCGGCCCCCCTCGTCTTCGACGAAGCAGGACCCGCGACTCAACACGCGCAAGAATAGGGCGAGCTTGAGCGGGCGGCCGATGGTCTCGAGGCGATGCGTCAGGATGCGGGCCTCGTCGTAGCGGAGAAGATGGCCGAACAATTGGCCGTCGCGGGCCGCCCGCCTGAGTCGATCGACGGTAACCAGCGTTTCGCCCGGACCGACCTCCCATCGCCCTGACCCGTGCCGAAGCACGGTGATTCGCTTGCGGCTCCCCATCGTCACTGGCGCTCGAGCCTTCTTCTCGTAGATTCGACCTGGCCGTAGAAGCCCCCGTGCTGCTGCTCCGACGCCAACTTGGAACTCCATTTCTGAAGAAACGCCGCAAGTTCATCGGCGTCGGCTGGGGAGCGACCGTCGCGCCAGGTCAGTAAGTACAAGTCTCGGGTCGGCGACACGTGGTGGAGCACCAGTCGCATACGAAGCCTGATCGACTCTGGAGTGAACAACGTGGCAAACCCACTCCACACAACCGGGGCATCGTGCGATAGGTCGAAAAGAAAGTAATCCACGCCTGCCTCTGCATAGATGCGGGCGACCTGTTCGGGCGTACCAGTCATGACCTCGGTGTAGTCCTTCAAGTAGACACTTCCGTCGGGCCGTTGAAACGGGGTGGCGGGCACTCCTGTAAAGCCAGGAAGAAAGTTCACCATCTCAGCCAATGCTTTTTGCGGCAGAATTTGCGCGACGCGGTAGGCCGTTCTGGTATCCCAGCCGCCTTCGTTCATGTCGGCGTACGATGATTGCCCAATCAAGAAGGCCGCGCTCGCGCGCCACTGCAGGGCCCATATAGACGCCCAGCCGAGATAGAGCGGCACGACTGCAGTCGCCACGACCAGGAGTGCCAGCGCGCGTCGCGCGACGGTCCGCACCTCAACTGCGCTAGCCATCGTCAGGATGAGCACTCCTGCTGCAATCCCGATCGGATTAGAAAAGTCGGTGAATCGGCCCATCGACGACCCTGGTCCCCCACCCCACATCCGCAACACTGAGATAAGCGCCAGGACAAAGAGCAAGTACGACACGCCTAGAAAGGGCCGGACTAGGGCGGTACCAGCTGGCCAAGAACGTCTTGAGCACGCGCCTGCGCAAATGCCGACTGCGACTGCACCGGCGATGAAGATGAGTGTCGGGGCACTGAGAACGCCTGGCAGCGCCTCGAACAGCGACTGCACTGGAGCCGTGGTGACAACGGAGACATTGGCTGGGTCTCCCGACAGCGCCACTTGAAGGAACCCTAATCGGTAGTCGACATACGCGAGCTGCGGATCAATCCATCGGCTGAACCGCTCCAAGCTGACAAAACGTGTCATGAACGAAGGCATGTTGTGCAGCTCAGGGATACCGACCTGAGTGAAGTTGTAGGCGCACACGACGGCGGTGCAGGCGACGGCCCAGACGGGCTCCAGCAGCGAACGGCGTGCCGCGCCGGAGTCCCCCGAAACCTTCAGGACAGCGCTCGCTCCCAGGAGAATCGGCACCAGCAACACAGCCGCCAGCGGCGACAGGACAATGACCGCCGTAATCACCACCAGCCGGGGTAACAAGCGGACTCCGGCGGAGGCCTCGGCGAAACAGACCGCCCGCACCGTCGACAGCACGAGATACAGAATGAAGGTGTTTCGGATCAGATGGGATTTCGCGTAGGCGCCCTGCCCGCCGTAGTACTGAAGGTAGAGGCAAACCCCGACCAAGCCGATAAGGGGCGCCACCAAATGGGAGGGAGTCGCCAGCCGCCACATCATCCCGGCACCCAGCAACAGCACGAGGTACGTGGCCAGCGCCGCGCCGTTGACGTCAGATAGCACGTTGGCGAGGAACCCTAGTCCATTCCCCTTCGACGCAAAGTAGTGGACCCAGTAGTCGTTCGGCTCGATCGAGTGGCGGTCAAGTACCTGTTCGTAGTAAGGCAGGTAGTTGCCCGGGACGTCGTTGTCGCCACCGAAGTGTCCCCAGAGGGCAATAGTGACGAGGATCACCACGGCACATACGATTACACCCAGCCGCAGCAGCAAGCCCGCCAGCCCCCAGCGGCCGGATGAGGGCTCGGCGACAGGCCTCAGGGCACGGCTCCCCGACCAGTCGAAGAGCACGACGCCGACGGCCACCGTCACGGCCGGCAACACCAGCCACACGTAGTACAGGTGCAATGCCGCTAACAGGACCACCGCCACCGACCACGCGGCGGCGCCCGCAAACGCTGATTCGATGAAGTGTCGCTGCCACGGCCTGGGGCTCGTCGCCGGCAGCACCCCGCGCTCGACGATCCGTGAACCGGTCGCGACGAACGCGATCAACATCACCGGGGTCAGCCAGAGGCGAGCCAGGTTGTAGAACAGGTATCCCGACCCCGGCTGGTCGTAGTGTGACCAGTAGAACCGGCTCAGCGCCAACCACGCCACCGGGGCCATGACAACCGCGGTGCCCAGGACCACCTGCACCGACAGTGACGGCGTCGAAATCCACCGGGGCGGGGCCAGCCGCGGTGCGGGTGACGTGGTCGTATCGCCCTCCCCACGGTCACCGCGCTCGTGCCGCCACAGCAGCGCCACCACGCATCCGGCCGAGAGGGCGAACCAGGCCAGGTAGATGCCCGTCATGGCCGGCGCGCAGTAGTGGCTCCACATGTTCTGGTACGACAGCGCCCAGTCCACGTTGGGCGAGCCAAGCCGCTCCCAGATCTCGGTGCGCACTTCCGGTGGTGTAATGGGGCCACCAATGGGCACCAGCGCCCGCGACGACAGCGCCTGCATGGCCACCATGCCGCTCGTGAACGACGCAGGCATGGCCTCGACCGGCAGCGCGCGGCCAATCAGGAGGTAGACGACGGGCGAGGCCATCGCCAGCAGCCGCTCCGTCTGGCCGTCGCCGACCCAGCCGACCACGGCACAGATGGCCAGGTAAGCGAGCAGCGCAGGCCGCTCGCGCAGAAAGGCGGCGCTGGCTCGCCAGAAGTACAGCGGCACGGCCAGCAGCGGCCCGAAGACCATGAACCAGGCCAGCCCGTAGCCGATCGGGGATTTTTCGGTCAGCCAGCGCAGCGCCTCGCCCAACGTCGAATGGCTTGACGGGGTCGGCACAATCCAGGCGTGCACCGCGGCCCACGTGGCGACGCCAGCGACGAGCGGAAGCCACGCTCCGGTGCGATCGAGCGCGGCGAATCGCCCACGCCAGCCAGCGGCTGTCGACTCTGACGCCGGCATGAACAGGACGCAGACGCCAACGATCAGGAGCGCCTCGTGAAAGACCACGCCGACCGACACGAGCGCGGCCAGGACCACGGCCCGGCGTGGACTGGGCTGCGAATGGAACCAGTCGATGCTGAGGAGGCCCGCCAGGAGGCCCGCCATCGCCGACGGATCGACCGATATGGGATGAACGTATGCGAGCCGAACCGGCGAATGCGGCTCGATCATGAACGCGAGGATCACGAGCACGCGCGCCAGCAGACTCGGAACGTAGCGCTGCAGCAGCACTGTCAGCAGCAGGACCGACAGCGCGTTGAACGCGAGATTGAGGCGATCGAAGCCGGCCGCCATGACCCAATCCTGGCTCTTGGCCAGTCCGGCGGCGACCAGCGGGGTGCCCCAGCGGTAGACATAGGGCGCGACCCCCTGGGGCGGCAGTTCGCGCGGCATGGCCTTGGCCATTGCGTGGTACGCCTGGCCCCCGTAGCCCTGCGCTTCGTCCGGCGCCACGGGCTGGGTGGCACTGAAGGCAAGGGTCACCAGCAGGAAACCCAGCAGCACCCACGCCCGCTCCGCGGTCAACGAGATCCGCCCTGGAGCGGGTGGCACGGCTACTCCACCTCCAGCGTCTCGCCGGCAATGAAGTGCCGCCACCACATCGCCAGGTTCAACAAGTACCAGGTTTTGGAGCCCTGCCCCGTTCCGACGAGATGCAGGGCCGCTTGCTTGTCGAGCAGACCGGTCTCATCACAGAATCGCGTCAGCTCTTTCGCGGCGATCTGCGCGAGCCGTCCTGCGAACAGATCGTCAACCGGTACGCCGAAGCCCTGCTTGCGCCGCTCGATCAGTTCCGTCGGCACCAGGTCTTTCACGGCCGCCTTCAGCAGGTGCTTCAGCCGACCGTTCGGCGCCTTGCGCGCGCTCGGGATGCTCATGGCCATGGTCACGAACTCGTGATCCAGGAACGGTACGCGCGCCTCCAGCCCCACGCCCATGGTCATTTTATCGACGCGCATCAGCAGCAGCTCCGGCAGCCGCAGGCGCAGGTCGAGGTAACTCATCCAGTTCAGGTGGGACGTCTCGTGCGCCTTGCTCAAGAAGTCGGCCCGAATCGGCGCCAGCGCGTCCCAGGACGTGAGGTCCTTGAACTGATCGCGCAGGCGCGACCCGAGCAACCGGCGCTTCTCGGCATCCGGAAACGATTCGGCCCCACCCCAGAACAGCGGCTCGCCACGCGACCCGCGTCGAAGGTATTCGTATTGCCACGCGTGGTCGTAGCCGGCCACCTTCAGGCCCGCCGCCGCCATGCCCTTGACGAACCGCGTCACCGGCAGGTCGTCGTACTGCTGCCGTTCAAGCGCCTGCAACCAGTTCGGGTAGCCGATGAACAGTTCGTCGGCGCCTTCGCCCAGCTGACAGACGATGGTGCCGCTCTCGCGCGCCAGCTTCGCCACGTAATGGACGGGCACGCAGACCGGATCGGCGATTGGCTCGTCCTGGAGGTGGACCATCCGCGGCAAGAACTCCACCACGTCATCTCGAGTAAGCCGGCGCTCGTGGTGTTCGGCGCCAATTCGTTCGGCCATCGAGCGCGCGAAGTGCAGCTCGTTGGCGTAGCCGGGATAGTCGCGGTCGTAGCCAATCGAAAACGTGCGAACCGGCCGGCTCTCCCCTTCCGAGAACAGCGCGGCGTTTGTGCTCGAATCGAGCCCCCCAGACAGGAACACGCCGACCGGCACGTCGCTCACCTTCCTGAGCCGCACCGACGTGCGCAACTCATCGAGAATCCGCTCCGCTAGCGCAGAATCGTCTGCCTTGGCCAACGGCTTGGCCGCGTCCCAGACGTCCCAGTAGCGTTTCTGGGTGACGCGGCCGTCGGCCGTCGCGCGCAGCCAGGTCCCGGGCGACATCTTGAGAATGCCGTCAAACAGCGTCTGGTTGCCCGGGGTCGTGAGGAACGAGAGGTAGTGAAACAGGGCCTCTTCATGGACGGCGCGGCGCTGCCCCGGCACCTCGAGCAGGGCCTTGATCTCCGATCCAAACGTCAGCCGGTTGGCGTCAACCGAGTAATAGAGCGGCTTGATGCCGACGCGGTCGCGCACCAGCCAGAGCGCCCGCTCGCGCGCATCCCACAGCGCAAATGCAAACATCCCGCGCAGGCGATGGACGACGTCGATGCCCCATTCTTCGAAGCCGTGGAGGATGACCTCGGTATCGGAGTGGTCGGTCAGCCAGCGATGCCGGCCTGACTTCGACAACTCGGCGCGCACCTCGAGGTGGTTGTAGATTTCGCCGTTGAAGATGATCCGCAAGGTGCCATCTTCGTTGGCCATCGGCTGCGAGGCGGAGGTGGCCAAGTCGATGATCGACAACCGGCGGTGGCCAAGGCCGATGCGGCCCGTGGGGTCGACCCACGTGTCGCCACCGTCAGGGCCGCGATGGCGCAAGGTCTCGCGCATCGCGGTGACGAGGGGCTCGGGCACACGACTCCCGCCGTGGTCGAACGCCAGAATGCCGGCTATGCCGCACATGAAGGTTGAACGAAGCTACTCGTAATCCAGCAGGACGCTGCGGAAGGCGCGGAAGAAGGCGGCGCCCACCGCGAACGTAATCACGGCCATCGCGACGTAGATGGCGGCGACCTGCGGCGTAGGGAAGCGACCGAACAGCAGGCTATCGCGATACACCTCGAGCAGGTAGTAGACGGGGTTCAGATACAGGACGGCGGCCACATTAGCGGGGACCATGTCAGGCGTAAAACCAATCGGCGACACCCACATCAACAGGAACAGGAACAGGCTGATGAAATAGCTGATGTCCGGCAGGCCGACCGCGATGCTCGACAGGATCCACACGATGCCGAACAGCATCACGATCTGCAGCGCCCACACCAGCGGCAGCCACAGGATGTGCCACGACAGCGAGCCGTTGAGCGCCGTCAGCAGGATCACGACCGCCAGTCCGACCGCCTGGCTCACCGACGCAACCAGCACCGCGCGCACCGGGACCAGCTCAATCGGCAACATCACGTTCTTGACGAGATGGATGTTCTGCTTGATCGAAACCGAGCCCAAGGTGATGGCATCAATGGTGCCCATGTACGGGATCAACCCGGTGAAGACATACAGCACGTAGTCGAGGCGGCTGAAGTCGGCAAAACGCATCTTGAACACGACGAGGTAGACGAAGATGTAGACCGACAGCAGCAAGGCGGGCTGCAGAATCAGCCACAACGGCCCCAGCACCGAACCGGCGTACTTCTTTGACAGTTCCACGCGCGTGATGGAGACCAGCAGACTGGCGTTGGCCGCCAATGTGCGCGCCATCGCGGCGGAGCCGCGGGCCAGGGCGGCGGCGGGGTTAATCATGTCGCTGCGGCTCAATCGCGAAGCCGTACTCCGGTGCCGTCGAGACGTCGTCCGTGATCACGAAATCGATCGCGCGGCATGGCACTCGGACGCCAAATGACGGCGAATACCACGCGTCGGAAACACTTGCCGTTACACGCCCGGGCGCGCTCAGGTGCCACTGGCGGCCGGCGGCGGCCAGCGTGAACCCGCCGCCAATCGCGGCCGCGACCGCCACGCCGGGCGCGATGTGGAAATGCCAGGCCAGGTGGTGAGATCCGCTGCCACTCACGCGATCGAGGATCGTCAACGCGCCCGTGCCTTTCGAAAGCCGAAACTCCCGATCATGGGTCGCCGGGGCCGTCAGCCGGTGGTAGCCAGTGTGGCGGCCACGGTAGACGGTCTCATCGGCAGTGTCTTCGAATACCACATGTTCGACGCTCGATGTTTCGAACATCCGGAACAGGTAATCGAGGCGCAGGTCGTTCTGTTCGACGCCATCGATCAGCAGCGTGTTGTGCGACCGCGTGCTTCGGAACAGGTTGCGCATCTCTGGATTCGAGGTGTACAGGTAGCTGCCGGGATCGACCACCAGCGGGACACCGGCAGCGTGAAACTCGAAACTCAGGAGGTCGTTGTGCTTGTGGTTGCCAAAGCCGCTGGTGCCGACCCGGCCGTTTGTCACCAGCAGGTAGCTGTCGCGATCCCGCGACACCGCCAGGCCGGCCTCGGGCAGCAGCCGCGCGACGGGCGCGAGGCGGCCGGTGCTGTCCTGCGCGCCAATGTCGAATCCCCACCACGCCGCCTCCCACAGGCCGTGCTCGCCACCGCTCTCGAACCATAACGGCTCGGCGAACATCGCCGCCGCCGGACCAGCCAGGTGACGGCCCTCTTGCGGCTGCCAGGTGCCGTAGTCGGTAAGGATATGTAAACGGCCATCGTCGGCATCGCCGACCTGCGGCATCAGGCCGTCGGGGCGAAGGAGCGCCACGTGCGCTTCGATCATCAGGCGCAGGCGGTCGCGGTAAAACGCGGACAGCGGCGCGCCGTCGAGCTCGGCCAGGCGCGCGGCGCCCATGAACAGCTCCGCGACGAGACGATGGTAGGGAATGGACGATTCGTAGTCGACACCGTCGGCGAGGACCTGAACGCGCATCTCCTGCTCGAGCCAGTCGCGTGAGCGGCCAACCCAGCGCTGTCCGACTTCGAGGTCACGAAAAGCGATGCCCACCGCATACAAGCCAACGATGTTGCTCAGGAAGTGGTTGCTCGTGACTTCGTAGGTGTTCTCGAGGTTCTCTTCGATGAACTGGCCGAGGTCGAAGAGCGCGCGGTACGCGCGGTCCATCGCCGCTGGTGTGAATTGAGCGGACGCACGGATCATCTCGAAGGCCATGGCCCAATTGAACGCGCGGATCGCGACATCCATCGTGCAGACGAACTGCAAACCCGTGCCGACCGGATTAGCCTCGAGATAGTCGTCGAGCTGGTTGATGATCTCTCTGGCAAAACGTTCATCGCCGCTGAGGCGGTAAGCCTGCCCGAGCGCGACCCAGTGCTGGCAGCGCCCGATCTCCCAGGGCCACTTGATGTCGGCCATGCCCGGCCGCAGCGACGGGTTATAGGCCTTGTGCGGAAACTTGACCGGGAACTTCAGGCCCGCAATCGGGTCGATGTTCCAGTCGATGGGCGTGTAGGTCTTCGACCGCCGGCGCTTGGGATCGGCGATCACGACTGGACCGCTGCCCAGCAAATCGAATTCGTGGGCGCAGATGCGTTCCGCCGCTGCCAGGGTACTGGCCACCCGGGCCGGCCACCGTTCTCGCAGGTGTTCGAGCATGGCCGCCGGCAGGTCGCCATACAGCAGGCGCTGACTGCGGCGCGATTGCAGCCACGCCTCGACCGAGGCGCCGGTGGTTTGGACCTGCGCGTCAAGACCAAGCGCCGGCTTCCAGAATGGGACCGCAGAGAAGTCGACGGCTGGAGCCGGAGCGGCCCACCGCAACAGAGATTTCAGTCGGTTGACTAGACTCACGCGCGGGGCTTTCGTGCCTTGATAATGACATTCCAGCCCATGAGCCGGCCGTTCAGGTCAAGCGGTAGCCACGAACACAGGCCCGGAACTTCGCTCGCCAGCAGCTGGCGCTTGTAGACGGCGCGACCCTCGAACCCGCTGAACAGGCGCTTGAGACGGGCGGCAGTATAGACCTTCACGAGCGGACGGGCATCATTCTGTGAAATCTCAACGTACCTCGACATGATCTCACCCATCGAGTGGCTCTTCAACAGGTCGCGGTCAAGTCCGAGTGTGGTCACCAGCTCGCGCCAGTAGTGAATCGAGTGCTCGGCGTACATCATGACGATCGCCTGGCCATCCGGCTTCAGGATGCGCCGAATCTCCTGCACGACCGTGCGGGTATTCGGGGTGTGGTGCAGCACGCCGTTCGAATACACTACGTCGAAGGTATTGTCGTCGAACGGCAGCGACTCTGCGTCGTGGTGGACGAACCGTCCCGTTAGGCCGCGCCGCTCGAAGTTTTCCTGCGCCAGTGCGAGATGCCCGGCTGACAGGTCGAGGTCCGTGACGCGTGCACCGTGTCGCGCGAACTGGCTGAGGTCGGTGCCGATGCCGCCACCGATCTCGAGCACGTCGTGCCCGGCGTGCTGATCAAACTCCATCAGCTTGGGCATCCACGGGGCATAGACGCCGTAGCGGTGCGCCTCGACTTCCTGGAACCACTCGAGCGTGTGCGGCTCGGTCGTCTTCGCGTAGTGGGTCCCAACCGGGTTGTTGTTCCACTGGTCCTGGACTTGCTCTTTGTAGGCATCCCCGGTCGCGACGCGGCCGGGATCGACCGCCGCGCCCGGTCCCGCCTGCAGTTCCTCACGTACGAAGCGCCACACGTTGCCGACGTGACGGGTCCAGGTGAACTGATCGAGCACGGCCTGCCGGGCATTGCGTCCGAGCGCCGTCGCGAGGTCCGTTCGCTCAACGAGGGCGGTCACAGCTTCGACGAACTCGTCGATGTGGCCGGGCGTGCACAACACCGCGCGCTCAGGTCCGATGCAAAGCTCGGTGCGGGCCAGATCGGCAGGCCGCAGCGCGGGCGACAAGACCTCGCCCAGCTGCTCCAGGTCGCTACCGATGATGCCGGCGCCCATGGCCATGTACTCGAACAGCTTGGTCGGCGAACCGAAGAACTTGCTGTCGACCATGTGGCTGTTGTGCGGCGACACAAATAGGTCGCACGCGCCCAGCAGCCGCGCGCCTTCCTGTTGCGGCACCCGGCCGGCGCTGTGGACCCGCGACTGCAGCCCGTGCTGTGCCACCGCTTCGTCCAGCATCGGCTTGTGCGAGCCGTCGCCGATCAACAGGAACCTGGCCTGCGGTGCTCGCGCGCAGATCTTCGGGATCGCGGCCGCGAGCACGTCAATGCCGTGCCAGCCGCCAAAGGTTCCCGAAAACCCGACCACCCGGTCGTCGTCCGTAAAGCCAAGGCTTGACCGCACTGCCCGCCGCGCCTCGGGCGTCGGCGGGGCATACGCCACCGGATCGGCGCCGTTTGGATTTACCAGGATCTTGCGTGGGTCGACCTTGCGGGCGACCAGCGAATCCTTCAGCACTTGGGACACCACCGTGATCAGCGTGGCCTGCCGGAATGCGGCATCCTCGGCGCGCACGAACATTTGCTCGTGCTCGAGGCTGGTGCCGTTGAAGCTGCGGCTCATCGAGATCTCGGAGCCGTTGTATTCGAGGATGTAAGGGATCCCGAGTTCGCGACTGACCAGCGCCGCGGCGAAGTTGCCGAGGCACAGCCGCTCGTAGATGTAGGCGGGCCGCCGCATGCCGAACGCGACCTTGAGAATCGGGTAGTAGTGCCAGGTCGCCGCCAGCAGCGGAATCTCGGCCGCGGAGTCGGAAGCGGGCGGCATCACCACCTGCCGCAGGCCGAATTCATCCAGCATGGCGAAGGGGCTCGCCATCAGGCAGGTGAAGTCTTCGGTCACCGCCGCCAGTTCGCGGGCGACGTAACAGGTGTGGCCGTAGCTGCCGCCAGACGTGAGCTGGACCCAGTAGTCGGTGCGGAGGTAAACACCCGTGCCTCCAATTCGGTGGTCACCCGTTGGCTGATGGAAGCCTTGCGGGAACGGAGCCGGCGAGGCACCACTGAACAGCTGCCGCAATGCCACGCTGCAGCGCTCGACGACATCTGCACCGGGGTCGTGGAGTTGTGGCCTGACCAGGCCTTTGACCCGGCGCTTGAGCAGATCGGCCGTGCAGTACGCCCACAGCCGCCAGTAGCTGCCGAGCGTATCGGCGTCGATAACCTCGATCGCCTGTTCTGCCGGCCAGTAGAACCACACCCGACGCTGCTGCTTCAGTGCCGCGGACGCGAACCGCAGGTGCGACGAGCCGGGCCACCCGCGCTCCATCGCGACAATGACGCCAAGCAGGTCTGGCCGCTTCGCCAGCTCGCCGAGCGGATCGAGGCACGTGACCATCGGCCCGAGCCGAATGGCCAGGGGATGCCGCTCCGTCGTACCGCCGAGGCCCGCTTCGGTCACCGTCGCCGCCGCCCCGAGATTCGAGGCGACGTAGAGACACGAGTCCATGCGCTCGCTCATGCGCGTGGCTTGTTCGCCTTGATGATCACGTTCCAGCCGAAATAGCGGCCGGCTGATTCCAGGGAGATCCACTTCTCGAACCCTTCCGGAATCTCTTCCTTTACCATCTGGCGCTTGAAGACGGCCTTGTTCTCAAACCCTTCGAACATCCGCTTGAGCCGGCGGGCAGTGTAGACCTTGACCAGCGGCCGCGCGTCATTTTCGGTGATCTCGACCTTGCGGGACATGATCTCGCCGATCGAATAAGTCCTCAACAGATCGTGCTTGACGCCCTGCTCCCAGACCAGACGATACCAGTAGTGGAAGGAGTGTTCGGCGTACACCATCACGATGGCTTTGCCACCGGGTTTCAGCACACGGTGAATCTCACGCACCACCCGGTGCGTGTTGGGGGTGTGGTGAATCACGCCGTTGCTGTAGACCACGTCGAACGTATCATCGGGAAACGGCAGGGTCTCGGCATCGTGGTGGACGAACTCTCCCTCGAGTCCACGCAAGGCGAAGTTTTCCTGCGCGTGCGCGAGGTGCCCGGCGGACAGGTCCACGACGGTGACAATGGCGCCGTGACGCGCGAACATACTGAGGTCAGTACCGAGGCCGCCGCCAATCTCCAGCACCTTTTCCCCGGCATGCTGGCCGAACTCCATGACCTCGAACGCCCACGGCGAATAGGTCCCATAGCGATACTGCTCGACCTCGAGGTACCAATCCAGGGTGTGTGGCTGGGTGGTCTTCGCGTAGTGACTGCCCACCGGGTTGTTGTTCCATTGGTCCTGGACTTCTTCCTTGTAGGCGTCGCCGGTGCTGACCCGATTTAAGGCCGGCATCACCGGACGCTCGGGAACAGAGGACGGAGCCATTGCCGCGGCCGGCCCGGGCAGCGGTGCGGATGCCGGCGCGACCGCGGGCCTCGCGGCCGCCTGGATTGCCGCCGGAGCGCGCTCACCAGCCAAGAACCGCCAGACATTGCTCACGTGCCGCTGCCACGAATACGAATCCAGCACCGCCTGGCGTGCGTTTCGGCCGAGCGCCTCGGCGACCGCAGGCCGCTCGACCAACGCGAGCACGGCGTCAACGAACTCGCCGACAGCCCCGGGCGTGCACAACACCGCGCGCTCGTTGGTCACGGTCAGGTCCGGCCGCTCGAAGTCGGCTACCCGCAAAGCCGGTGACAACACCTCGCCCAGTTGCTCGAGGTCGCTGCCGACGATGCCTTCACCGACGGCCATGTACTCGAACAGCTTGGTCGGCGAGCCAAAAAACTTGCTGTCGACCATGTGGCTGTTGTGGGGGGAGACGAAGATGTCGCAGGCCGCCAGCAGTCGGGCGCCTTCCTGCTGCGGCACCCGGCCCATGCTTTTCACGCGGCTCGACAAGCCGTGCGTTGCCACTGAGGCGTCGACCAGGTGCTTGTGTGTGCCGTCTCCGACCAGCAGGAACTGCACCTTTGGTGACCGCGCACAGATCTGCGGAATGGCGTCGGCGAGCACGTCGATGCCGTGCCAGCCGCCGAACGTCCCTGTGAAGCCGACCACCCGGTCGTCCGGTCCGAAACCGAGTTCGGCACGCAGGGCGCGCTTCTGAGCTGCGGGAAGCGGCGCGTAGGCGTCAGGATCCGCTCCATTGGGATTGACAAGTATCTTCCCGGGATCGACGCCGCGTTCGACGAGCGAGTCCTTGACGACCTGAGAAACGACGGTGATCATCGTGGCCTGACGGAAGGCCGCCTCTTCCGACTTGAGGAAGACGTCCTCGTAGACGAGGCCGACGCCGCCAAAACTCTTGGTCATCGAGATCTCGGAACCGTTGTATTCCACGATGTACGGAATCCCGAGTCTCAGACTGAGCGCCGCCCCGCAGAAGTTGGCCTGGCACAGCCGTTCGTAGAGGTAGGCGGGACGCAGACCCCGCATGGCCAGTTTGAGCTGGGGGTAGTAGAACCAGTGCGCGGCCATCAGGTCGGTCTCGTTGCTGGACTCCGTGGCGCGCGGCATTACGACCTGGTGTAAACCGTAGTCGTCCAGCATCGCAAAGCGGCTGCCCATGAAGCACACCAGCCGTTCAGTGACGGCGGCCAGCTCCTTGGCCACGTAGCAGGTATGGCCGTAGCTGCCACCCGACGTGATCTGCGCCCAGAAATCGGTGCGCAAGTACACACCGACGCCGCCGATTTTGCCGAGCGCAGTGGGCACGGTCGGAGTCGCGAAGGACACGGGCGACGCCCGAGCCACCAAGTCATCGAGGGCCAGCATGGACCGAGCGGCAATTGCCGCCCCCGGCGGCTCGGTTGGCGTTTCCAGCGGCGGCGTGCTGCTCTGACCGGTCGACCGGGCGCGAAACAGTCTCAGCGAGCGGTCCCACGCGGCAACCACACGGCGGCGCACGCGGATGGCGGTGAGGAATGTCCAAAGGTTCCAGTAGGTCCTGAGGCGATCGCGGTCGAGGCACTCGACCACCTGTTCGTTTGGCCAATAAAGCCAGACCCGGCGACCCCGACGCAGCGCCCTGGCAGCCAGTCTCAGGTGCGATTGGCCGGGCCAGCCGCGCTCCATCTCCAGAATCACGCCGCCCAAGTCCGGCAGCCGATCCAGCTCAGAGAGGGGCGCCCCGCATGGAGTCATCAGGCCTTCGGCGATCTCGATCCGGTGGCGCTCGGTGGTCTGGTCCAGGCCCTCATAGCCGACGACCCTTGCAGTCCCGAGGTCCGGCGCCAGATACAAGCACGAGGCCATACCTAGTCGCTCTCCTCTCGGTGATGCAGCAGGTCTTCGACGTGCAGCGACACCGCGGTCGTCTCGATAATCTCGTCAAACGAAATCGGTGCGGCGCCCCCCGTCGCAATCGCGTCGCCCAGCAAGCTGAACTCCTCGGCGTGGCCCTTGTCGGGATCGCTGCTCTGCCACAGGACGTGGCCGTCGCTGGCGCGGGTCAGCTTCTGGAAATTGTCCACGACATACGCATCGCCGTCGCAGAACACCTCGATGCGCTCCTTGCTCATGCCAGTCTTCGGCCCGAGCGCGGTGTAGACCAGGGTCGCCACGCTGCCGTCTTCGTAGCTGAGCGTTGCCGAGAAGTTGTCGTTGCGCAGGTACGGCAGCGTGCCGGGATTGATCGAGGTGGCCGAGATCGCCCGCACCGGCGATCCCGTGAGCGACCGGAACACGTCATACATGTGGCACGCCTCACCGATGTTACGGCCTCCGCCCTGCGACCCCTGGACCCAGCTGTCCATGGGAATGTAGCCGCCATTCAGGCGGTACTCGATCATCAGCGGCGCGCGACGCCCGGCCACGGCCTTCTTGATCTCGGTGACGGCCGGCGAGAAGCGCCGGTTGAACCCGACCATCAGCAGCGGCTTGTGCTCCAGGCTGTTGTAGGCCTTGACTACATCATCCAGCCCCTGCCAGGTGATCGCCAGCGGCTTCTCGACGAACACGTGCTTGCCGGCCTTGATGCTCTCGATCACGGGGCCGACGTGCTCGTGGTGGCGGGTCGCGATGACCATCAGATGGAACGACGGATCGTCGAGGACGGTCTTGAGCTCGGAGGCAAGCACCTCGACGCCGTTCTCGCGCGCGAAGTTGCCGCCCTGCGCGTTGTTGCGGGTAACGACGCCGCGGAGGAAGTAGCGATCCTTCCGCTTCTTCATCTGCGGGACCAGCATCGCCATGCCGAACGCGCCGGCACCAACCAGCGCGTAGTTGATCAGCTCCGGGTTGGGCGGCTTGTGGCCACGCACCGTGATGCGGGTCGAATCCGCCGGTTCCGGCAGCGTGCGAGCATCGTCGGGATAACGAATCAGCACGCCGAGTGGCGGCTTGGCTCCAGCAGCAAGTTCCTTGTACGCCGCCGTCGCCTCATCCACGGTGATCACGCGATCGATTAGCGCATCGAGATTGACCCGGCCGGAACCGATCAACTCGAGATAGGACTGCATGTTGCGATTCAGCGTCCACCGCACGTAGGCGAAGGGATAGTCGCGCCCGTCGGTCTCGTAGTTCGAGTCGTAGCGGCCGGGACCGTACGACGTGCTCATCAGCAGGTCGATTTCCTTGCGATAGAACACGGCACGCTGCACGTTCAGGCCGACGTCGCCGACAATGACGACGGCGCCCTTGGCGCGGGTGATGTCCATCGAGAGATTGACGACGGAGTCGGAGCGCGTGGCGGCGGTCATCAGTGTCTTGTCAACGCCGCGGCCCTCCGTGAGGTCCCGCACCAGCGCCTTGTACGCCTCAGGATCCGACGCGCCCGCATCCATCCCGAGTGCTTTCGCACGCGCGACTCGCTCGGCATCGAGATCGAGGCCAATCACCGTGCAGCCGGCGCTGCGGAGCAACTGCACCGTGATCTGGCCGATCAGGCCAAGACCGAGCACGGCGATGCGTTCGCCCAGCTGCGGGGTGGCGCGACGCACGCCCTGCAGGGCGATCGATCCGATCGTCGCCGATGCCGCGGCACTCGTGGCACACCCAGTCGGGATCTTGCACACCAGGTTGCGCTTCACGTTGACGAAGTCGGCGTGGTTCGCCGCACCAGCACCCGCGCACGCGACGAGATCGCCCGGCACGAGGTCACTGATGCCCGCGCCCACGGCGACCACTTCACCCGAGACCGAGTAGCCGACGTTCCAGCCGGTCTGGTCCATCTCGCTGTACGGCAAGCCGCCAGGAGTCGCCGGCGCCATCTGCACGTCCACCGTGTCGACCGTGACTTTGGAAGCGCCGCCATTGGAGTTGGCAATGACAACCGTCACTTGCCGCGATGAACCCGGATCGAAGATCAGGTAGTCCTCGAAGCGGCCGGCGTCGAACGTTTTCGATCCCATCCAGGCCTGGCGGCCTTCGTTGAGAATGCCGATGGCGATCGCGCCGGCGTGCACGGTGCCGGCCACGCGAATCAGCGGCACCAAGCCCTCGGGGACTCCCAGCTCGCGCGTCATCACCTGGTATCCGGCCGCGGAATCGTCCGTCGAGATCTCGAGCCGCCCGTCCTGCGCCGTGAACTTGACGGCGTTGGCCTGGGTCCACTGCAGGTCACCGGTGCTGACAACCGGGGCGAGCGTCTTCTTCGCCTCGGGCTTCATCTGCGCCAGCTGCCGGCGCGCGATCGACGCCAGCCGCCGGGCCGCCTTCTCGGGATCGCGCCACGAGGCCTTCAGGTAGTGCGTCGCCAGGCTGGCGTAGGCCGCGCCCTTTTCAACGGCACTCGCGTTCTCCGACGTGGGCGCGAGCGGCGCCTTCAACGGTGCCAGCTCGGTGCCGACGCTGATCAGGGAGTAGTGGACACGCACGAGCACACTGCCCGCCTCGACCGCGGGCCTGGGCACGCGGGCGACCACCGCACCGCTGCTGTTCATCAAGATCTGACGCATAACGCTAATTGTCCTTCAGTGGATGCGCGCGCTGCGCATCGAGTTGGGCCACCCCTTCGCGGCGCGCCTCCGCCGGCAGGCAGGTGTCGGCGAACACGCACGCCAGCGAGGTTGGCATCTTGTTATCGGGAATCACCAGCACCGAGGTTTCCGCCCGCACGCCATATCCGGACGATACCCATCCGCGCTCGAGTCGCCTCGGCCGCATATCGTCTTCGTCGGCCGCCAGCAGCCACACTTCGCGGCCCGCAGCCCGCAGCCGGCAATCAGGGCCAACCAGTTCCGCCGTCACCGCCGGGTCAAAATGAAATCGCCAGGTCGTTGCCTTCGAACCCGCGCTGGTCAACCGGTCCCGCACGACGACGCGAGGACGCTGGGGATCAACGTAGATCTCCCGAACTGAACCGACCGGGGGCACCAGCCTCGCATAGCCGTCATGGCCCCCACAAAAATATCCCCCGAAACCGCCAGTTTTCCATTGCAGATCGACAGGGTGGGCGTCGTAGTGGAGTTGCCACAACGCATCCGGGCCCAGGAAGCGGTTGAGTTCCTCGTCTTCGACCTGCGCCACGTTGTGGAAGGCGGTACTGCGGAAGCGATTTCGCCACTCGCGCGACGCGGTATAGAGATACGCCCCGCAGTCGGTGACCACGTTCACGCCGTTCATGAACAGCTCGAAACTGGTGATGTCGCTGTGGCCGTGGCCGCCGCGGCCGCGCATGCCGACCTCGCCGCAGTCGATCACGACGTGTGCGGAGGGGCTTCGTAACACGTAAAACCCGCCGGCCGGGAAGGCGGCCGAGCCCGGCTCGTCGTGCGCCGCAGGCAGCGCGTCGAAGGCGGCGGCGCCGGCAGGCCCAAGCATCCAGAACGACTCGGCCCAGAACTGACCGGCAGCAGCCTTCAGGTCTACCCTGCCCGCCCGTACACAGCCGGTCGACACCAGGTAGCGGTGATCGTTGAGCCGCTGCGACCCCAGCTTCTGCACCCGGCCATCGTCGGCATCGCCAATCAGCGGGGCCTGGCCATCGGGTTTGGTGTAGGCGGCGACGAATTCGAGCATGCGCACCAGGCGGTCGGCCTGCGCGGCCGGGACCTTTTCGCCATGCTTCTCGAGCAGCACGTATGAGGTCTGGAACAGTTCCAGCACGAGGCGCTGATAGGACGTGGATTGCTCATAGTCGACGCCGTCATCCGACACTTGCAGCAGCATTTCGTCGAACACGATTGTCCTGCCCTGCTCGAGCCAGCGGCGCCCCTGCGGCGTGTGCCGGAAGAACAGGCCGAGGAACACCAGGCCGGCGCCATCACTCAAGTAGTGATTGCCGTTGACGTCGCCTTTTTCAAGATTACGGAAGACGAACTCGCCGTGAAGAAACAGGTTGCGAAGGAGCAAGCGCTGGAATGCCGGATCGGCGCAGGCCCGTGAGCCCGCCATGAAGTAATAACCCCAGATCCAGTTGATGGCACGCAGCGCCACATCCATCGGGCAAGCCCAGTTCACGCTGTAGGCGAACGGGTTGACCGCGATCCAGTCATCGACCTCGGCGCGATATTCCTCGGCGTATCGTTCGTCGCCAGTCAGCCAATAGGCCTGCCCCAGCGCCGTGAAGTGCTGACAGCGGCTCAGCTCCCACGGCACCTTCACATCGGTAGGCTTCTCGAGCTCCATGTACTGGATGTCTCGGCAGTACTGAACCGGGTAGTGCCGCCCGGTCTTGAAGTCGTCCAGCCACGGCAGCTTCGGTCCGAGGGACTTCACGCCGGATCCCAGCAGATCGAACTCGTGGCGCAGCGCCGCATCGGCCGTGGCGATGACAGTCGCGACCTCGTCCGGGTAACGGCGTCGAAACGCCGCGGCGTGGCCTTCGCGATCGGCAGGCGTCAGGAAAAACGGCGCTGCCATCTGCCGCTGCCACAACGCGCCGTAGCTCGTCGCGTCGCCGAGCACGGCGCCATCGCCGAGCAGGCGCGGATAGAGGTTCACCCACGGCCGGCGAGTCTGGTCCCGCAACTCGCCGGCGAGCCGCGCCATCAGGACGCGCGGCGGCATACCCGCCGCCTTGCGGGCGCGCCTCACGAAGTTCGACAAGGACATCAGGCCAGGAATTTTTCCAGGATCGTCGCGACGCGGCCGGCCGTCTTGCCGTCCCACAGCGGCGGCCGCCGCGGCGGCTCGTGCTCCCGTGCCATCGCCGCGTCGAAGCCGGCGATGATGGCGGCGGTCTGGATCCCGACCAGTTGATTAGTGCCGTGCGTGATGGTGACCGGCCGTTCGGTGTTCTCGCGAAGGGTGAGGCACGGAATACCCAGGGCGGTTGACTCTTCCTGCAGGCCGCCCGAATCGCTCAGGATGATCCGCGCGTGCGAGGTCAGGCTGAGGAAGTCGATGTACCCCATCGGCTCGGTAAGTTTTACGTTCGTGAGCAAATCCTCGACGCCGAAGGCGGCGAGCCGCTGACGGGTGCGCGGGTGCACGGGGAACACCACCGGCATCTGCTTCGCCACATGCGCAATGGCGACGAGAATGCGCCGCAGGATGACGGGGTCGTCCACGTTCGACGGCCGATGCAGCGTCAGCACGCCGTAGCCCTTGTCGGTGACGGCCACGCGGTCCTGGATGCGATCGAGCGTCGCCATCGGCAGGTGCCGCATTAGCGTGTCGATCATGATGTTGCCGACGAAGTGAATCTTCTCGCGCGACACGCCTTCCTTGATCAGGTTCTCGTCACCGTCGGTGGACGGCGTCAATAGCAAGTCGGCGAGGCAGTCGGTCACGATCCGATTCACTTCCTCGGGCATGCCACGGTCGTAGCTGCGCAAGCCCGCCTCGAGATGCGCGATCGGAATCATCAACTTCGCCGCCACCAACGACGCCGCCATCGTCGAGTTGACGTCACCGGCGACCACGACCAAGTCCGGCTTCTCGTCGAGGCACACCTGCTCAAAACCGATCATGACCTTCGCGGTCTGCACGGCGTGGCTGGCCGAGCCCACCTCGAGGTTGCGGTCCGGCGCCGGCAACTGCAGCTCGCGGAGGAATGACTTCGACATCGCCTCGTCGTAGTGCTGGCCGGTGTTGACGAGAATCTGCCGGATGCCTGGCGCGCCCTTCAGGGCGTCCATCAGCGGCGCGATCTTCATGTAGTTGGGACGCGCGCCGACGACGTGAACGATCGTTTTCACCTGTGCGTTCTCCTGAATCACCGATTGAGCAGGCGGGGCGCCCGCATCGATTGGTACAACGGTTGGTCCATCCAGTTCGCGTCGAGCGCTGCGTCCAGCCATAGCCGCATTCTCGGGTCGCGCGACACCCGCGCGACGCGGCTGACGCACGCGGCCGGCGCGCCGGCGACCCTCAGCCCGCTGAAGCGCAACTCGGTGCGATCGCCGACGCCTTGCCAGAACACGGGGATGAAGAGGCGCGTGGCCGCGGCGCCGGGCACCGGCCGTGACACGCGCAGGGTGGTCGACAGGTCACGCACCGGGTGGTCGGCCACGTAGGTGGCGGTCACGCCCAACCCGCCGTCGCCGGCGCACGCAGTCGCGTCGAGCGTGACAGCTAGCAGGTCGGTGCCGCGATGAAAAGGCGGCACACCCTCGTCACGGGGCTGCCAGTCGACCTGCAGGGTCGAGGCGTCGATTGCGTGGAAGGGCAAAGCGTCAGTGGGAGCCTCGAGAAAAGCCTGCAGCAGGGGGCGCACGCGTCCGTCCTGCACCAGGCGGAGCACGCCGAGGGCCGCGGCGAGCGCCACAAGCAGCGCCGCCAGCGTCACTCCCGCCCGGATCACCCGCGGCCGCTCGACCGCACTCACGCCGCTGTGCCAAAGGTACGTGAGCGCCACGATCGCCGTCCACCATGGGATGAACCGCAAGTGAAACCAGTGGCGCTCGTCGAAGCGAATCGCGGGGTAGCCGGTCAGGAACAGGACGAAAGCGACCAGGGCCAGGCCCAGACGCAGCGACGTGCCCGCGGCCAGCGCCATCGCGGCAACCGTCAGCACCACGCCCAGGGCCGCCAGCGGCGAGGTGACGGCATGCGCCGCGCGATAGACCGCCGGCATGACGGCGCTGTCGGCGAACGGCGGCATTGGCACCATCATCGCCGGCAGGTCGAGGCCGACGCGCAGGATCATCAGCACCGAGGCATAGGCCCGCACCGCCAGGTCCGCGGGAAAAGTTCGCGCGAGATCGAA
>SXGR01467345.1_pt1 | contig 25073 bp, 20 predicted proteins | sample 3174711 | NCBI WGS metagenome assembly SXGR01 (sample SAMN11356860, study PRJNA531348) | freshwater metagenome | isolation source: freshwater sample F1-60 | place: China: Fuxian Lake, Yuxi | collected 2017-12-25
CTCCTCGATGGCCCACTGGTACCTGGAGAACGGTGACTTGACGCACGAATGGCGCCCGGGGATCCGGGCGCCATTCGTCTTTTCGGGGGTCGTCCCGCGCGGCTACTTCACCGCAGCCAGCCGCCGGATTTCGCCCGCCATCGTGCGCACGCGGGCCGCATCCTTCGCTCCGTTCACATCACCATCCACCTGCTTTGCCAGCGCGGTCAGCGCCGCTGCACGCGGCGCGCCCGACTTCTGTTCCGCCGCGTCGAGCGCCGCCGAAATCGCGGACGTGCGATTCGCGGCGAGGCCGTTACCGCGCACCAGCTGGTCGAGATACGACCGCACGACGACGAACGCCGCTGGCCACGTGAGCTTCGGCTGGCTCTGCGGATTGTACTCGGTGAACGTCACCAGCTTTGCCGCGGCGATCTCATTCGCTGAGAGGTGCGCGCTGGGCGTCAGCTCATAGATGTCGAACCCACGGTCGAGTTCGGACGAGTAGATCATCCCGTTCCAGTAGTAGGCGCCCCACGAGCCGCCGGGCGTGCCGCTACCGCGGCCCCCTGCCTGGCCAGCAGTCGCGCCGACCGGGATGTCAGCACCGGGCGGCGGGTCGATCGACCCGCGGTCGAAGTACGCGATCTCGAAGGCGTTGTCCTGATCCGTGAAGTCCATCACGTCAACGCCACCCTGGTACCAGCCCTGCACGTAGAGGTCGCGACCCGGCACCGGAATCAGGCCGCCGTTGTGCGCCACGCAGTTCTCCTCGGCCGTCTGCGCCGCGGGAAGCTTGAAGTAGGCGCGCTGCGCCTGCTTCTTCTTTGCGTCCACGGAGATGATCGTGTTGCCGCCGAGTTCGATCATGCTCCCGGCCTGGCACATCGGGCCCGTGCCACCGCCCCACTCGTCGGTCTGAATTACCTTCTTGCCGTCGTTGCTAAAGGCCGCCGTGTGGCGCCCCTGGAAGTTGTTGGTGTCGGTCAGCGCGTCGAGCCGCACCGGCTTCTCGGGGTTGGAGATGTCTACAAGAATGGCGTGCGTGGAGCAGGACGCCGAGAGCAGGTTCATGGCCGGGTAGGCGGTCACGTCGTGGCAGTTACGCGGTCCGGTGCGCGCCGGGACGGCGACCGCGGGGGCACCTGGGGCTGGGGGGCCGCCACGTCCGCCACGTCCGCCACGTCCGCCGGGCGCCGCCGGGGCGCAGAACTTTACGCACTCCGGGGTCGCGTCGAGTCCGGTGAAGATGCGGGCGCCCGGGATCACCTTGGCATCCTCCGGGCGGTCGAGCGGCACCTTGATGATGTCGAGTTGGTAGAGCGAGTTCGTCGGGTCGGCTGGGTCCGTGCCGTTCTTGCACCCGGCGAGCTCCGTCTCGGGCCGCGCGGCCTGTCCCCCCGAGACGTAGATGTAGAGGATGTTCGGGTCTTTCGGGCTCGGCACGACCGTGTGCGTGTGCGAGCCTTTGCAGGTCTGCACGTTCTTGATGAGCTTGGGCGCCTTCGGGTTCGTCACGTCGAAGATGCGCACGCCCGCCATATGATCCTTGGGGTCCTGCACGCCGCCCTTGCCGCAGTCATTGCGGTTTCCCGCGCCTTCGGCGGAGAGGAAGAGCAGGTTGCCGACGATCGATGGGTCGCCCTGCGACGTAATGCACTCGACCACCGAGGCAATGGCCGGCTTGGCCGGATCGGTGATGTCCCAGATCGTGAAGCCGGCGAAATTCGCCTGGTAGACGTAGTGGGTGGCGAACGCCATGTCGGAGTTAACGAACGTGAGGCCGCGCGCGGAGTCGAACTGCGCGGGTTTCGGCGAGAATGACACGAGGCGCATGCCGCTTGACGCGGTTTCCGCGTCAAGTCGGCCGGCCTTGAGTTTGGTCCGGGGGTCGGCGGCGCTTGGATAGGTCTGGGCCGACGTCAGTGTCGGCGCGACCAGGATTGCGCAAAGAAGGATCAGACTGCGAATGGCTCGCATCGGGAAACGCTCCGGTGGTAGGGTACGAGTGGGAAGGACGCCGTCGGCGACGCGTTACTTCGGGGGAAGCTGGGTGAGCAGGCGCTGCATGATACCGATCTCGCCGGTTTGTGCAGTTACGATATCATTGGCGAACACGTTGATGTCCACCTCCTGTGCGGCCCGCGGCGTGGCGAACAGGTCGTCCACCATCTTCAGCGCACCGGCGTGGTGCTGGATCATCAACTGGAGGAAGGCACGGTCGAACTCCACGCCTTTCGCTGCATCGAGCTGCTGGAGCTGCGCGTCAGTCAGCATGCCCTCCATATGCATATGGCGCCACGAGGAGGTGTCCGGCGCGAACTGGTTATACCGCTTCAGCCACAGCTGCATGATCAGGACCTCAGGTACCTGAGACTGATCAATCTTGTTCGAGAGCTTCAGTACCTGCGGATTGGCGCCGTGGGAGGCGGCCATGGCCGACATGACGATCGCCTGCGCGTGGTGGGCGATCATGCCCTGCATGAACTCGACATCAGCCTTCGTGTATAGCGCGCCCTTTGGAATGACGATCGGGCCGCCCATGTCATGGCCGCTCATCCCGCCACCCTGGGCAGATACGAGCGACGACCCGCCCATCAGGATGGCGCAGGCCGCGAAGGCGGCGAGAGGGCGTTGGGTAATCATGGTGTGTATGCTCCGTCAGAAGGCCGACCGTGCGAGCGAGCCGGCTCATTGGGTTACCCGTGAAACAATATCGCGTGGCGGGGCGGCCGACTAGGCGGGCACGGCCACGGGCCAACCGGATACCGGCGGGGAGGGGGGGGGTACCCTACCCAGGAAGCCCCCTATCGCTTTTTCTGTCCGCCCACCCCATATTCTTTCCTAGGCCATCCGCGCACAGGGCGTGACTGGCCGACTGATCAGGGGCCTCGCTCTTGCGTTGGCCTTTTTTTATCGGTCAGGCGTCGGCGGTGTACGGAATTGTCCGGACTCCGAAGACTACACACCATAAGGAGTTCGACAATGCGTACGACAGGAACGGTCAAGTGGTTCAACGATGCGAAGGGTTTCGGTTTCATCACGCCTGAAGACGGATCGAAGGATTGCTTCGTGCATCATTCGGCCATCCAGGGCACGGGCTTCAAGTCGCTCGGCGAAGGCGAGCGCGTGGAGTTCGACGTGGTGCAGGGCCAGAAGGGCCCGGCCGCGGAAAACGTGACGAAGCTCGCGTAATCGTCGCTACATGACCCGCGGAGCGCCGGCTCAGGCCTTTCAGGCCGGGCCGGCGTTCCCGCGTTTCAGTACCAAAATTTGCACGGCTGTTCGAAACCCTTCGTAGGAGCAGAGCAATAATGCAAGGCTTCACCTTTGAGCACGGCGGTCGCACCTACACGTGCACCAAGGAAAAGCGCATGGCGGCGCCGGTGGGCTGGTGGTGGTGGTTTGCAGTGACGTCCGACCAGCAGCGCTACGCCGTACAGGAAGTCGCGGAGAAGGACACCGAAAAGTCGGTCAAGAAGCGGATCACCGAGTACTACGAAAACCTGCTTCGCGTGCGTGCCCTTCCGCCCGAAGCGCGGCACCATTTCTCGCGTCCCGGTCGCCCGCCCTCAGTGAACAAGGTTCAGGCTGCGGCCGCGGACTCTGACGACTGAGTTCAGACCGGCGCTGGCTCACTGACTTGAGCGCGGCGTCTCTGACCGAAGTGGCTCGAAGGCGCGTTACCGCGCCGGCTCCATCTTCCAGAACGCGATGCCACCGGCCTGCTGACCGACGTCGACGGAGCCGACCTTCACGAATGCCTTGAGGTCGTACACGTCGACCTTGCCCGGCGCCGCGCCGACGCCCTCGCTCGCCACCCAGGCATAGCGCGAGTCGGGGCTGACGGTCACCCCGTTGGCGAGCGTCGTAGAGTTCTTGATCGTCGCGAGAATCTTGCCCGTAGCGATCTCATAGATCTCGATCGATGCGGCGGCCTTGAGCGTGGAGATGAGCAGCTTGCCGTCGGGCGTGACGGCGAGGTTGTACGGGCCGCGGCCGGTCTTGAGCTTGCGCGTCATCTTCCAGGTGGCGCGATCGACCTCAACGATCTCGTCGCTCTTGTTGCACGCCACGTAGATCTTTGACCCGTCGGTCGAGGGCTGGGCCCAGGTTGGCGAGCAGCTCTGCGGCGGCATGTTCATCTTGCCCATCGCCTCATAGCCGACCTGCGCGGGGTCGCTCGTCACGCCCTTCGACACCTTCTTCGCGCCGTCGATCCACATGTTCAGCATCAGGCTAGGCGGCCCGTCTACCGGCAGCGGGCCTTCCTTGTCTTTGGCCACCGAGAATCGGCGCGAGACCGCCTTCTTGGTAATGTCGATCTCGACGAGTTGGTCATCCATCATGCAGCCGGTGTAATGCAACAGGCCGTCGGGGGTGATCCGGCTGCCGTGTGGCATCGTGCAGGTGACGATGTGCGCGACTTCGGTCATCGTCGGCACGTAGACCATCGACACCGACGACGGGACCATGTCGCCGTGCAAGTTGAAGTTCGAGTTGAGCGCGTACTTGCCGTCCGGCGTCACGTCGACCGAAGCGGGGAAGTTGCCGAGCAGGACGCCCGGCGCCACGAGTGTGTCGGGGCCGAGCTGGTACATCCAGAGCTTGCCGTCCGGAAAGCCGTGTCCGGTGGTCACAAACAGGTTTTTCCCGTCCTTGGAAATCTGGACGCCGTGCGGGCCCTCCATCTCGGCCGGCAACTCGCCGATCTCCCAGGTACGTTCGACGACGAGCCCGCTCGGCCCGAACCGGAGTCGGTGCATTTTGTCAGCCGACTCAGCGCCCACGTAGACCCAATAGTTGGCAGCGGGTTTTTCCAGAACGGCGGCGGCCTGCTGGGCCAGGACGGCTCGGGGCAGCGAACCGAAGATGACAATCGCAAAAAGCGCGGCAGTCAGGCTGATCACGCTCTTGCGTCCATGCATCGTCTGAGGCATCATCGTCTCATCCATTTGCGGGGGTTTTCCCAGTCAAACTCCGCAATGCAGCATCGAAGCCACATGTTCGCGCAGGGTTGATGCGAACGCCGTCAACCGGCCAACCCAACTGTCGGGAGTTCTTCAAATGATTGTAGCACAGGGAATGCGTTTCGTCACGCGATTCGTTGCCGTGGCCGCCGTGGTGGGTGCTGTCGCCCAATCGGCGCATGGACAGAATCCAGTGGCGCGGATCACCGTCGAGCCGGCGCAGATCACCACGCAGGCAGGCAAAGCGGCGTCGTTCAAGGTGACGGCGTACGATGCTGCCGGCGCGGTCATCGCCAACCCAGGGCTACGTATCCAGGGGGGTGGCCGCAACATCACCGTGGGTGAGGGCACCCTCACCGCCCGCGCGGCCGGCAGCTTTGAAATAACGGTCGCTGGGCCGGGCGCCAACAACCAGATGGTAACGGTCGTGGTTCCCGTGAACGTCACGTGGCCGGCACTGGCCAGGCTCGAGATTGTGCCCGCCGAAGGCAAGCTGTACGCAAACACCACACTGCAGAACCGCCTGCGCGGCTGGCATGCCGACTCCAGTGAGCGCGGCAGTGTGAGCGCGACCTGGAAAAGCTCCAACGCAGCGGTCGCCACGGTCGACCGATTCGGTAATGTGGGCGGCATCAAGGCTGGCGCCGTGACGATCACGGCTGAGACCGACGGGGTGAAGGCGACACGCACCTATTTGGTTGCGACGAACCCGGTGTCAAAGCTTGAGATCACGGTGAGGGATGACCAGATCCGCACAGGCGACGTTATCCACCTCACGGCGAACGCCAAGAAGGCGGACGGCGGCATCGTCGGTGATGCGCCGGTCACCTGGACCTACACTTACACGCCGGACGATTCGATCGCCCCGAACGGCGTCCCCGGCGGCGCGGGCATCGTGCAGTTCGGCCGTTTCACGGGCAACTATCCGGGCCGCTACACGCTGATGGCTTCGGCCGGCGGTGCGAGCGCGCAGAAGACGATTCAGGTGGCGCCGCGCGATGTGCGCCAGCGCATCACGGTCACGAGCCGCGGCAACATCAACTCGACGCACACGTCGGATCTCTGGCCGTGGACGGCCAAGAATGGCCGCGACTACTGCCTCGTCGGGACGTGGGGCGGTGACGGATACGCCATCGTCTTCGACATCACGGACCTGAACAACATCGTCAAGACCGATTCGGTCAAGATCGATGCGCGCACGATCAACGACGTGACCGTGTCGCCTGACGGGCGGTACGGGGTACTCACCCGCGAGGGCGCGTCGAACCGGGTGAACGGCGTGGTGATCCTAGATCTCGCCGATCCGGCGCATCCGAAAATCGCGGCGTCGTTCGATCAGGAACTGAGTGGCGGCGTGCACAACGCATTCGCCACGAACGACTACCTGTTCGCGATTTCTGGCGGTGCCAAGTACATCATCATCGACATGAAGGACATCTACAAGCCGAAGTATGTGAGTGAGTATCGGTACCCGAACGCGCGCATCCACGACCTCTGGGTACACGACGGGATCGCATACTCGGCGCAGGGTGGTGCCGGCACAGTGGCCGTCGACGTCGGCAACGGTAAGTACGGCGGGACGATCGAGAAGCCAAAACTGATCAGCGTCTATCAGGTGAACTCGGGTCACGAGATCTTCCCGTATTACCAGAAGTCGACGGGCAAGGTGTACCTCTTTATCGGCGACGAGGAGATGAATCGTCGCGGCCAAGCGTGGGAGGGCACGCAGTATTCACTCGCCGGACCGGACGGGAAGCCGCCGAAGGGTGGCATCGCGCAGACCTCGGGTGGCTACACGCACATCATTGATTTTACCGATCCGCTGAAACCGATCCCCGTGGGCCGCTACCACCTCGAGGATTACGGGTCGCACGACATCATTGTCGAGAACGACATTCTCTACCAGGCGTACTACGACGGCGGGGTGCGCGTGGTGGACGTGTCTGGTGAACTGCTCGGCAATATTGTGGACCAGAATCGCGAGATCGCGGTGTTCAAGCCTTACGATCCCGATGGCTTCACGGCCAACGCGCCGTTCGTGATGAACGCGATGCCGTGGAAGGGCAAGGTGATCTGGAGCGACTTCAACTCCGGACTCTGGGCGGCGAAGCTCGAGCCTAAGAAGACGGTCGTTCCGTAGTCTGCTCAACTCGCACGGAACTGTTTCGCTCATTCCTCGTCGCCCGATCAACGCGGCGGTCATCGGACGTGTAAGGCCTAGGCACCCCCAGTGGCGCCAGTGACGCCAGCGCTGGAAACTTCGGTCATAACGCTCACTGGAATGTCCGCGGTAGACGGGAAAACGAAAGCGCCGCCGGATCTGCTATCATATCTGGCGGCGCTTTGTCACTCAGGTCAGAGTGCTACGGAATCGTCACGTTGCGGCCGGCCTGGCCGCCACGGTGACAGGTGAGGCATTGGATCGTGCGCGGTGCGCCGCCGCGGCCAGGGCCCATCTTCGGCAGCAGCGTCATGTTGATGTCATTCACGATACCCATCATCGTGCGCGCCGTCTTCTTGCGCGCGAGCGTGTCTGACGCCCAGTCGGTGGTGATATGGCAGTCGTTACAGCCCTTGCCCGTGCCGCGGCCGATGCCCTGATCCATCACGGTCACCAGCTGGCCGGCCGGCACGGACTTCATCAGTTGGATGTTCTTGAACACTTCGCCGGCGGGGAGGTTTTCCTTGCCGGCGATCGACGCCATGACTTGCTTGACGTACACGGCGCGCGCGGCGGTGATCGAGTCGGCGCGGGCAGTTCGCTGTTCGAGCGTGAGCGGCGGTGGAGCCGCTCCGCGGCCACCGGCAGCGGCTGGCGCTCCTGCGGCTGGCGCGACGGCGGTCGGGGCCGGGGCGGCAGCCGGTTTCGGCGCGGCACTCGTGGACGAAGAGCAGGACGCGCCAATCATCAGCGCGGCGGGGATCAGGAGGGTTGTGGCGATTCGCATCAGGAATCCTTGAGCAGGCTACGGGGTGGGGAAGGGTGCATCGCTTGCCTGCGATTGTCGGTTAAACAGACCGGCCGACAACGAAGCATGTCCGGCCGTGCGAGTGTCAAATCGCATTGCGTACGCTGTACGCACGGCAAGGTCAAACCCGGTCATGGCAATGAGGGCGGTGAGGAGTGCGACGAGTGCGAGCATGAAGCAGAAACTACCGGTGGCCCCTGGCTTGTGGCGAGGGGGGCGCAATAGGCCAGGGCGAACACCGCAGAAACGAGAATGGCCGGCCGCGACTATAGATCTGCGACCGGCCGTTCTCGTTTCGGTGAAACCGCGTGGCGACTACTCTTCGCCCGCGCCGGCCTTGCCCTTGAGGGCCTCGGCGATGCGGTGCCGCAGGTCGGCGACATGCGCGGCGGCGGTACGGTCGGACGTCTTTGCTCCCTTCAGCTGCGCGTCGAGTCCGCGCAGTTCAGCGCGGACCGCCGGATAGAGATCCGAAACCTTGGCGTCGAGCACCGGCGCCGCTGGGCCGCCGGCACCGCCGCGGCCACCAGCGCCAGCTGCTGCGGGCGCAGGATTGATCTTGTCGCGCAGATTCTCGACGTACGCCCGCTGCAGCGCACGGCGATAGCTGTCGGTATTTGTGCCGCTTGCCAACTCACCGAAGAGTCCGCTGCGCACGTCGGCGAAGAGGTCGACGAGTGCGTAGCTCTCGCTGGCCTTCGCCGATGCCGACTGGTCCGCCACGCGGAGCAGCCGGGCGTTCTGCAGGAGCGAGCCAAGGATTCCGGCCTGCGCCGAGTGAATGCGCGCCACGTCACCCGTTGGCGTGAGACGCCGCAGGATGTCCTTGTCGAGCAGGAAAGACGGCGTGGTAAACGCATTCTCGTTCAGGAACTTGATCGCCGCCTGCTGCCGTGCCTTGGGGACCGGCGTGAATCGCACGCCGGTCTGGCCGCCCCATTTTTCCTGCGACGTCGAGCCGCCGACGACGTTCGTGACGTGTGTCAGCTCGGTGCGCCACTGGCCGATCACGTGGCCGTAGAGGAAGTCGAGATCGTCGTTGTCCTCGCCCGGCTTGATGGTGGCGGGCATCACCATCGGCATGATCCGTTTGAGGTTCTTGAGCCCCCAGCCGGTGGCCTTCACCGCGTCCTGATCGCCGACGGCTTCGGATTCATCTTCCGGGTCGCTGCCGCCCTGGCCTGAGGTCGAGAATCGGAGCCACGGTTTCGTGTCCTGTTCCTTCGCCCAGCTGTCGAGTGTTGGGCGTTCGGCCTGCGGTGTGCGCGCGCCGGGGATCGGTGCATAGCCCCAGTGAGTCGCCCACTTGTCGTACGGTCCGACAACTGGGAAGAGCAGCTCGGGCGGCACGTTGTCTTCTGGTTGGACCAGATAATTCCACCGTGAGTAATCCATAAGCGTGCCCGTGTGGCCCCAGACCTTCAGGAACGACGCGCTACGCAGTGAATCCACGGGGTAGGTGCCGCTCGACTTCTGGTTGTGCTGGAATCCAAGCGTGTGGCCAACTTCATGCGCCACGACATACCGGAGCAGTTCGCCCATCAGTTCGTCGGGGAACGGAATCTTACGCGCACGCGGATCGATCGCGGCGGCCTGGGTGAAGTACCAGTGCATGACCAGACGCTGGGCGTTCTGATAGAACTGGATGTGCGCGTTGAGAATCTCGCCTGAGCGCGGGTCGTGCACGTTGGGACCCGACGCGTTCTCTGTCGCCGACGGGAGCCAACGGACGACGGAGTAGCGCGCATCTTCAGGCGACCAGTCCGGATCGTTCGCCGGTGCATCCTTGGCGATAATGGCATTTGTGAACCCGGCCGCCTCAAACGCAGGCTTCCAGTCCTCGATCCCCTTCTTGATGTACTCCACCCACTTGGTCGGCGTCGACGGATCGACGAAGTACACGATCGGCTTCACCGGTTCCGACATCGCCGCCGCGGGATTCTTTTTCTCCAGGCGGTAGCGCGTGATAAAGCAGCGCTCCTTCACCTGCTGGTTCAGATCGGTGTAGTCAGTGGCGCGGCGAGCGAAGTATCCCACGCGGTCGTCACAGAGCCGGCCCATCATCGGCGTCTCGGGGAGCTTGTGGAAGCTCCAGCTCATGACGATGGTGTTGGATGGGTTGTTGTTCGTCGGTGCTGCGCCGCGACCGGCGGGCGCCGCGGCGCCGCGGCCACCAGCCACCTGCTGGGCAAAGGTAAGCGTCGCTTCGGCGTTAACGTTGTCCGGGAACGGCACGATCTTGTCGATCCAGGAGCGCGTCGCGTCGATGGTACCGGGGACGCGTCCGTTGATGCCGATCTCGGCGGGTGGCGCGGTGAACAGACGGCCGATGTCGAGCACCACCGCGCTGTCGGGGCCGTAGGCCTCAACGTTGAACACGGCGATGATCGGATTGACGTTCGCGTCCTGCATCGCACGGAACTCTGGGCGACCGGGTGTGGCGACGGCGTCATACGATACGCCCTGCAGATAGACGCGGTTGTCGCGCCGTTCCCAGCGCAGTACGCGATTGCCGAGGGCTTGGCCGCCGTATCCGGTGCCGAGAACCGTCCGCTTGATCTCGGTCACGAGGAGCAGGTCCTTGCCGAGCTGCGCGCGGGGGATTTCGAAGAGGAATCGCTGGCCGATGCGGTGCACCTTGATGAAGCCGTCGCGCGAGCGCGCCGCGCCGGTGACCACGCTGCTGTACGGTTGCGGATTCGGTTCGGCGAGCGCACCGCCGCCGCCCGCTTGAGGAGGGGCTCCGCCTTGGGCGCCGCGTCCGCCGCGGCCACCTGGTGCGGGCGCCGCGGAATCAGGAGCTGGTGCTGGTGCTGGCGCGGGCGCGCCGACGTTCGCACGACCACCGGCACCGGCACCGCGCTGCGGTCCTGGAGCTGGAGTTGGTGTTGGCGCCGGAGTTGTTGCTGGCGTGGTGCAGGCGACCGCGACGAGCAGCGCGGCAAGCGAGCGGGAGCGGAGACGTATTGTCATACGGATTTGGAGGGGTGAGGGATCTGAACAAACTGCGGTTGTCTGCCGCCTAAGGGCAAGCGACTGCGCAACAGCGACTGCGCAATGTCTGGAATACGGACACCGCGGCGAGTGCGTTGCCGAGCGATCGGTCGCGGTGGCAGGGCCTGGGCGTATGTTTCCCGCACGATGCCGGTTCCGACTGATGGCTTTGGCGCGCCGCGTGGCGCAGCGAGTAGTGCAACGGGTCACCCCGCCGGCGATTCAGTCGGCGATTCGGGCGGCGCGTCTGGCACGATGGCGCTCCCAGACGTCGCGCCCATCGGCGATGCGCAGTCCGCGCCGCCAATCTGGGCGGTCGTGTTCGCTGGTGGCATCGGGTCACGATTCTGGCCGCTTTCCACCCCCGCGGCGCCAAAGCCGGTGCTCGCCCTCGTCGGTGGCCGTCCACTCATCGCCGACACAGTCGGACGGCTCGATCCGCTGATTCCGGCCGACCGCGTGCTGATCGTGACGAGCGCCGACATCGCGTCAGCCGTCCGCGCGGTCCTGCCGTCAGTGCCCGAGTCAAACTTCTTGGTTGAATCGCGGCCAATGGGCACGGCCGCTGCGCTGGCATGGGGAGCGAGCGAAGTGCGCCGCCGTGCTGGTCCGCACACGCCGGTCTGTGCGTTGCACGCGGACCTTGCCGCCGCCTTCCCCTCGGCGTTGCGTGCGGCACTCCATCGTGCGGCGGTTACGTCGGTGGGCGAGCAGGCCATCGTCGCGCTCGGTGTGCGGCCGACGCGCGCGGAGCCGTCGTTCGGCTACATCAAAACGGGCGTGCTGCTCAACCCAATGGATTCGCTCGACCGCGGCGGTGCCGCCGAGGTGGCGACGTTTACGGAAAAGCCGAGTTCCGAGGCGGCCGCGGCGCTGGTGAGCGCTGGTGAGCTCTGGCACTCCGGTATCCTGTTGGGCGCGGCGCAGGAGTTCCTCGATGCGCTGGAGCGCTCCGTGCCTGAGGTGGCGGCCGGACTCTCAACGCTGCGTAGCGGCGACATCGATGGCTTCGCGGCGCAGGTGCGCGCGGTGGACATCGAACGCGGGTTGCTCGAGCGGGTGGGCCGCTTGCTCGTGATGGCCCCAGAGTTCGGCTGGGACGATGTCGGGACCTGGGCCGGCCTGCGCCGCGTGCGCGACCTTGACGATGCGGGCAACGGGGCGCTCGGCGATGCACACTTCACCGACGCGACGGGCAATGTCGTGCACGCCGAATCGGGCACGGTGGTGATGTTCGGTGTGTCGCAGCTGCTGGTGGTGACGCGGCCTGGTCTGACCTTCGTGACGACGTTGGAGCGCGCGGCCGACCTCAAGCTGCTCCTCGATTCGCTCCCGGGGAGCGCGCGGATCAATCCGGGCTCGCTCGGCCAGTAGCGCGTCTGACCGTCACCGCGCTACCGCGCGGGCCGCGCCGCTATCGCAACGTCAGCATGAACCGCAGGGTCCGTCCCGGCTGCGGCAGTCCGCATTGGTCGTACACGGCGGCGTTGGCCACGTTGTCCAGTGCGAGCAGCGCCCTCATGGTACGAAACGGTTCACGGGCCAACATGCTGAACGTGCGCTCAAGCGAGAGACCGGACGCCGCCTGGCCCTTGAGCCGGACCTCGGCGCCGGATTCCGCGTGAAGGCAGTACTGCGCGCCCGTGTAGCGCGCGGTGCCGAATGCCCGGATCTGCATCGGCAGCGGCACGGCGACGCCGAAGGCGCCCCGCACTTCGGGATTATTCTCTGAGTGGCGTGTGACGCCATTCGCGGCCTGGTCGAAGATGGTGATCGTCTGAATCGTGGCGTCGGCGCTGACGGAGATCGCTTGGTCGCGGCCACCGCCGAAGGTGGCCCCGGACACGAGTTCGATGCCGCGGCTTTCAATCCGGTCGCGGTTGATGCGCATGAAGCGCGTCGGATTCGACTGCGTGATGCGCACGACGGCGTCGTCCAAGTTGTGGCTGAAGGCGGTGAACTGCAGGCTGGCGTCGGGGATCGCGCCGACCGACCCCTGAAAGGTGATGCCTCCCTCGATTCCAAGCAGCGTTTCCGGTTTCAGGTCGGGATTGGGCCGATACCGATTCAACGCGCCGGAGTACAACTCGCGCAGCGCAGGGAACCGCGAACGGCGGCTTGCATTCGCATGCAGTCTCCAAGCCGTGCCAACTTCGCGCACGAGTCCAGCACGCCAGCCAATGTCGCTGAGCGGTACTTGGCCAGGTTCGCGTCCGCCGGACTCCGGCGTGCGTGATTTGTCGGCGACTCCACCGACGGCGAGGGTCGTGCTCGCGCCAAGTGGGGTTTCAAGTTCCAGTCCTGCACTGGAAAGAATTTGTCGGTAGTGCACGCCGGCATTTGGTAAGAGCGTTTCGTTGTAACGCACGTCGGCCGCCGTCATAGCCGCCGCGAGTTTCGCGCTGCGCGGGAGCGTGTGTGTGAAATACGCGCGGGTCGTGGTGGTGCGCTCGTTGCCGAGCTCCACGCCGTTCGGAATGGTATAGGTTCGGGACGTAAACGACTCGATTTTCTGACGGCCGGCGTTGTAGCCGGCGCTGATGTCGGCCGTGGCAAATCCGAATGGCGTGGCAAACGCACCACTGCTCGCAGAGATCGCCGCGATGCCTCGCTTGCTGTACGGGTAGCGCCAAAGGCGTGGCGCGGCGAGATGCTCTTCCGGTGGCACGCCGCGTACGGCGTCGAATCCAGTGAACGTCGCGCCGATCGATCGGCCAGAGCGTCCCCGCCAGCGTAGCGACGCGAAGGCGTCGGTTGCGCGCAGGTCGCTGTTGGTGCGCAATCCGTCGCGGGCCGTCAGATCAATGATGCCGCTAGGCAGTGCGACGCCGTTCCGTTGGCGATACCCCATCCCAGCACGGGTGGTTAGCAGGCCGCGGCCAAGCGAATCCGTGCGGCTCGCGCCGATCGACGTGACGAACGCGGCGGTGGCATCCAGGCCAACGCCGCCCCACGCACGCCGGTCGCCAGCGGGGAAGCCGGTACTGCCTTGTGACACCGAAATCGTTCCACCGAGCGCGTTCGGGCCGCTGAGCAGCGAGCTGAGGCCGCGAACGATGACGACTTCTTCAGATCCCGTGATCGGTACGAGCGAGGGATCGGTGCGGTGATCCCATCCAAGGGTGAGGGGGACGCCATCGAGCATGACGGCCACTTGTCGCGAGTCAGACCCGCGCACGGTGAGTTCCATCTCGCCCCGCGAGTTCTGACGGACGCTGACTGATGGCGTTTCGCGAAGCAGCTGGTCGAGCAGCGGCGCCGGCGAGGAGCGCAACTTGTCGGTGGTCACGATCAGGGCGCTGGCCCCGCCGACGACGGCGGCTGCGCGGGACTCAGTGACCGTGACCGGCTGGAGTCGGCGGGAGACAGAGTCTGCGCGCGTTGAATCCGTGCCGCCTTGGGCCTCGGTCAGAGCAGGCGTTGCTCCCGCGAGCACGGCGAACAGCGGCACACGGAGCGAAGTCAATGTTGACATCTTTGCATAGCAATGGACAATGAATGCATGGAACGAAGCAAGCAAACATAAAATTACCGGTCGCGCAATCAAAAGTTAGTCGGCGGGCGTACGCGTCGGCAGTCATGTCCCGCCGTGTCCTCATGCCGAGAGTGTTGGGCGAACGGATCGCCTCATATCTTGCAGCCACACCTCTATGCCTACCGCCACGCCTTTCTTCTACAAGAACACGGACGGGATTCGGATCACCGTCCGCCCGACCTTTCTGCCGGATCAGTCGATTCCCGAGCAGCGCCAGTACGTCTTCATGTACAACGTGCGCATCGAGAACACGACGCCGCAGTCGGCGCAGCTGATCTCGCGCCGCTGGCGCATTCATGATTCGATCGGCGAGGACACGGTGGTCGCCGGAGAGGGTGTGGTGGGCGAGCAGCCGTTGCTCGTGGCGGGGGCGGTGCATGAGTACCAGAGTTTCTGCGTGCTCAAGTCGGCGAACGGGTATATGGAAGGCGAATACCGGTTCGTTCGCGCAGACACCACGCCCTTTGAGGCGGCGATTCCGCGGTTCACATTGACCGCTGACGAGTGGCAGGGTACGTCGCCTTGATGGACGCCGCCGGCGACGCCGCGACACTCGCGCGTGCGGTGGCACAATGGCGCGACGAAACACCCGGCACGAAACACCGCCATCACCTGAACAACGCAGGCGCCGCGCTCCCGCCCAGCCTCGTCACGGACGCTGTGCATAGCCATATCGACCTCGAGGCGACGATCGGCGGGTATGAGGCCATCGCCGCCGTGGGCGGCGCGATCGACGACTGCTACCGATCGCTCGGCTCGCTGCTGCGCGTCGCGCCGCACAACATTGCGGTCACCTCCAGCGCGACCGCGGCGTACGCGCAGGCGCTGTCGGCTTTTGACTTTGCACCCGGCGACTCGATCGTGACGACGAACGCCGACTACCTCTCGAACCGGATCATGTTCGAGGCTCTCTCGGCGCGCCGCGGCGTGCGGGTGATCGAGGCCGCGGAGCTGCCGGAAGGCGGCGTGGACCCCGCTGCCGTCGCGGCCGCGATCGCCACGGCCAGGCCACGGCTCGTGGCGGTGACCTGGGTCCCGACCTTTGGTGGGCTGGTGCAGCGCGTCGAGGATGTCGGCGCGATCTGCTCCGACGCCGGCATACCGTACCTCGTGGATGGGTGCCAGGCCGTGGGCCAGCTCGACATCGACGTGGTGGCGGTGCGCTGCGACTTCATGGCCGCGACGGCGCGGAAATTCCTGCGCGGCCCGCGTGGTATCGGGTTCCTGTACGTCTCGGACAGCGCATTGGCCCGCGGGATGCACCCGTTGCTGGTCGACATGCGTGGGGCGAACTGGAATGCGTCGGGCTCGTACTCGACGTATGACGGCGCACGCCGGTTCGAGCAGTGGGAGCAACCGCTCGCGCTGCTCTTGGGGATGGGCGCCGCGGCGCGCTATGCCCTCGACGCGGGCATCGCGCGTACCTCGGCGCGCGCGCATGCGCTGGCCTCTGCCGCGCGCGAGCAACTGACTCGGATACCGGGCGTTCGATCGCTCGACCATGCGCCGCGACTCTCGGCGATCGCCTCGTTCGAATTCGAGGGGCACGACGCCTCGGCGCTGGTGCCAGCGCTGCGCGCGCTTGGGGTCAATGTGTCGTCGCAATCGCGGGACGAAAACGCCGTGGCGCTTGGCCGCCTTGGCGCCGGATCGCTGCTCCGAGTGTCGCCGCATTACTACAACGACGCGTCCGACCTCAACGCGCTCGAGGCCGCGCTGCGCGAGTTGCTCATGCCGTAGCACGGTCCGCATTCCAAGTGGTCGTTGATTCGGCTATGTTGGCGGCATGCATCTTAACAGCACCGTGCGGGCGCTCGCGCTCGCGTTGGCGTTGCCTGCGCTTGGCGCGGCCCAGTCTACCTGCCGACCGAGTGCATCGAGCTCGGAGGCGCGCCTGCTCGCGTTCTTTGCCGGACCGATGGCGTTCGCGGCAGCGCCAGAGACCGTTGGGCTTGCGCGTGGTCAGCTCGTGGTGGCCGCTGAGCTGGCGTTCGTGCCTTCGCCACCCGCTGGTATCAGCCGATCGTCCGGCGTCTGCGGGTTCAGTAAGTCGGAAAATTCGGAACTGTCTCCCGTCTTGCCGCGGCCGCGCGTGGCCATCGGCATCGGGCAGGGGCTCACGTTCGAAGGGTCGTACCTGCCGCCGGTGACTGTGGCTGACGCCACGCCGAATCTGTTCGGTGCGGCCATCAGTTGGTCTCCGTCGCATGTCACGCTCCCGTGGTCGTCGCGGCTGCACCTGCGCGCGCATGGCACGTTTGGCGGCGTCAACGGTCCGGTGACCTGTTCGCGCGACGCGCTGCAGCCGGCGAATCCTTCCTCGCCATGCTACGGCACGTCGCCTTCAAACGACCGGTACAATCCGAACGTGCGCGGTGTCGAAGCCGTGGTGACGCGCGCAGCGGGTACGATGATTTGGTATGCGGGTGGCGGCGTGAACTCGCTGAGGTCGCGCTTGACGGTGGACTTCACCGACTCGCGCGGGATTCGCGACAACAACGTCGTGGAGATTTCGCTGACGCGGGCCGCGCTGATGGCCGGCGCCGCGTGGGCATGGCGCCCGGAGCTCGTGCTGTCGGCTCAGCTCTATTCGGTTCGAGGTGACGCGACCACGGCACGGATGGGGATTGCCTGGCATGTGCGCGATAGGCCTCGGCCCAGCCAGCGCATGAGGCCGTCTAGGCCGTAGGGGGCGCGCGTGATATCGCGTGCGTTCGGTAGGATGGTGCCCGCGACTTAGCAGCCTAGGTGTCGCGCAGCGCCGCCATCGGCGTTTCGCGGAACACTTCGCGGCCCGTCGCCGTGCCGATCGCGACGGCCAGCGTCATCATTACTCCCGCGATCAGGAAGGCTGGTAGCAGTGCGGGCGAGAACTGTCCGTCGAACACGAAGGTGACCAACGCCCAGGCGCCCACGAATGAGAGCAGCATTCCCGTGAACGCGCCGAGCATGCCGAGCAGTGCGTACTCGGCGAGCAAGATGCGGCCGATCTGCGCCCGCGTGGCGCCCAGCGTCTTCAAGAGTACCCCCTCACGGAGTCGGTCGCGCCGGGTGGCGGCGACGGCGCTGAACAACACCGGGACGGCCATCGCCAGGCTGAACAGCGCGAGGAACCGAACAGCGAGCGTGATGCGTTCGATGATCTCCAGTACTGTGGCGCGCAGCAGGGAGAGGTCGACGCTGGACGCGTTTGGGAAGCGGAGGACCACATTGCGTTGAATACGTGCGATGACCGTGTCGCTGGAGATCGCGGCCACGAGTACGAACATCTTTGGTGCGGTGGCCAGTGCCTTTGACTGGAAGACCGCAAAAAAGTTTGGTTCGAATCGGCCCCAGTTTACTTCGCGCAGGCTGGTGAGTCGCGCGGCGACCGGCACGCCCTGTACGTCCCAGGTCAGCGTGTCGCCCAACGAGACGGCGAGGTCCGTCGCAAGGCCCTGCTCAAGGGACATTTCGCTGAGCGTATCGGTTCCACTGCCGCCGAACCACTTGCCCGCGGTGATCTGTTCCGTGACGACGACGGTGTCGCGGTAGGTCGAGCGGTACTCGCGATTGAACGCCCAGTTCCGGCGCGGGAGCGCGTGCGCGGCGCCCCACACGTCGAGCGCTTGGCCGTTGATGGACTTGAGCCTCATCGTGACCAGCGGCGTGGCGCCCACCGCTTGTTCGCCAGTCGCCTGCACAATGGAGTCGATCGCGACGCGCTGGTCGTCCTGCACGTCGAAGAACACCAGGTTACCCCGCGCGGCTTGGGCCGAGACCTCGAACTGGCGGAGCAGGTTGGCTTGCACCAGGTAGAGCGTGCTCACGAGAAAGGCGCCGAACCCGAGCGCGAGTATGACCGAGCGGGTCTGGTTGGCCGGGCGATAGAGATTGGCGACGCCCTGCCGGAGCAGGTAGGGGAGGCGCTGCGCGACGAGACGGCGCGCGAGGTGCGAGAGCAGCGTGGCGCTGCCCCAGAGCAGGAGGAGGCTCACGCCAATGCCAAGGGCCACGAGGATGCCGCGGCGCCAATTGTCGGTGCGCGAAATGGCCAGCACGACCACGCTCGCCACGAGCGCGATGTTCATGAGGTGTGACGGGATGTCGCGGCGGCGTTGATGTTCGAGTGCTTCGGCGTCGCGGCGGAGCGCCTGAAGTGGTGAGACGCGGCGGAGCGCGAGCAGTGGGCGCAACGAGAAGACGAGTGCGACCCAGACACCGATGGCCAGGCCGACGCCGATGGCCTTCGGGACGATCCGCACCGTGACGTCGAGCGGCAGCGTGCCCTCGAGCGCGACGGGCAGCGCAAACTGGATGGCCACGCCGATCGCGGCGCCGATTGCCGCGCCGGCCAGGCCCATCAGCGCGGCCTGTGTGACGTAGATGGCGAGCACCTGAGAGCCGGTCGCGCCGAGGCAGCGCAGAACGGCGACCGTGTCGATTTTTCGGTTCATGAACGCATTCACCCCGCTGGCCACGCCGATCCCGCCAAGCAGCAGCGCGATCATCCCGACGATGCCGAGGAAGTCGGCGAGCCGGCTGATGGCCTCGGTCATGTTCTCTTCCTGCTGCACGACCGTGCGCACGCGGATGTTGGCCGCTCGGAACTGGGCTCGGATTGGTTCGACCCATTGGGGGCTTTGCACGCCGTCCGGGAGGCGCACGAGTGTCTCGAACGAGGCGCGGCTGCCGAAGCCCAAGAGCTGCGTGCTGGCGACGTACTGCTCCGCGATGAATACGCGGGGGCCGATGGCCGACGCGAGCCCGGGATCGCCAGGCACGGAGTTCGTGGTGCCGATGATAATGAACTGCGAGAAGCCGATCGAAAGGGTGTCGCCGACGTTCGCGTCGAGCGAAATCAGCGTCGACGGGCTGACGAGCGCGGCGGGGCGCTTCTGGAGTTCACCCCACAGGTTGGCGGGCTCCGAGGTCACGGCGCCGTACGGCGGATAGGTTGGCCCGACGGCGCGTACCTGCGCGAGGCGCGTGATCTGCGTGCGCGGCGCGTACGCCATCGAGGTGAACGTGACCACCGTGGCCATCGTCGGCCCCGTGCGGGCGAGCGAATCGAGTACGGCCTTGAGCGAATCGGGGTAGCGCGTGTCGGAGGTAAACGACACGTCGCCGCCCATCACGCTGCGACTCTGCAGGCGCACGGCGGCGCTGACGTTGTCGGCGATCGAGTCGATCGCGACCAATGCGCCGACGCCCAGCGAGATCGACGACATGTACAACAGCAATCGGCGGCGCGCGGTGCGGCTTTCCCGCCACGCGAGCCCAGGAATCCAGCGCCAGTGTCCCGTCATAGGGCGGTCGAACTTGCGGGCACTGGGGGCGTGGCGGAGGTCGTACGGTCCTCGACCACATCGCCGTCACGCAGCCGGATGATCCGGCCCGCGCGCTCAGCGAGCGTCAGGTCGTGCGTGACGATCACCACGGTGGAGCCGGACGATTTGTTCAGCGATTCGAGCAGTTCGACGATCTTCGCGCCAGTGACGCCGTCGAGGTTGCCCGTCGGCTCGTCGGCAAAGAGGATTTTTGGGGAGTTCGAGAAGGCGCGGGCGATTGCCACGCGCTGCTGCTCGCCGCCCGAGAGCTGCGAGGGGAAGTGATCCATCCGGTCGCCAAGCCCAACGTGCTCGAGGAGCATCTTTGCCCGCTCCGGAGCCCCAAAGTCCCCGCGCAGTTCGAGCGGCACCTGCACATTTTCCAGTGCGGTGAGCGTCGGGATCAATTGAAAGGTCTGGAAGATGAAGCCAACTTTCTCACCGCGAAGCCGGGCGCGCTCATCTTCGGTCAGCCGGTTCAGTTCCACCCCGTCGAGCGAGACGGTGCCGCTGGAGGGCACGTCGAGTCCGGCGAGGAGTCCAAGGAGCGTCGTCTTGCCGCTGCCGGAGGGCCCGACGATGGCGACGAGTGAGCCTTGGGGTATTGTGAATGACACCTGTTTGAGCACGGCGAGCGTGCCGGCGCCACTCGGGTATTCCTTCTGGAGATTGGATGCGACCAGCATGAGGGCGTTGAGAGCGGTGCTGAGTGTGATCCTGCTGGTGCCGCTCGCGGCATGCGGTGACCGATCAGGCGCGCCGGCGGCAAGGAGCGGGAGTAACGCCCAAGGAGGGCGTGCTACCGCGCTGCCTGAATCATCCACAGGGGCGCCCGCTGGGGCAACGGGTGGTGGCAGCGTCGCGGCCGCGCCGGCGCCCGACCGTACTGGTGCGCCAAGGGCGCTCTTCATTGGTACGAGCCTCACGGCGGGGCTCGGACTCGACGATCCGGCCACTGAGAGCTGGCCGGCGGTCGTCCAACAGTTGGCCGATTCCGCGCAGATCCCCCTGCTGGTGGTCAATGCCGGATTGTCTGGCGAAACCTCGGCGGGCGCGCTCCGGCGCGTCGACTGGCTGATGCGCGAGCGGTACGACCTGGTTGTGATTGAGACCGGCGCGAACGACGGGCTGCGCGGGCTGAACTGGGATTCGACCGCCGCGAACATCACCGGCATCGTCGCGAAGGTGAGGACCGCGAATCCGGGGGCGAAGATTTTGCTCGCGCAGATGGAAGCGCCGACGAATATGGGGCCGCGGTACACCAAGGCCTTTCATGACCTGTTTCCGCGCGTGGCGTTGCAGACCGGCACCACCCTCTTGCCGTTCATCCTGCAGGACGTGGGTGGGATCGCCGCGCTCAACCAGGGCGACGGTATCCATCCGACTGCCGAAGGCGCACGGATCGCCGCGCACAACCTGTGGCCGGGAATCCGTTTCTCACTGAGGAATCCGTGAGCGGTTCAGGGCAAGTTGTTCCCGGTGGTAGCAGCGTGCGACCACCGGCACTAACCTCTACCTCCGTGAAGACAATCCAGCGATCGATTCTTGCCGTCGTGGTGGGATGGACGGCGTTGGCCTGTGGCGGCGGCTCAGCCGGCGGTGCGGCCGGCGGTGCGAGGACGGTCGTCGCGTGGCAGCCCCCGGCCGAAGACTCGATTCCGGCGGATTCGATGGGCGCGGCAATTCGCCGCGGACTCTCGCTCCTCAGGTTTACGCCGGAGAGCCTGCCGCGGTATGCGACATCGAATCTCCGCTGTGTGAGTTGCCATCAACTGGACGGACGCAAGCTGTCGGCCGCGCCGCTCGTCGCGTCGTACGCGCGCTATCCCAAGTACATGCCGCGCACCGGCGCCGTGGTCACGATTGCCGACCGCGTCAACTATTGCGTCACCCGGTCGTTGTCTGGCAACGCGCTGCCGGCCGACAGTCGGGAGATGGCCGATATCATCGCCTACCTCGCTTTTATCTCGAAGGGCGCGCCGGTGGGTGGCAAGACGCCAGGCGCCGACGGACTGATCGCGATGCAGGACACGCTGGTGGGCGACACGCTACGCGGGAAAATGCTGTTTCAGGGTACCTGCGTGCTTTGTCACGGAACGGACGGCGCGGGCGCTGTGGCTGGCGTGCCGTCGCTCTGGGGCCCCACGTCGTACTCGATCGGCGCGTCAATGTCGCGCCTCGAACGCGCGGCGAGCTTCATCTACCACAACATGCCGCAGAGCAATCCGGGTTCGCTGACCGCTCAACAGGCGTTCGACCTAGCGGCGTATGTGAACTCGCACCCGCGCCCCGACTCGCCCGGTAAGGAAAACGATTATCCGGCTGGCGGTGCGCCGCGTGACGTGCCGTACGCCACGATGGGCCATACGCCGTCTGGAACGCCGGCCAGCCTGCTCCCTAGGGCCAATCCCAAAAGCGCGACGGTTCCGGCCCCGCCATCGGTGCGCCGCGGCGCGCCGTAGCACTGCCAAGTCAACACCTGCCAAGGATCTTCTCCGAATGAGTGACGATACCTCGCTCTCGCGTCGCGATCTGCTGACCGGCGCCGCAGGCGCGATAGGCGGCGCGCTGATCGCGCGTGTTCCTGCGCTCGATGCACAGGGCGCGTCGAAACCTGCGGCGGCACCGGGAACTGCGCCCGCCGTGCCTCCCGCTGGGCCTCCTGTTGCGCTTCCCGTTGTGCCCGTCGATCCAACGAAGGTGCCGGGACTTCCCACGAGTGCCCAGGGCGCGCGCTCGCCGTTCGTGACGCTCGCGCGCACGCCGACCGGCGATATCACCGGCACATCCTATTCACCACTCCAGGACCTGACGGGCACGATCACGCCCTCGGATCTGCATTTCGAGCGGCATCACGCCGGTATTCCGCTGATCGACCCGGCCAGGCACACGCTGCTGATCCATGGGCTGGTTGAGCGGCCGTCGGCGTTCACGCTCGACGACCTCAAACGGTTTCCGTTCGTGACGCGCACGCACGTCGTCGAGTGCGCCGGCAACGGGCGCGCCGTGTTTCGCGATCCGAAGGGGGAGAAGGTCACGCCGCAGCGCGCGGCGGGGATGTCGTCAAACTCGGAGTGGACCGGCGTGCCGCTCCGCCTGCTCTTTGACGAAGTCGGAGTAACAACAGAGGCCGCGTGGTTCCTGGCCGAAGGCGGCGACGCGTCGGTGCTGACGCGGAGCGTGCCGATGTCGAAAGCGTTCGATGATGCGTTGGTCGTGTACGCGCAGAACGGTGAGCCGCTGCGTCCCGCGCAGGGCTATCCGATTCGGCTGCTGCTGCCGGGCTGGGAAGGGAACGCGAGCGTGAAGTGGCTGCGCCGCCTCGAACTTGGCACGAAGCCCTGGATGACGCGATGGGAAACATCCAAGTACACCGATCCGCTCACCAGCGGGATGGCGCGGCAGTTTAGTTTCGAGCTTGATGCGCGGTCGATCATCACGTCACCAGCGCATCCGGGGACGGTGGACAAGGGGTGGTGCAACATCTCTGGGCTTGCGTGGTCAGGCCGCGGCAAGATTCTCCGTGTCGAAGTGAGTACCGACGGGGCCAAGAGCTGGATCGATGCGCTGCTGCATCCTCCCGTGCTGTCCAAGGCCTACACACGGTTCTCGATTCCCTTTGCCTGGAACGGCACACCCGCTCTGCTGCTCTCTCGCGCGACCGACGAGACGGGGTATGTCCAGCCCACGCGCGAACGGATCATTACCGCTCGAGGCGCGGGGACGGACTACCATCTGAATCACATTGTGGGATGGCGCGTGGCGGCTGACGGTCGAGTGTTTTTTCACGGAGATACCTGATGCAGCAGACCACGAGGAGGATTCGCGGTGTTGTGGCCTGCGGTGCGGTTGCGGCGGTCGCCCTAATCGCGGCCTGTGGCGGCGGCAGGGACGCCGAAATTGGGGCACTGCCCCCATCGGGTCGCTACGACATCGGGCGGGCTGCGACGGCGGCCGAAATTGCGGTGATGGACATCGACGTGGGGCCGGACGGGGTCGAGCTGCCGGCCGGTCAGGGCACGGTGTCGCAGGGCGCAAAACTCTTCGGCGCCCAGTGCGCCTCGTGCCATGGTGTGCAGGGCGAAGGGATGCCGCCCGCGTATCCGAAGCTCGTTGGACGCGAGCCGCGCGAGGGGTTCCCGTTCGGCCGCGATCCAAAACTCGAGAAGACGATCGGCAACTACTGGCCCTATGCGACAACGTTGTTCGACTACGTGCGCCGGGCGATGCCGTTGTTCACGCCGGGTTCGCTCAGCAATGACGAGGTCTATGCGTTGACGGCGTACTTGTTGGCCCAGAACGAGGTCATCAAGGTCGATGCCACACTGGACGCCGAGTCGCTAAAAGCGGTGCGGATGCCCGCGCGCGACCGGTTCGTGCCAGACGACCGGAAGGGCGGCGCCGCAGTTCGCTAAGCAGTGCCGGACGCGCGAATGGATGCGACCAATTCGCGGGCCTCCACCGTTGACCCATCTCCTTTGCGTGGCTAGACTTGAGGGCTATTCATGTTTCGCCTCAAATCTGAGCCTGGGTACAACACGGGAAGTACGGTTATGGCATTTCCAGCTACCAAAATTCGCCGCGGAATGGTCATCGTCTTCGAGGGCGCGCCCTGTCGCGTCATCGAATTCCGGCATCACACGCCGGGGAACCTCCGCGCGATGATCCAGACCAAGCTCAAGAATATTCGAAACGGATCCAGCTTTGAGCATCGGTTCCGCGCCGCCGACACGATCGACAAGGCGGACATGGAGACGCATGAACTCGAGTTCATGTATCAGGGTGGGGATACGTATCACTTCATGAACACCGAAAACTACGACCAGCTGGAAATGGACACGGAGATGCTTGGCGACAACGCGCCGTGGATGCAGCCGGGGATGAAGATCCTGGCCGAGTACTACGACGGCCGCGCGATCGGGATTCAGCTGCCGCAGTATCTGTCGTTCGAGATTGTGGATACGGCGCCGGTGATGAAGACGGCGACGAAAACGGCTTCGACGAAGCCGGCGAAGTTGGAGAACGGCGTGACGATCAACGTGCCCGAGTTCATTGCGACGGGCGAGCGGGTGCGGGTGAACCCGACGACCGAAGAATATCTGGATCGGGCGAAGGACTGATTGAACGGGCTGGTGGCCGGGGTTAGTTTTCCCGACCTCAAGGGTGTGCATGGTGGCTGTAGCTCAACTGGTTAGAGCACCGGTCTGTGGCACCGGGGGTTGGGGGTTCAAGTCCCCTCAGTCACCCTTCAAGCTGAGAGTGTAGAACAGCTGGTCCTAGGTCCGTAGCTCAATTGGCAGAGCACCGGTCTCCAAAA
>SXGR01529815.1_pt1 | contig 25073 bp, 16 predicted proteins | sample 3174711 | NCBI WGS metagenome assembly SXGR01 (sample SAMN11356860, study PRJNA531348) | freshwater metagenome | isolation source: freshwater sample F1-60 | place: China: Fuxian Lake, Yuxi | collected 2017-12-25
CTCAAATTCTGGAAATAGCGCCAGCCAAATCCGGATCTCAACTGCCGTCCCCAGTTAGTGAATGGGAGCGCCCCGTCGTGATCGAAGATGAGGAGATCCGCGCGGAGACATACGACGCGGAGAAACGAAAGTGTCTGACTTGATGACGATCGACGGGTTGGCGGCGGCATGGGTGGCCGACCCGCATCCATTCACCTGGGGCGTGTTCCGGGACGCCGTCCGCGACTTTGGTGAGCGCCTCCCGTGGTGGCGGCACAGAGTTCTCACTGCTCCAGACGAAGACGCACCGCGGTTGGCCTTCTGGGCTTTGGCCGAGGAAATCGACCCGACCGCCGCGGCGTTCGGGCGCGGCCCGGTCGATCCCGCCCCGCCCCCGCGCGGGTGGCTGGAAGAGTTGGAGTCGGAGCGGGTCGTGTGGGACCAGTTGAACGGGTTTCACGACGACGATTGCAGGCTCACGGTCCTCCCGCAAGCCCTCCGGGAATATCCCGAGACGTGGGATCCGAACGACCCCGTTCCAGCCGACGGGGAATTGCACGTCTGGTTCCGATTCGGCTTCCTCGACGGAGCCGTCGTGCGTATCGAAGACTTCTTCCGCGTCGCACCGCTTCTGTTCGGTCTGTATCCGGTCCGGACGGTGCACCTGACCGGCGTGTACCTGCACCACATGTGGCGTGCCGACAGGCACGACGAAGCGTCTCCGTGGTTCGGCATGTATCCTCCTCGCGTGAACGGGCTTCCTCGCGGTTGGCGAGAGGACACTGCCGGGAATCGCTGGGGGTGTTATCACAAACGCGACATTCCGCCCGCTTTGTTTGCGAGACTACCTGGCGCGGCCGTGACGAGCGGGTACAAGATCTACGGGAGGAACGCCGCCACCGCGTTCGCCGCGCTCTCCGCGGCGTGCGTCGATTACGGGCGCGATATCTTCCGAACTCTCGAATCCAGGATCCGGTGATCCCGAATCCGGCTCAGGGCATTGAGAACCAGTCCCGGTACTCGCTCGGTGACCACTCACTCCTTTTTCAAATTGTTTTTCGCCAGAGCCGGAGGAACCATCACTTCCGTGGTTAGCGGGGGGGGGCGAACTGTCGCCCGCTTCGGTCCGGGGGCCTCGCTTGCGTTCCCCCGTCATCCACTGGGAGGACAATATGACAATGCGAGTAATAGTGGTGGGTGGTGGAATCACCGGTCTGGTCGCGACTCGCAAGTTCCGAAACTGTGGCGTAGCGGTCACGTTGATCGAACGGACGTTTCCGTTCGGTGGGCGGCTGCGCCCGGAGCGGGTCGATGTGCCGGGCTACGGTCAGGCGGTCTTCGATCCTCGACCCGTGTTCCTCGGCCCAGCCTGCTACAACCTCGACCACCCCGAGGCGCCTCTGGGCTTTCCGCCCCTCGGTCTCCGACCCGACGAATTCCGGCCCGAAACACTCGGCGCTCTCCGAACATTCCCGGTGGCACACGTGGAATCTCGGGACGGAGACCCAGTCCCGCTTCTGCCCATCGAGCGAGTCTCCATCGAAGGCGGGGCGAAGGGACTTATCGACCTGCTGCTCCCGAGCGGGCGCGACGAGCACCTCGAACTGTTCTGCGATACCGAGGTGATCGCCCTCGAACCGGACGGGCGCGGGTGGCGGGTTCGGGTCCGGGAGTGTGGCACTCTGAACGACGACCGGCTCACCCGCACCATCCACGCCGACGCCGTCCTACTCACCCAGCCGATCCCGGCCGCCCTCGCGCTGCTCGACGCCAGTAACGTCAAAATCCCCGACCTACTCGGGGACGAACTCCGGCGGGTTCGGTACGAGCGCACGATCACCGTGACTGCCGCGTACCGCGGGCCGGCGCAACTACCCGCCGGAGGCGCGGTGTCGTTCTCCGATTCGCCGCTCGCCCTCGTGTTCGACAATTATTCGCCCGGTCCCTCACCGCCCGGCCCAGCGGTGACCGCCGTGGCGAACGCCGACTGGGCGGCCGAACACTGGGAAGAATCGGACGAGGAGATTTCCCGTACCCTTCTGCCACTCATCGCTCCGTGGGCCGGTGGGGAGTTAGTGTGGCACCGCGTCCAACGGCGGGACCATTATCGGGCGACCAGCCGGATCCGGATGCCGTTTGCGGAAGCGTCCGACGCGCCCCCATTGCTCATCGCCGGGGACGGATTCGCGGGCTACGTCTCGAACGCGCTCGACGCGGCATACACGTCTGCTACGCACGCGGTCACCCACCTGTGCCGGGCACTCGGCCGGGAAGCCCGGATCGCGAACCGGCCGACCCGGCGGACCCCGAGCGCGGTGTCCCTGGAAGTGTGCGTGACCTCAGCGGCCGAAGCGCACATCGCGATTGGGGGTGGCGCCGACCGTTTGCTCCTGTGCGCGGCGCCGGAGGTGGGCGGCCTGACCCCAACCGTGGACGCCTTGCGGCTCACCCGACGCGCCGTCGCCCAGCAGCGCCGTGCCGTGCCGGTAACGGTCCTGATTCGACCACGGGTTGGCGGATTTGGCTATTCGAGCGACGAGTTTGAGCAGATGCGGCGGGACGCCCGGCGGCTGCTCAAGGCGGGCGCGGACGGCATCGCGTTCGGGTTCCTGCACGCCCGTGGGGCGGAGGTTCGCATCGACGCCGAGCGGTGCCGGTCGCTGGCGGCACTCGCGCACGGCCGCGGGCGCACGGCGGTGTTCAACCGGGCGTTCGATTGCCTCACCGACCGGCGAACCGGACTCCAGGATCTACTCGCTCTCAAGTTCGATCGCGTGTATACGTCCGGCGCCCGGCGGCTCGCCCTGGATGGAACGTCCGCACTGGCCGAAGCGGTCGGGTACGGCGGGTGGGACATCGAGGTGGTCGCGGCCGGGGGAATCACTGCGGGCTTCGTCGGGTGCGTGGTGCGTGAGACCGGGTGCCGGCACGTGCTCGTGGGCCAGCGCCGCCGGCACAAGGATCCGACCGCGAGCCACCGACTGATCGATACGGAATACGGGGTCGTGGACGGCGCGCGTCTGAGCGAAACGACGGCGGCCCTCCGCCGGGCCGAGCGCGACGACGAACTGGCAAGCGGCTTGGGCTTGGACGAGGACGAAGAGTGCGGGGTGCCGGTCACATCGGTGTCGCAACCAGATGCGGCGTGAGCGGCGTGAGCGGGTCGGCACCGGGACGCGTTATGTAAGGGAACGCATGGACCCCGAGATATACCGGCAATCCGTGAGTGACGGGGCAGCAGAGTCGGCCCGGCTCATTGTCGTGCTGGGCCGCATAATCATCGGCGCGGTCGTCGTCGCCACGTGCCTCTGGATCGGGTTGTTGTTTCGCGGGAACACCGTGGGTACGTTGAATGTACTCTTCGCGTGGCTTGGCACGTTCTCTGTTTCGAGGCTGCTGACCTTCCTCATCGTGATCCCGCGCGTGTTGGCAGTCGGGTTCGTGTTCGTTGTCGGTCCTCCGGCCGGATGGCTTGCGACGCGGCCGTTGGCCGCACTCCTGACGGCGGGAGTTACTGTCGCGGTGGGGGTGTACTTGAGCGCGTTTTCCTTTGTTGAGGTCCGCGGGCACACGTTTCGAGGGCGCGAGTACCGCCGATTTTGGCACCGCACACCGCAACGGATGGCGCGGGTGCTGGCGAGCTTGTCCGGCCGACGAGCCTGATATCGTAGTCGGAATCACAAACCGGCGCAGCCCGTGATTCGAGGGACGACGGGAAAGGTGTTGCACGCGAGCAGTGGATCGGTGGCGACCTTCTTTGGCCCTCAGCCTATGTCCGGTCTGACCATCGCCAACGCCACCCGGCTCGCAATCGAACACTGTCCGGTACAGCGCGGGCAGAAGTCGGTATCATCTCCGCATCGACACGCACCGAACTACGGAGTTCCAGAGTGGGAGCCCTGACGCCCTTCCTCCAAAGCGAGTTCCGGCGGCGGTGCCCGCCGGGGTGGGAGTGCGGTTCGGAAGTCCCGTTGCTGCCAACCGAACTCATTCAACTACTCGGCTACGACCCTCGCGCCGACGTGGTCCTGAGTAACACTGGAAATCGCTCTCGAATCTGGATCGAGTTTGAAGTCAGCCGCGCCGACCCCGTCGCGAATCACGCCAAGTTCGCGACCGCAAGTTTGTTCATTCCGCAGTCACCGGCAGACCACTTTGTTGCGATGGTGAGTCCCCACATTGACCGGGGACGGCGCAATCTTGCCGCCGCGACGATACACCTCATGCGGCGCGTCGGAATGAGTGCATTTCAGACCACCTTGCTTCCCCTCAACACTCCCAGCGAAATTAAAGAACTGAACCACCTCGCCGTCGAACAGATCGCGGCGAAATCGATCGACGTTGGCGCAGAAATTGACCGCGCTCTCACCATGGTTGAACCGGTCGGAAAGTGGGGTCGCCTCAACGTCCACTTGGTCGGCGACATCCTCGATGTGCTCATGAACCTTCGCGGGTGGAATGAGGAGATTTTGTCACGCGAAGGACAACGTGCCTGGGGAAAGCGAGCTGTCACTTACTTCGTCTTCGACCCTTCATCGGGCTTATTCGCGCCCTCGAAGTTCTGTGCTTACCTGCCGATCCAGTCGGCGTCGGGTATCGGTATCGAAGTTCCGAGTTGCTCGTTCCGAATGTCGATCGCCGGATACGCTGAACTCAACGACGGCACGCACGTCATGGACGGGAACCGTGCCCAGCGACATCTGTGCCGCGAGTTGGGACTGCGAACGCCCGCAGAACCCGAGATGGCGACGGTCACCGCGGCGTTCGCACGGTGGTGCCAAACGCATCGTGAATTCGTGTCCGTCCGAAACGACACACCGACGTTTCTCGTCCCTCCGACCTGGTACGCACCTGTGCCTTGCTGAGCCGAGTCTGCTCTTCCAGCACGTCGAACACATCGTCGGGAACCTGAGTACCCTCCAATTACCGCAAGAAGCGACGATGGCCGACATCACGAACGACCGCCAGCAGACGAGCACCACACCGGAAGATCTCTTCGCGGACCTGTTCGCGTCGGTTTTCGGCTTGGAGAAAACTCAACTCCTTGTGCCGCAGCATCCCATCGACGACATCTACGGCACCACCCGGTACATCGACTTCGCCCTGCGGACGATCGCGGACCGGATCGCGTTCGAGATCGACGGGCTGACCTGGCACATCCCCGACCCGGAGCGCGTCCGCGACTGCGAGGATGGCCTGCTCCGTCAGAACAGCCTGATCCACCTCGGCTGGCGCGTGTTCCGCTGGACGGACCGGCAGATCGCCGACGAGCCGGAGCGCGTCAAGGAGCAACTCGCCCTCTTCCTCGAGCGGATCCCCGGACTGCTGGAGTTCGACGACTTCCTGCCGAAGCAGCGCGGACAGTTCGTCGAACTGCGCGAGCACCAGGAAGACGCGCTCCGGGCGCTAGAAGCACTGCGGACCGAGGGGAACACGATCGCGCTACTTCCCCACGCCACGGGCACGGGCAAGACGGTGACCGCGATCGCGGACGCCCGGCGCCTCGGCGGGCGCACGCTGTTCGTCGTCCACACGAAGGATCTCGTGACGCAGACGGTGACGCGGTTCGGGGAGTTGTGGCCCGAAGCGGCGTGCGGCCGGTTCTCCGACGCGGTTCGCGACACGGACGAGCACGTCATCGTCGCGACGATCCAGAGCCTCGCCAAGAACCTCGCGGCGTTCCAGCCGGGCAACTTCCACTATCTGATTATCGACGAGGCACACCACGCGACAGCCGAGTCGTACCAGCAGGTGCTCCGGTACTTCCGGCCGCGCTTCACGCTCGGCCTCACCGCCACGCCGGACCGAGCCGACGGGCAGTCGGCACTGGAGGTGTTTCGCACCGCCGCACACCGACTCGGGCTGCGCGAGGCGGTCGAGTGCGGCGAACTGGTGCCGATCCGGTGCGTGCGGGTTGAGACCAACGTAGACCTGTCGCGGGTGCGGTTCAACGCGGTACAGTACAACCGCCGGGACATCGAGGAAGCGGTCCTCGTACCCGGCCGCGACCGGCTCATCGTGGACACGTACCTGGAACACGTGCCCGGCCGCAAGGCCGTCGTGTTCTGCGTCAACGTCACCCACGGCGAGAAGGTGGCAGCGCTGTTCCAACAGAACGACGTTCCCGCACGGAGCGTGTCGGGGCGGATGCCGGCGAAGGACCGGCAAGCTGCACTGGAGGCGTTCGCGGCGGGCACGGTTCGGGTGCTGTGCGCGTGCGACCTCCTGAACGAGGGGTGGGACTGCCCGGACGTGGAGGTGCTGTTCATGGCCCGCCCCACGCTCTCGAAAGTGATCTACCTCCAGCAACTCGGACGCGGCACACGCAGGGCACCGGGGAAGGAGGCGCTAATCGTCTTCGACTTCGTCGATAACGCCACGAAATACAACGCCTCGCTGAGTCTGCACCGGCTCCTGGGTAACGACAAGTACCGGCGCGGCGGGTTGGTGCTGGGAAGCGCCGAGGCACTGCGGGCTGAGCAAGAGGCACTGAGCCGCGGCGAGCGGCCCACCCAGACGCTGCCGGTATCGCTGTGGGCGACCGATTACCGCGAGATCGACGTGTTCAACTGGCAGGAGGCCGTCGCGGGGCTGATCTCGAGTACGGACTTGGAGACGGAACTCGCGGCGGCGGAAGGCCGGATTCGCGAGGCGGCCCGGCGCGGGGACGTGCTCCCCAATCACGCCCTCACCTTGGGCGAGCGAACGTACTACTACTTCCACCGCGACCGCGCGGAAGAGATCCGGCTCCGACTGGGCCTGCCGCGCGTTGATGACGACACTATCCGGGACCGGTTCCTGGAGTTCGTCGACCGGATGGACATGGCCGCATCGTACAAGCCCGTCATGCTCCGGGCGCTGCTCGACCTCGCGGACGAGAGCGGGCGAGTAAACCTGGAGGCGGCGGCGCGGGCGTTCCACGAGTTCTACCGGCAGCGAGATCGGGCCGGGGTGAAAGTGGAACGGACGAGTTCGCGCATGGCCGAACCCGACCGCGTGACGGCAGATGTGGCCCGCGAGGTGATGCTGAGCATGCCGTTCAAGAAGTTCGAGCAGCGCAAGTTCCTGCGGTACGACCGAGACGTCGCGTACCTCCGGTTCGCGCCGGCGCTCTGGCGGCAACTGACTCCCGAAAACCTCGGCGCGATCAAAACCACCTGTGCCGTGAAGATCGACGCCTACTATGAGCGACTCGCCGAATAACACGTGCCCGTTCTGCGACCTTCCGGCCGGTCGGGTGATCGACTCGAACGAACTGGCGGTGGTGATCGAGGACGCGTTCCCGGTCAGCCCCGGTCACACGCTCGTCGTGTCCCGCCGACACGTGGAATCGTTCTTCGATCTGACCGCAGACGAGGTCGCGGCCGTGATGGAACTGTTGAGTCTCACAAAGGCCCGCCTCGATGAACGTGACCACCCGGACGGATACAACGTGGGCGTCAACGTGGGTTCCGCCGCAGGCCAGACGGTCATGCACGTCCATGTCCACCTGATCCCGCGACGTGCCGGCGACGTTCCCGAGCCGCGCGGCGGAGTCCGCAACGTAATCCTGGGTAAAGGTGATTACACGGCCCCGACGAGCGACGAGGTGCGATGCGGGTCGGAGTTTAACGGGGGCTTTGGTTCGACGAAGGACGCCGCGCTTGTTGGGAAGTTGGAGTGACGTTCCGCGCGTATTTGCCACTTGGCGCACACGCGTGGGAGCGAGCCGACGGACCGTCAACTCCGCAGCTCGTACTGACAGACCGGCGGGTTCATGTGGTCCGCTCCTCGCGCCCGAAGCACACGATCGCGATGTCGTCGTTCTGCGCGCGCCCGTTGCGGTGTTGCCGGATGGTTTCGGCGAGCCGCTCTCCGATCTGCTTCGCGCCGCCACCGATCGCGATGACGCGATCGGTCGCCTCGCTCCCCAACGTTTCTCCTGCCGGGTTCAATTCGACGGCTATGCCGTCCGTGAACATCACGACCGTGTCGCCAACCTCCAGCGACAGCGTCACTTGCTCGAACGCAAAGTCGGGGAACACGCCGAGGGGTAGGCCGATCGCGTCGAGGGGGATCGCGTCCACCAGTTCTCCGGTCGCCGCCCGGTACACCTTCGGGCTTTGGTGCCCGGCGCTGACGAGCGTGATCGTGTGGGCCACGGGGTCGAGGACCGCGACCGCGAGGGTGACGAACCGGTCCCCCAGCCCACCGCGCACCAGCCGTTCGTCCAGCATCAAGACCGCGCGGGGAAGGTCCGGCTCGGTCTCCAAACACCACCGCGTCTCGAACCCGAGTTTGGTCACGAGGAGCGCGGCCGAGACGCCCTTGCCGGCGACATCGCCGATCGCCACGGCGACCCGCCCGCCGGGCAGAGCGATGAAGTCGTAGTAGTCCCCGCCAACCGTCTGAGCGGGCGAATAGTACGAACCGAATTCGTACCCCGGAACATCGGGGGGCGATTGCGGAAAGTATCGACGCAGGAGGACGCGAGTCAGCGCTGCCCAGTGGTGTCGTGACTTCCGGGTCGCTCACACCTCCGGGCCGAAGTCTGCCATCTTGGCCCGCGATGCTCGACAGTTTAGCTCGCAGGCGACGAAGCAGGCCACAAAGGTCGCGGGCTGCGTTGAGACGAATTGATCCCGGTCCCCTCCGATCCAGTGACCCAGACCGGCCAACTCGCAACTACCATCACCGCCGAGCGTGAGGTAGGATGAGTGCTCAACACCAGAGCGACTAGCTGACACAGAAAAAGCCCGGCGAGCGACGCGCACCGTCTTCGCTCCCGGTGGCGTGGCCGGACCCGGACTCAACTCAACTGACGACCGGAACCACGAAAGGCTCAGCCCGATGCCATTCGACATTGAGACCCAGATCGGCGAATGGCAAAAGAGCCTTCTGGACACGACGAGGCGCAACCGGCTCATCAAGTTCACCGCGGGGCGGGGCGGTGGGCTGACGTTCCTTCACCCGGCGGGGGACGACCTCTGGCAGCGTCTGGTCGTCGAGGGGCGGGCGTTCGCGTTCCCCTGGAAGCGCGACATCCTCGGCGTCCCGGCCGAGGCGATTGACGGAGAGTTGGCCGACCCGGCAGGGCCGATGGACGCGATTGCTGATACCGAGCCGGCGGCTACTCCCGTTGCACCGAATGCCGGTTCCGGGAGTACAGACGCGGTCCAACCAACGAACGAGCCGCGCGCGGAGGGTCGTAGTCGGACGACGGAGGTGGATAGCCGGGAGGCCACCCCGACGCCCCCGAAACCGAAAACGCTCCGCGAACTGACCGCCGAGTGCCAGGTATCCGCGCGGCTCGGCTTCGATGACCTGCTGACGGGCCTCTCGGACAAGAAACTCGCGGCCCAGTTGCTCCGACTCTCGCGCACCGCATCAGAAGCCGAGACCGACCACGGCGTTTCTACCTTGTACGCCGTGTTCGGGTTCCTGCGGTGGTACGAGTCGCCGGACAGTCGGGAGGAGATCCTTTCCCCGCTGGTCCTGGTCCCGGTCCGTCTGGACCGGGAGTCGGTCGACGCGGCCTGGAAGTTACACGCCGAGGACGACGACCCGGCCGCCAACCACTGCCTGGCCGAGTCGCTGGCGGCCGAGTTCCGGCTGCGGTTGCCGGCGGGGCCGGAGGCCGACATCAGCACGGACGGCCCCGACGGGCTCGCCGCCTACCTCGAACGGGTGGCCGACCTGGTAAAGGGAATGGCCCGGTGGGAGGTCGTCCGCGAGGCCGCGCTCGGCGTGTTCAACTTCCAGAAACTGGCGATGTGGGAGGATCTCAAGAAGAACGCCGAGCGGATCAAAGCCCACAAACTCTGCCGGGCGATCGCGGGGGACGGGAGCGTCGAACTGCGCTCCCCGGCCGGGCTCGTCGCGGCCGCGGACCTCGACGCGCAGATCCGGCCGGAAGCGGTGACCCACATTCTGGACGTCGACAGCAGCCAGCAGGAGGCCATCGAGGCGGTCAAGCGGGGTGCCGATGTCGTCATCGACGGCCCGCCCGGCACTGGGAAGAGCCAGACGATCGCCAACGTGATCGCCGAACTCCTCGCCGCCGGGCGAACGGTTCTCTTCGTCAGCGAGAAGACGGCTGCACTGGAGGTGGTCAAGCGGCGGCTGGACGACCGCGGGCTCGGCGACTTCTGCCTCGAACTCCACAGCCACAAGGCGAACAAGCGGGAGGTGGCGGCCGAACTCGGGCGGTGCCTCGACATCGGGCCGATGGCGTACAAAGATGTCGCGGTCGAACTGCGCCAACTGGCGGACGACCGCCGCCGACTCAACGCGTACGTCGCTGAACTCCACTGCCCTCGTGCGCCGCTGGGCGTAACCGCTTTCCAGGTTCATGGGGAGTTGGCCCGGCTGGACAACTTGCTCGACCGGTCGCGGTGGACCACCCCAGACGTGTTCGCCCGCGACGCCGAGTTCCTCCGTCGGGCAACCGACACCCTGAGCGGGCTCGCCCGCTGCCGGGCGGTGATCGAGAACCCGGCCGCCCACCCGTGGCGTAACTGCCGCCTGGCGACCGTCACCCAGGTCGGGCTCGACGACGCCGGGCACCACCTCGGCCGGATAGCCGCCACCACGGCCCGTCTCACGGAAGGCACGGCACTCGCCGATCTCGCGCTCGCCGGACCCGCTGATCCCGTCGGGCGGTGGCAACAGGCGGTCGGGTTCGCCCGCTCGGTGTTGGCCGTCCCACTTGTACCCGCCGACTGGTTCGGGGTCGATCCGGCGACCGCAGCGACGGCCGCCCGTGCCCTGCACGCCGCCACCACCCGCGTCCGGCTCCTGGCGGGTTCACTCGGGGCGTTTTCTGCGAGCGCGGTCGCGGGCCTCGATGCGAAGGCCGTGTCGAAACTCGCACCTCCAACCTCCGGCGGTGGCGAACGACTCGTCGGTGGTTCGTCGCTGTCGGCCCGCGGGCGGTGCGGGCGGCTTCGCGACCTCGCCGCTCGGTTGAACGCCCTGCCCCCGGTCCTCGATCGCCTCGCGGTCTCTTTCGGGCGTCTGTTGTCCGCACTTCTACTCCCCTCCAGAAGCGCGACCGTCGCGCAGGCCCGGAAGTACGCCCGCGTGGCGGTGGACCTCGCCACCGGCCCGGCTGTCTGCCCATCGTGGTGGGACGCAGCGCGGCGGGCGGAACTCCAGAGCGTCGTGACGAAAGCCCCGCAGGAAGAACTCGCGGCGCAGTCGCTCCGGGCCGGTTTGGCCGGCAAGCTCGCCCCGGTCGCGTTCGCACCCGAATCCGCGGATGTCGTCCGGGACGCGCTCCGCCACGGCGGTTCGTTCTGGCGGCGGCTCTTTCCGCGCTGGGGTGCCTTGCGGCGACAGGTCGCGGGCTGGTACGCCGGTTCGCCCCCGCACCGGGCGGGGTTGCTGACCGACCTCGCGATCCTCGCCGAGTTCCACCGCCGGGCGGGGTACGCTCGACAGGTCGAAGCCGCCTACGCGGCCGACCTCGTAACGACCGCATCGGGTCGCGCGGACTGGGCCGCGTCGGCCGCGGGGCTCGCGGCGGTCGAGCGGTACGAGAAGTGGAAGCCGTCGTCCGAGTTGAAAACGGCCCTGGCTCCGGGCGGCAAACTCGATCGGGCGACGCTCCGGTCGGTCGCGGACGACCTGACCGGAGCGGACGCCGAGTTCCAGACAGCGTGGTCGGAGTTGCTCACCGTTTACTCCCCGTCCGACGCCGCGGTGGCGTTGGACGCCACGCCCGCCGCCCTCGCCTCCCGGTTGCGGGACGAGCGCGCGGCCGCCGAAGCCGAGGCGACCGTTCTGGACCGACTGGTCGAACTGCTCCGCGACGGCGAGGATCTTCCGCCCGATCTCTGGAAGGCGCGCGCGGTCGAAATCGCGGAGCGCGTGGCCCTGCGGGGGCAGATCGCTTCTCACGCGGACGACCTCGGCGTGGGCGAACCGGTCGAGGTGATCGAGGCCGCCGACTGGTCGGTTCTGGCCGGAACCGCCGAGAGCCTTCAAGCCTTTCTCGCGCGCGTCACTGTGCGAGTGTCACCGGCGACAGTAGCCGCCTTGTGCGACGGGGCGGTACGGGAGCGACTCCGGGCCGCGGTGAGCGTGTCCGAGCGGGTGATCGCCGACGGCTTCGAGGAGTCGTGGGCGCACCTGACCGGCGCGCTCTTCCCGCCCGACACGTCCGTTTCCGAAGGCGTCGTGCTCGCGCAAATGCCGATCGCCGATCTGTGTCGGTGGGCCGGGGCTCGCCGGGCTGACCTCCCGCGGGTGGAGGAGTGGGTCCGCTATGTGCAGGTGCGGCGGGAGGCGGCCGCCCTCGGGGTCGAAGAGGTCGTCGAGGAGGTCGCCGCCGGGCGGGTCGGGATCGACCGAGCCGCGGACGCCTTCCGCCGCCGGTTCCTGGGGCTGTGGCTGGACGCGCTGTACGAGCGGGTGCCCGAACTCGCCCGGTTCTCGACCGACGACCAGGACCATCTGGTCGCCCGCTTCGTCCGCCTGGACCGCCTGTCGGTCCAGGCGGCTCCGGCCCGGCTCCGGTCGCAGCTCCTCGCCGGCCCGCGTCGCCCCCACGCGGACGGGGCCGCCCCGGCCACGTCGGAACTCGGCATCCTGTTGCGCGAGGCGAACAAGAAACGCAAGCACCTGCCGGTGCGCCGGCTGTTCGCCGAGGTGCCGACCCTGCTGCCCCGGCTCAAACCGTGCCTGATGATGAGCCCGCTGGCGGTCAGCACGTACCTCAACTCGACGTCCGCCGAGTTCGACGTCGTGATCTTCGACGAGGCGTCGCAGGTTCGCCCGCACGACGCGATCTGCGCGGTGTACCGCGGCCGGCAATTGGTGGTCGCCGGCGACCCGCGGCAACTCCCGCCCACCGACTTCTTCGCCCGCTCGACGGCCGGCGACTCCGACGTCGACGACGGGGACGACGGGACAGCCGGGTTCGAGAGCCTGCTCGACGTGTGCCTGTCGCTGGGTCTGGTGCGGAAGCGGCTCCGGTGGCACTACCGAAGCCGGCGGGAGGGGCTGATCGCGTTCTCCAACCAGTTCATTTACGGCGGCGGCCTGGTCACCTTCCCGAGCGCGGACGACGGGGCGGGCGGTGCGGTGCGGTTCGAGCGGGTTCCCGACGGGCGGTTCGCGGACGGGGTGAACGTCCCGGAGGCCCGCCGAGTTGCCGACCTTGTCATCACGCACGCACGGTCCTCTCCCGACACCAGCCTCGGGGTCATCGCTTTTTCCCAGCGGCAGCAGAACCGCATCCTGGACGAACTGGAGGCGCGCCGCAAGGCCCGCCCGGACCTGGAAGGGTTCTTCAAGGAGGACCGGGCCGACCGCTTCTTTGTGAAGAACCTGGAGAACGTCCAGGGGGACGAGCGGGACGTGATCATCCTGAGCGTCGGCTACGGACCGGACGCGACCGGGCGGGTGGCCATGCGGTTCGGGCCGCTGAACCGCCAGGGCGGCGAGCGGCGGCTGAACGTGGCGGTCACCCGTGCCCGGAGCGGCATGATCCTCGTGACGTCCATGGTCGCCACCGACATCGACCTGTCCCGCACCGCGGCGGAAGGGGCGAGGTTGCTGCGGGCGTTCCTCGACTACGCGGAGCGCGGCCCGCGCGCGCTGACCGAGGCCGTGACGGCGGCCGAGGCCGGGGAGTTCGACTCGCCGTTCGAGCGCGAGGTCTACGAGGAACTCCGGCGGCGGGGTCTGACGCTGCACACGCAGGTCGGGTGCGGCGGCTTCAAGATCGACATCGCGGTCATCGCCGACGGCACCGTCGGGCGGTACGCGCTGGGAGTGGAGTGCGACGGGGCGACCTACCACTCGTCGGCGACCGCCCGGGACCGGGACCGGCTCCGGCAGTCGGTTCTGGAGGGTTTGGGGTGGCGGCTGTGTCGGATCTGGTCGACCGACTGGTTGCGGAACCGTGAGAAGCAGGTGCAACGGGTATTGGCCGCGTTGGCGGCCCCGGCCCAGCCGCCGACACCGGCGATCGAACCGGTGCCCGCACCGGTCGAGGAGTTGCCGCCTCCGGTTCCGGTGCCGGTTCCTCCCGCCCCCCTGCCCGCGTACGGGAGCATCGACGACGTCCCGGAGTTGGTCGTCCACACGACGGTCATCGCCGTCGTTTCCGAGTACGGTGCGACGGAGTCGGACGACCTCTGCGGGGCCGTCTCCCGCCGCCTGGGGTTCAAGCGACTGGGGCCGAAGATCAAGAGCCGCGTGGAGGGCGCGTTGGCGGCCCTCGTGCGGGACCGGCGGCTGGAACGCCAGGCCGACGGGCGTTGGGGGATGGGGGCGGTCCCGCTCCGGCAAAGCCAGGGGCTGTAGCCGGCGGGCGCAGAAACCTGGTCTGATGAGCAAGACATCGCGGACACGAGCAGCCACCACCCGCAAGCCGTCGGGTGCTGGCGGGCGAGATAGACGGCGGCACGGAATCCGCCAAGCACGTTGTCCGAGTAATACACCACCTTCGCCGTCACCGAACCCTCGTGAGCCAACCGAATTGGGTCACTTCTTCCGGCCGAGGCCGAACTGGTCCCCGGCGGCGACCGGCACACCGTCCTTGAAGTGGATCTCGACGATCTTCTCGCTGTGGACTTGCCCTTTCTTCTCGTCGGCCAGCGTCGCCACGATCTTCTTCGTGGCGGTGTCGATCACCTCGCCGGTGGACGGGTACGCGTACTTGCCGTCCAGGCTGAAGGTGACCCACCCCGGCTGCTCGCGGAGTTTCACGCTCGCGGCGTACTTCGGCGGCATCGCGGTCGCGTCGAACGCGTGGGCCCGCTCGTTGAACGCGTCCACCACCCACACCTCCTTCTCGTCCGGCGTCAGTCCGATCCCGTGGCTCGGGCACCCGTGCCGCTTGACCATGCCCTTCTTGACGTCGGGCACCTCGACGCGGTGCAACTTCTTCCCGGTCTTCAGGTCGCCGACCTCGAACCCGAGCAACTCGTTCACGTTCACGAAGCACAGCGTCTGCGCGCCGTTGACCGTGAACGGACGGATCGAAGCCGCGAACGGCCCGACCTTGTCGATCACCTTGTTGGTCTTCGTGTCCGCGACGAACAGGAAGGGCGATTTCAGCCCCGCCATGTAGACCCGCTTCCCGTCGAGGCCGCAGATCGTGTTGTGTGCCCCGCTCTTGGTCTCGATGTCCGCGGTCACCTTACCGCTGGCCGCGTCCACGACGTTCCAGATGTCCTTCTCGAAGGAGGGCACGAACAGCGTCTTGCCGTCGGGCGTGCCGGCGAGCCGGTCGCACCCCTGCGGCAGTTCCTTGCCCCAGTCCGTCTTCTCGCTGACGAGATCGACGCAGTAGAGCGACTCCGGCGTGGTGAAGTGCAGCTTCTTGGTGGCCGCGTTGGCGACCACGCCCTTGACGTTCCGCGGCTTGGCGGCCTTGCTCGCGTCGGTGGCGATCCGCTTGACGAACTTGTGCCCATTGTCGATGTCGAACACCAGGACGCCGGCCCCGCCGAACTCCAGGTAGTCGCGGACGCCGGGGCACACGACGTACAGCAGCCGGGAGGGCGGGGCGTCGGTCCGGGCGGTCGCGGCGAACGGGGCGACGAGCGACGTGGCGAGGAACGTGCGGCGGTCCATGACGGCACCCGGGAGAGTGGAATGTGTAGGTTCGCGTCAGTCTCGGTGTTCGCACGCGTGCGGTCAAGCACCCGCGCGGATACACTCCCGGTGTCGCACCACGCCCGCGGGTCGATCGGCCACGAGCCGTTCGACTGTTCGACCACCGGCGTGCGCGAAGGACACGCGGTAACTGAACCCGACGACCCGGAGAAGACAGCCATGCCCGGTCATGTGTTTATCGTACGCGGCGACCTGCGCAAGCTCGCCTGCGACGCCCGGCTGATCCCGTGCAGCCGTCAGGCCCGCCCCCGCGGCAAATGGTTCCTGCCCGACTTCGACGACCTCCGCCAGGGCACCCCCTTCGCCGACGGCGGGCCGCGGGTCCCGCCGCGGCCCGACCCGGTCCCGGGCCGCCTCGAGCGCGGCCCGGTCGGATAGGTTGCGGCCGTCGGTGAAGTACGCATTGAACAGTGCCTCAACCACACCGCCCCGCTCGCCCGCGATCCAGATGACGCGGTGCCGTCGCTCCCGAGCCGTAACTGTTCCGTCGTCACAGCCTGATGGTCGCCAAGCACGCCCTTACCGACCGTTCCCGGTCCGGAAGAGCCAGCGGCACGCAGACGCTCCACCGCCACGGGCGAACACAATTCGACGAAACCAACCGCCCTCACGACGGCGCCGGTCGAATCCGCTGAAGAATCTCTGCTGCACCCCGAATGCGGCCCCCCCCTGCCGCCGCAGAGAGGACGGCGTAGACGCGCTCCCTCTCAGGCATTCGCGAGGCCGATTCGAGGCTCGCGATCACGATGTCTGGTGACCTCAAAGCGAACCGGCACTGCGCCGCGGTGTACCGCCAGTAGCATTCGATGAAGGGCATCAGGACCAGCCGGTACACGGATTCTCCGGGCGAGAACCATCGCAGCAAGGTTTCGATCATGCCCAGTTGGGCAGCGATGGCTTCGCCGGGACTGGCGTGCCAGGAACACAGGACGTAACCGAGAATACGGAGGGCGACTTCGCGCTCGCTGTCCCCCTCGATTTGCTCGATCCGAGCAACCAACTGCGACGTGTTAGTGCTCTCGACAGCGCTCAGCTCAAAGAACGCGGCAGCGATGCACCACAGTTCCTGATCACCCGACGTGTCCGCGGCGAGTTCCCGGCACATGGCGGCCACGCGGTTCCCAGCGCTGACCGCCGCGGTTGCATCGGTCAGCAAGAGCCGCACCACCGCCATCGCCGTCGGAATCATCCCGGTGATAAGGGCGAAACGGTCGCCTCGGCGGCGCTGGTCGTCGGGCAGTTTCTTGAACTCGGCGGCCACATCGAACCCCACGCCCTCGAAGGTCTCCCGCGTCTTCGGCCCCCTCGCGTGGTTCGTCACCATCCCGCGCCCGACGAAGACGCCCATCTCGACCGCATCCTCGAACCGCCCTGCGGCCAGCATCTCCGCGACCGCGGCTGCGCCCGAAGCAACCTGGATGGCGGCCGCACCCGTCCTGCGGGACTCCTCGACCGCCATCCGCATCCAGTACGCCGACTCCTCGTCGGCGCGAGCCGCCGTGGCGTAGGACTGGAGGAGCAGCGCGACCGAGGCGTGCCCGCTTTCGCAGTAGTACGCCTCCCGCCCCGGCATGTAGTCCTTCAGGAGGAAGCCCCGTGCCGGTGCGACGAACACGTCGCCCTCGATCGTCTTCTCGGGCGCGGCGCCCTCGCGGGCGAGGTGGAAGAGATAGCTCGTCGCGTGGGCGAAGAGCGGAAAGAGATCCCGCCAGATCTTGTCCTTGCTCGGGACGCCGAAGAACTGTCGCATCGTCTCCGACCATGCCGGAAAGGCGGCGAGGGCACCGGCCTGGCCGCCCTGAGTGCGGAAGAGCGAGATCGCGTATTCGCCGAGAGCGCGGGCGATCTCGATCGGCGGTGCGGTTACAGACGACCGGGCGAGATCCCTGGCCCGCTCCGCGTACCGGAGATCCTTCTCGCCGACGCAGATACTCGCGGCAAGCAGGCAGCGCAACTGCCCGTGATCGTCGGGGCGATGCGGCTCAGCCAAGGCGGCATCAATGAGCCGGAGTGCCGTCTCCGGCTGATGCTGGTGGGCGTACTGCCGCCCCCAGATGCCCCGCACCCGGAACTGGACATCGGGGTCCGTCGGCCACCGGGCGAGGGTCGGTTCGGCAACGCCCGGGGTTTCTTCCAGGCGCTTTCGATCCCCCAAAATCTCCAGCATCATGCCCGTGACAACCGCCTCCAGACGAGGCTGGCGCAGTCGCTGCGCACGCACAAGCAACTCGGCGAGCGCCCCGAGCACGCCCTCCCAGTCCTGCTCCTTTTTTGGTTTCTCCCACTCGGTCGTGTACACCTTGTTCGGGAGAATCCAGACGCCCTGCCGGCCGAGGTCCGAATCCCAGAAGTGCGCCCGGTGGCGCTCCGGCATGGCTTCCACCGCGTCGAACCACTGCCGGAGCAGGTCGGGGGTCTGCAGGTCGGCGACCACCATCCACAGCATCTCGGGAATCGAGATCTGGTCGAACACCATCACCCCGCCGTCCGGGCCATAGATGCACGGCAGTTCCATCGCCCGCCGGATGTAGCGCAGAAGCCGCCCCGGATCCTTCCGGCCGAACCATCGCATATTCTGCACGACCACCGAGACGATCGCCCAGCCGTCGCGATCCGTGGCCTCTGCCAGGAGTGCATCGACGTCGCGAACGACGAAGCGCGTATCGAGTTTGAACTTGGTGAAGGCCGCGAGTTGGTACGCCCGGATAAACAGTCGATTGCCGACGCTCACGTCCTCCGGGAGAGGCGCGGTCCGCCACTTGTCGATGAGGGGGACGACGTGCTCGGCCCGGGGTTCCCGTAGCGTCTCCACGAGGAAGAGCAGGTACAGGGTGACCGCCCTGCCGTTCTCGCCGGCCTCGAGGTTGTAGAAGATGGCCCGCTCGCCCTCGAGCGGATTCATTTCGCGTTTGTAAGCGATCACCTCGGCAAGCTGACGGTAGCAGTTCCTGCGTACGTCCGCGGAGAGTTCACTGCGGCCGAGCGGCTTCACGAGCGGCGAGACGGCGAAGCGGGTGTCGGTGTCCCGCTGCACCCACGCCCCGAGGAGTTCGTTCAGGCGCTCTATCGGCCGCTCCACCGCCGGGGTCACGGCGGCGAGGGCGGTCATGTCGGCCTGGTCGAAGGAGCCGATCGGCAGGGACAACCGATAGAGGAACTGTCGCGGTGATTCGCCCAGTGTGCGGATCACCCGGTCGACCACCTCGGGGAGAAGTTGTCGCGTGTGGTCGCCGCGGAGCAGCGCGTCGATCTCTTCCTCGCGGTATCGCCATCCGCGGCTCGCAAGGAATTCGGCCGTCGCCGTGAGCAGGAGCGGATGCCCCGCGGCGAGTCCATTCAGGAAGCGCAGTCGGCGTTCTGCGAGAAGCGCATCGTCTGCGCCATACACACGAAACAGGTCACCCGCCTCGGCATCGGTGAACGGGGGGACGGGCCGGTCGGTCAGGCAGTCGTCCCAGAGGCCGTGGCGCAGGCGGACGGGTAACTCGAACTGGCTTGTGGACAGGATTCGGATGCCCGCTGTGCGTGCGGCCTGCACCATCCGACTCAACCACTCGGCGAAGGGATCGTCACCCGGGATGCGCGGGAGATCGTCGAGGACGATGACGGCGTTCGCCCCGACCGCGCCGAAGGCGTCCGCGAACCAGTCGGCGCGCGGGGGTAGCTGACGCCAGCCGGCCATCGCGACGAGCGCGGCTTCAAGAACGCGATGCGCCTCCGCGATCGCTTGGACGTGGTGGAACCGCACCCAGCCCCGACACGTCTCGGATGCCCCGGCGATCTGGACGGCGAGTTGTGTCTTCCCGGTATCCGGTCCGCCGTGGAGCGCGAGCCAGTGTACGCTTCCGAAGACGCGACGGAGGTCCGCCACGGTCTCGCAACGGGGGCTGAGGCGGGGAGCCGGCACAGGGAGCGAGAGATCCGGGGCCGGAACGATGAGCCCGACTCGCTGCGTCGTTCCCGCCAGAACGAGCGTCTCGACCTGGTCCCCAAGGACGCTAACCTCGGCTTCGAGCTGGTCGAGCCGGTCCGCGTGTTCCGCGACGATGCCCCGGAGTTGAACGAGGATGTCCCGATCCGAAGCGGGCAGGGTCGGAGCGGCGAGCGCGCGGCTGCGTTCCTCAACGGTCAGGCGCTTGACGCCCGCCGTGCTCAGCAGCCGCATGACGTGGACGAAGAGTCGATCGGCAACCGCCTCGGCCTCAACCCCGTCGCGGGCAAAGCCGAGCGAGATGATCGCGACGCGAAGCACGGCGGGAAGTTGCGCTGCGTCCGGCTGGCCCGTGCTCCACTCGAAGCGATCAACGAATGCCCCGAACTCATCGGGCGATGCGCCGGTCAGAAAGCCCTTCCACGTCGTCCAGACCGCATCCGGCAACGGATCCGGCTTTGTCAGATGACCCAGGAACTGCCGGATCTGACCGAGCGCGACCGGGAGGTCATTCTCGCCCAACTGCGCGGTTCGGATCTGCTCCCAGAAGGCGATGCCCGGAATTCGATTCGGGAACGGGTTGAGTTGCTCGCAGCCGAAGGCCGCGTTGGTGAGGAAGCAGAACCGGAGATCCTCGTGTGGATTGTGTCGTCGGTGGTCGTGGAAGTTGGCCAGCGCCTCGATCGCCGCGGCCGTTCTCAGCGTCAGAGTCGTTTCACGATGCTTGATCTGCTCGAGCAACCGCGTCTCTGCGCCCGCCGCGTTCCCCGCCGCGATCATCCGGCTGACGAGGTCGATATCCTCTCCGCGTTCCAGTTCGAGAACCTGGTTTGCATCGAGGCGGAGCCAGCGCTCGACCGTCCGATCGACTTGAAAAACGTAACCGCGAATCGAGGCGGATGCGTCGCGATTCCGCGGGGGTTGGAACATTGTGTCACTCAATACATGTATTCTCACCCTCATCTTGTCGTCACCCCAAGGCGGCAAGCAAGGTCAGATGGGCCACGCCCGGTGAACAACGAGCAACGGGGAACAGTCAAACTTGGTGGCCCGCCACCGTATCCGGGTGATCCGAGAGGGTGTTCATTGCACCAAGACGAATCCGGCTTTTTTACCCACACGATTTGGTCGTGACGTTCAGGCTCAACCGGCGGGTGAATGACGAGGTTTTATCAGCGCCAGCGCGGTGATACATCGCACGCTTTACGGCGAGGCAGACGGATGTGCAGTTGCTTTCCGGCGCGCCCCACCCTCCGGGGCAACTGCCGCCGCGGAGCGAACCGGCGGACAGCCTCGTCCCCAAATGTGGTATTCCAGATTCGCGTGCGCCCCTTTTGGGCGCGAGCGGCGCCGGACACGGTGTCTCGGTCCCTTTGCCGACCGCGTCACTTTCCGATGAACTCAGCGAGGACCCCGACGACCGCTTTCAACTGAAACGTCTCCCGGAACAGCGGGTGCTCCCGCATCCGCAGCACCCCGGGCCGGTTCGCGCACTCAATCCTTGTACGGATCCACGACGTCTTTTCCGGCCATCGGCGTTGCGATGGGCTTCAGCGCGTGCAGAATCCGGATGCTCTCCGCGTGGCAAGCGAGCACATCGCGCGAACCAAGCCCTTCCCGGCAGAGTCTTTACGTTACACTGAAACGGGCACCCAAGGAGTTCGACGGTGGCGATCACAATCTTCTGCGACGAGTCCGGCTACACCGGCCCGAACCTCCTCGACGAGCAGCGGTACTACGTCTACTCCAGTGTGGCGATGCCGCACGAACTCGCCGTCGAGGTAGTGGCGAAGTTACGTACCGATTTTCAGATCAACTCGACGGAACTAAAATTCGATAGCTTTTCCCTTCACCGCGGAAGGGAGGGCCTTCGTTGGCTGTTGACCACCTACGGCGATCGCATTGCCATCTTCTACGCGGACAAGAAATTCTGTGCCGCCGGAAAGTTCTTCGAGTACACGTTCGAGCCGGTGCTGAGACCGCTGAAAGATCTCTTTTACGGTGTCGGTTTCCACCGATTCATCAGCAACTTTCTGTTCGCGGGCTGGGATGAAGGTGACCTGGTCACTCGTGAACTGATCGAAGACGGACAGAAACTCGTCCGCGAAAAGGATCGCAGCAAGCTGAAGCGACTCCTCCGCGAACCGCTCCACCTACCCGATGGAGATGACCCACTCACCGCCATAGCTTCGTTCTGCGCGGCGTACCGCCGGGGGATTCTGCGAGAGATCGCCGCCATCAACGCGGACGAAGCCACTGCTCGGTGGTCGATGGACATTTCGGACACTGCGCTCCTTCAGGTTCTTGAGCACTGGGGACAAGGCGGCGAGGAGATCGAGATGATCTGCGACGAATCGAAACCACTCCAGGATTCGGCAGCGCACCTGGAAATCATGGCCACAACGAACATCTCGGCGGAACTAGGCTTCCCCACGCCCCCTTCTCGGCGTCCGGTGAAGCTCGCAAAGCCGATCCGGTTCGTCGAAAGCAAGGGCGAGTTTGTTGGCGTCCAACTGGCCGACGTGATCGCGGGCGCAATGCGGTGCGCGTTGCTGAAGCCAAAGAGCCGGGAGGCGGAAGGGCTCCGATCGCTCCTCGAACCAAGAGAACTCGCGTTCTGCATCTACCCGCAACCGTGGTTGCTCGATCTTCGCCGTCCGGAGGCTATCGTGAACATGTACATCCTGTCCGAGTTGGGGCGGCGGAGTCGAGCGGGACTGGATCCGCTCGCGTACATGCCGCAGTTCATCGCCGACATTCAGCGAGAAGCGCCGGCCATCGCGGCCGCGGAAGACGAATAACGCGGATTCGATTGCCGTACCCCGCGTTTTCGACCCCGGATTGGGGAGAGCCGCAGCACGAGGATGCCATGCCGAAAATTGTGTTCCACGTTTCCACGAAGCAATACGAACCGAACCAGATTGTTTCGGTCCCCAATGGGGAGCAAACCGCCTTTCACGGATGACTCATGGCGGCAAACGCCGCGGGGGCCGAGCAGCGGCTTGAAGCGACGAAGCCGGCTGACGACGCAATACGCCTTCGAGGACGTTTTCCAGTGCCTGCACTACGGGAACTCGGAGTACGACGGGCAGGAGTTGCACTTCTACCGTGTTTCGATGGAAAACCCGACCGAGGTTCCGATGGCTTTGGTGGACGTCATCGGGAAGCTCGAGAACCCGACCGACGCTCAGGTAGCTGCGATCGTCGCCGAGTACTGGAACCCGACGCTCAAATGGGGCGTACTGGAGTACCCCGCGCCGTCGATGACCGTAATCGAAAAGCTCGCCAAGCCCAACGACAAGGCGATGGAAGCTTTTGGAGCGGGTGCCACGTACGCCAGCGACATCGCCCTCGCCAAAACGGTTGCGAAGGCGATCATGGCCGGTGAACCTCTGCCGGCACAGGAAGAGGAAGAAGACCACGACGACGAAGTGGATGTGGAGTAGACCCACCACGACGCTCTAGCCGCTCTTCTTTTGAGGACACTCCGTGCTCGACATGCGCCGCCTGAACCTTCGCTCCTCAGCCCACCACGAGGCCGGGCACGCCGTCGCCGCGGTGTTGCTTGGCCTCTCGTTCGAGAAGGTTTGGATTCACCGGCGCGGTGAGAACGAACCGATACCGCAGGGCGCGAAGCTCGGCGAACTCACGCGGAACCCGCCCATTCAAAAGGCAGCGTTCGCAGGGAACCTCGAGGAAGCGAAGAAGGAAGCGATCCAGGCGCTCGCCGGGCCGATCGCCGAGTGCCTCGCCTACCCGGACGAGTTCGGCCCGGACTGGAACCTGAACGTCAACGACGTCGAAGACGCAAAGAGCGTGCTGCGCTTTGCGATTGTCTCCTACACCGAGTCGAACGGGCGGCCGATTTGGGACGAAGCCGATCTCCGCAGCAAAGCACCCATCCTTCAGCGTGCGCTTCAAGAGTGCGACCAAGCCGCCGGGCAACACGTCATCAAGAACCGAACAACTATCGAGAAGATCGCGGCGGAGTTGCTTGAGAGATGGGAACTGTCCGCGGAAGAGGCGCGAGCTCTGTGTCAGTGATGCGACTCGTCCAAGAGCACGACCATGCCCATCGACATCATCGAACACATCGACGACCCGAACTTCGAGAAGGTGCTCGCGGCCTGCAAGAAGCTGCGAGTGCGGGTCAACGTCACGGTGCGGAACGGCGTCTCCGTGAGCTGCCGAGCCGAGGTGAGCGGCAACACGCGGAGCATCGACTTCGACCTTATCGGGCTGAACTCGAACCTCTCCGGCGACGCCCAACGTCGATACCGCTCGAAGCACGATACCTACCTCAAGCAACACCTGAAGCAGATGCGCCCGAAGCGGCCCGGCATCGACGGCCACTTCGGCGGCGCGAGCATCCGCTTCCAAGTTCTTGAGCAGCACGCGAGCGAGTGGTTCGACGACGTCTACGCCGCGCTCCAAGACACGGCCAACTTCACGCCGATCCCCGCCCCCTTCGAGATGTTCAGGAAGAAGAAGCTAACGACACAGCCTGAACCGACCGAGAAGCCGAGCGCGCCGAAGCAACCGCCCGCCGAGTCGCCGGAGATCACCGCGCTCCGCACGGAACTGAAAGCCCTGCAACGCCCGACGCGGCCGAAGACGCCTGACGCACTGAAGGAGATTCAGCGGGTGCTGAAGACCTTCGAGCGTCCGAGTTCGATCACGAAGTACGTGAAGCAGACCCGCGGCAGTACGTGCCAACTCTGCGGGTTCAAGGGTTTCAAGAAGCGGAACGGCAAACTCTACTGCGAGGTTCACCACCTCTTCCACCTGTCGAAGAAGCCGCCAGCGGACTGCCTTGGACCTGAGTACCTGGTCGTGCTGTGCGCTACCTGCCACCGGCGAATGCACTACGCTGAAGTCGGTGAGCCCATGCGGGATGGAAAGGGCTGGTGGGTCAGCATCGACGGCGAGGAGAAGTTGTTCGAGGTGTGACGCGGGGGATCACCTGAGAGAGGCGACGCGACCCGACACCGAGAGACGAGCTTCGCATCATGGCCGCCGAGGTACTCTTGACGGGACGAGGGCGTGTCGGCGCTGGCTCCCCATCAAGGACTCGCAGCGGATCGTAGGTGAACGGTGTCTCGATCGGCTTCTCGTTCGGCGCCATGTCCCCCGTCGCGTTGTCCCACAACCGGACACCTCATGCACCCACCCGGACGGCGGCCGAACGCTTTGGACGCACCGTCTCGGCGTGAGTACTGGGCAACTCAGCAGGTTGTCTCGTGCCGACAATCCTGGCCCAAAAAGTGGAAACGGGAACGGACGCGTCCATCACGCTTACCCAGACACCGTGGCTGGAGGGAATCACTGCCCGTGACGTTCTCGAACCCGGTGTTTCTGTGCAGGGGAGCCGGACGTATTCAGGGCCTCGAGGAAAAGAGTTGACGTGGGTAGGTGGTAATCAGCGTCGAAAAGGAAAACGTGTTCAGCGTCGAAAAGGAACACACCAAGGGTTTGTTGAGATGGTATCACTTGCCCTTCTTGGGGGCTTTCTCCTTCTTGTCCGACATCGACTCACGGAAGCGGTAACTCTCGC
>SXGR01039889.1_pt1 | contig 25069 bp, 20 predicted proteins | sample 3174711 | NCBI WGS metagenome assembly SXGR01 (sample SAMN11356860, study PRJNA531348) | freshwater metagenome | isolation source: freshwater sample F1-60 | place: China: Fuxian Lake, Yuxi | collected 2017-12-25
TGAATTTAAACGATCTGGAGCATAACCAATTCATTCACCGCACCAAAACGATTTTTATTACCGCGTAAAGTGCGAAAGCGCGAATCGTTATCGCCTTCCAATAAAATCGAACAGTCAATCATATGTTCTAACACTTTTGGCCCCGCGAGCGAACCATCTTTAGTCACATGCCCCACCAAAATAACGACGGTACCGGTTTGCTTTGCAAAGCGCGTTAAATAAGCGGCGCTTTCACGCACTTGCGATACGGAACCCGGTGCAGATGAAATATCTTCCATATGCACCACTTGAATAGAATCTACCACCATGACTTTGGGAGAGATTTGCTGCGCCGTTGCACAAATAGTTTCTACATTGGTTTCGCTCAGCATTTGCAATTTATCGGTCGGCAAACCCAAACGTTGAGCGCGCATGGCAACTTGTTGTAAAGATTCTTCACCCGTCACATAAAGTGCATTCATATTGCGCGCTAAAAAACACAGTGTTTGTAACAGCAAAGTACTTTTGCCAGCACCGGGGTTACCGCCAATTAAGACCACAGAACCCGGTACAAAACCGCCGCCGAGTACACGATCAAACTCGCTGGTGCCGCTGGAGAAACGCGGTACATCGCCAAGCGAAATTTCAGCGAGAGTTTGCACTTTATTGCCCGATGCTCCGCCCGCATAGCCTTCAAATTTTGCCGAGCGATTACTCGGCGTAGGCCCAAGGCGAACTTCAACAATCGAATTCCACGCATTGCATTCAGGGCATTGGCCCTGCCATTTTTTAAAATCTGCACCGCAATCGTTACAGACAAATGCGCTTTTTTGTTTTGTACTCACGGGATTCTCTTTTTTAGAAGTTTATTAATATTATTCAAGTCGCTAGATAACGCTGATTTGGGCTAGAAGGCTTTTCTGGAATAGTTAATACCAGTTTTCCAGAAGCGATAAGCGGCAATAAGAGACTTTGACGAAAGTGTGGATGATGCTTCAAACCGAGATGCCGCATAATCTCTTTGGTTGAACGCGGCGTTAGACAAAACTGTAACAAAGCTTCAACTTGATCGGTAGCTTGATCGGTAGCTTGATCGGTAGCTTGATCGGTAGGCTGGCCAGTAGATACAAAGTACCCCGCATCAAAGGGCAATACTAGCCGTATAAAATTCGTTGTGAAGCGATAAACAGAATGCGGGTAATACGCAAGAATACGCGGCACTCCAGAGCCAAGCTGCTCAACCATATCTAGATCACGAAAGACACGCATAAGCTCTTTGTTTTGCGGAACGGAATAACCCTGAAAAAATTCGTCTTCAGTAAAACCAGCAGGTAACCCACCCGCAGAAGTAATTTCTAAGCGATCTGTAAACAGCTCAAATTTGGGAGGAACTTCGTTGGTGTAATTATTATGAATAATTGCATTAATAACCGCTTCACGCAGCGCTACGGGGTTTAGTAACTTCCGTTCATCGCGCCCACTTGCTGTTATACGTGCAAAGGTTTTGTTTTCTACTTTTAATTTTTCTAATACCGCTTTGGTAGCCTTTACTAATGAGCAGTAACCGTATTCTTCATTTTCAATTAAATGAACTCTATCCTTACCCGCATACTTGGCAACCTTAATCGACACACCATTAGTATCTGCCAATAAATAGGCTGCATAATTAAATGAACCATCCTCTGTAAGCAACTCCAAATTATGTGCAAATTGTTCATTTAGACTTAAAGGCGTTTCGTTGTAATAAATTTTTAATTGTGAAAAAGTTAAGACTTGAGTACGTGATTTAATAATCCCAATAGAGTTTCGAATGCGACGAGAAAAAAGGTCTTCAATCATTCGCACTGGCATAGGTTCAGAAGCACTGCCAATGCGAATATAACAACCCTTAGAAGACATACCCATTTTAGAGAGGTAGTAGGGTTTCTCTGAACCGCTGGCAATAGTGATTTTCAGTCTATTTCTATCGTTGGCGGTTTCAACCACAACATCAAAAAGCCCCATAATGGATGGGCAAATATTGTGTTTGAAGCGGTCCTTAATTCTCAACTGCACATCATCAATATTATCTATACCGATAGTTTCGCGGGTTATGTCATCAACTCCAATATAAATCACACCACCGTCTTTATAATTGAGAAATGCAACCACCTCTTTCTCAAGCGAATCTGTGAGTTCGCGCTTCAACTCAATCCGATTAGACTCTTGCAGCAATTTTTCCATAAATCCACCTTAAACTTTCATAGCTTTTCTACTTCTATAAACAATAAAGGCTTGATAAGTCATCAAGCCTTTATTGAGTTGCTACTACTTAATTTTATTTTTCATCAGTCAATTTAAGATACACACCCAAACCGACCAAGAGCGATACAGCTGCAATCAACATGAACACCGCTGAATTTAAATGGCTGGCATCACCCAACAGCGACTTAAACATCAGTAATAGCGATTCAATAGATACCGCTATCACAATCGCCGACATAAAACGGCTAATGGTACGGCGCATTGAGCCCTCATGGTGAATATCTTTATGAAGCAACACTTCTTCTTCAATAATGGTTTTACCCAAATCAAAAATAGCCAAGCCCAATGTAACCAAGATGACGACTTCAAATATTTGGGTAGTCGCACTGATATGTTCTTCAAAAACATTAAACATTGTTTTGCCGGCGTGATACAACAATAAGCCCGCCACTATCACCAGCATAAGCCCAATCACAGCATAAACAGTTTGAAAGAACGGATGCACACGGCGACGCAATTCATCGCCATTTAAAAAAATAATTAATTTTTCCAAATTGAAATTGATTACCAAGAAACCAATTTTTTCTTCTGCTGTGGTGTAACGTTGCACCGCCGAAATGGCGAGCTGATGGGTTGCGTTAGATAAATAAGGCGATGTAACTGTAGACACCTTTTCGTTTTTAACCGCTTTAGTGTAATAAGCGCGGTTGCTGCGGTCTGAACACATACCGGGTTCGCTACGTTTGGAATCATCAATATCTGGTGCGGCGGCAGAGACAGTGGTTTGCATGCCCTGTTCATCGAGGCAATAAAGCAATTCCACGAATGGATAGGATTGGTGCAAACGCTCAACGGTTTTATGTAACTGTTCTTCATCTGACTCTAATTTGCGCGGCATAAGCGCGGTGACAATAGAATCTAACAAGCGGTCAATTTGTGGCTGGTAATCTTCATATTTACGTAACAGGTATAAATAATTGCGCGGTGTCATAGCAAAATCTCACGTCAAAATTTGGTGCAGTCGATTAACAATAGAAATACGTGTTGACCATAATACACAAGCCCGTTTGCGCTGACTGCATAATTCCCTAAAAAACTCATCGCTTGATTTTAATCTGCTCAAAAAAAAGCCCGCCACGGAATGTGGCGGGCTCATTAGCCGAGAACCTAATTAGAGCGTTTCAATATTCTGCGGTGCAGCAGCACCCACAGCAACGCCACCTGTATTTAATAAAAAGGTAACAACTTGCGTCTGCATTTCAGGCGTAATTTGCGGTGCTGTAGTGCTGGGGCGCAAAAGTGACCCGTGATCACCCGCATTCATTTTCACAATGCCGGAGGTCACTATACTGGTAGTGGCGTTAAACCCTAGCTGCGTTTGCCCCAAGCCCAATTGAGTTGCACCAATCAATCTTGCAAAGGCTTGAGTCCCTGTTAGAGGTGCACTGTCTGCACTGTTGGGGATTACCGCATCGTTTTTAACTTGTTGTAGCAACACCGGAATTTTCAAGCTGGGGAGCAGTTGTGCGAAGTTAACAGGATCACCCGAATCAACAGCACTTTGAGCCGCGTACATAAATTTCTCATAGTTGCTGGTGCCCACATTCACGCCAGCTTTGGCTAGACCAGCATTGATGACGGGCGCAAAACTCGCCGAATTAACCAGTACTTGAGCAACCTGTGTACCGGCCACCGAAGCAACCAAACTACGCACGGGATTCAGATTAGCCTGCAAACCAATTTTGGCTTCATTCGAGATGGCCGCCTGATTAACAGTGGTAAACACAGTACCCAATATACCGCCCAAAGAATGGCCCACGACATTCACATTGCCCAGATTCAGCTTGACACCCTGCGCCTGTACAAAATCAGCATCCAAACCTTTTAAACTCGCATTGAGATTGAGCAAATCCATAACCGCTTGGCGATTGTTATCGCGCGTATTGAGCAAATAGCCAAGGTTAGTAAAGTGCGCGCCAGAACCATCGTTAGCGGTGGGTGTAGCAAAATTCATAGGTGCAGGTGCACCACCCGCGCCTGCTACATTGAAGTGGCGCTCATGAGGAGCATCGGCACCATAGAGAGTCGCAAAAGGAATTAACTGGCTTTTCTCTACATTAAGCGCGCCAACAAAAGCGTTATTGGCCGCAACACCGTGAAGGGGTAAATCTATCGCCACTGTTGCAATACATTTACTGGCCAAGGTGTGCGCCAGCGCCAAGCCCGAGGTGCGGTCGCTGGTAATACCGTGTACGTAGATAACGACAGGATAGCCGCTCGCAGCATAGATTTGCCCGCAGTTAGCCGAACCCGCATAACCGGGAACCCAGCCGCTCATGGGCAAAGTAACTTGCAGGGGTACGGATTCATCCGTTGTTTTAGCCGCAAAAGGGTAGCGATAGGTGCTGTTGTAGGTGGTTTTATCCACATCTGCTGGCACTGTTGCATTAATCGCCTTCGCTAAAACCAAATCCGGCGTCCAATTGCGGGTTAAGAATGTGCCGAAAGGTAAAGTGCCAGGAGCCGTTTGGTAATACGGCAACTTGATATAACCGGTATAAAGCTTGCCCACATTACCCGCGAGGGCACCAGCACTCAGTATGCCCATATCCACACCGGTAAGGGCCGATACATTAAGTGCGCGCTGCTTGGGGGTAGATAACAAGCCAGCTGCTTCTAACTGGGAAACACCCGCAACGGCTGTAGCAGGTGCTACACCTGCTGTAATTTGGGTAGAAGCCAAGGCCGCACGAGGCGCTGCCATAGCCATCAAGGTCGCTTGAGGATCGGTTGTTGTGAAGGTATAGGTTAATACCAACTTATCGACCGCGGCCGCAGAGGTTGCGCCCGTCGTCGCCACCAAAAAGCCTGAGGCCAATGTCTCCCAACCCACAATTGCAGCGCGTACAGGTACCAAACTATCCATAAGGGTATAGCTAGAATCGTGCAGTGCGTTGTAAGTCCATGAACGGGTTAAGGCTTTGCCAGAGGTATCTTTAATATCGTTAGTGAGGAATACCAAATATTTCGCTTTAGACTTCAAAGGCAAAACGGGGCGAATTCGAATCACGTTATTGGTGCCGCCATCCAGCGATACCACTTTAGTATCGAAACTCGCTGCACCGCTGATACCAACGATATTGGCAGGGTTGAGCGCATCTTTACCGCCAGTATTCAGCTCTAGCAAAAACACCGTTTTCATGGGCAATACAGTGGCGGCATCTACGCTGCCATCCACCATCACATCAAAAAATGCGGAGGTTGAGAAACCATCCAAACCATTCAGCGTTGCGCGCACCGTATCTGATGGCGTGCCCACATCGGCTGTACCATCGCTTGCAGCCGCCTTGGCGAACACCAAATCGGTATTAAAGGGTAAATCAGCGATAACGGGGTCAAAACGCGGGTGAGTACCGGCGACAAAGGCTTCGGCATTACTCAAAGGCGGCGCTTTTTGTTTGTCATTACCACCGCCGCAGCCAAGCACAAGAGTCGATACTAATAGCACTGAGGCGAGCCTAAGCGATGTGTTGGTTTTATTGTTCATAATAGCTTCCTGAAGGGTGGCCTTAGGATTGGCCTGCGGATTGAAAAGTTACACCGAATGAGTATAGCCAAGAATTTGGAAAATCGATTTTGCGAGAACGATAGATTTCATTAACATGGAAAAAAGTCACAAAAGGTGACTTGAATCTTTCAATGCGGGCAATTCATTCAAGCACGCTGTAAATAACTCATTGCTTAATAAACGCACTCTTTGCAATAACGAGCCTTACGCTGAAGCAGCCATATGGTGATAAACCAACACAAATTGAGAGAATACTGTTGGTGTATGAAGCGGAACCTGAAGGCAATCCGGCCTATTATCAGTAAATCAATGAATGTGGGTGCTATTGATTTAACACCTTAGTCAAAAACAGCCAAAGCCAATTCGCGGTGCATGGCACTAATAGCAGCAGCATAATCCTGTGCACCAAAAATTGCCGAACCTGCGACAAAAGTATCCGCGCCAGCCTCAGCAATAGTGCGAATATTATCGATACCGACACCACCATCCACTTCCAAACGTATCTCAAAATCGCTGGCATCAATAAGACTGCGGGCTGTACGAAGCTTATCCAAGGTGTGAGGAATAAATTTCTGACCGCCAAACCCGGGGTTTACCGACATTAGGAGCAACATATCCAGCTTATCCATGACATGCTTGATGTGATCGATATTGCTGGCGGGGTTCAATACCAACCCAGCTTTACAGCCTTTGTCTTTAATCAGCTGTAGCGAGCGATCCACATGGCGCGATGCTTCAGGGTGAAAACTGATATAGGTCGCGCCCGCATCGGCAAACTGCACAATCAAATCATCCACGGGCTCAACCATTAAATGCACATCGATAGGTGCCGTAATACCGTATTTACGGAGCGCCTTACAAACCATGGGACCAATGGTGAGATTGGGCACGTAGTGATTGTCCATCACATCAAAATGAATGAAATCGCCACCGGCCGCTAAAACGGCATCGGCCTCGGCACCTAAGCGCGCAAAGTCTGCCGCTAAAATGGAGGGGGCAATTTTGAAATCGCGGTTAAAGTTTTGCATAAACGTAAAGTTTTCCGTAAATGATCCGATTACCAGTGATGGCTGGGCTTTTCTTAGGGCTAGGGGAGCCTCTGAAAAATGTTTACGGTGCAGCGCTGGCTAGGCAAATTTGCTCGAAAAAGCGGAGTTTATTGAAATAAATGAGCACTTTGAGAACAAATTTAACGACGCCAGAGCAAACAAGTTAATTTTTCAGAGGCTCCCTAGGCATTTTAACGATGCGTCTGAACCGACCTACATTCTAAAGAGATGCATTTATATAAGGCAATGAAAGAAATATGCGCTACGGCAATAGATGTTGGCAATCTACCTTAAAATTCACCCTCGCAGCGGCATGCCTTACGCTAAGCAGCGTGGGTTTTGGCCAGAATGAGCCTGCAGCCAATCCGCCGGCCACTGAAGCCTCTGCATCGAGTGCTGCCTCATCTGCCCCACCCGAAAAGCCACTTTACGCCGATGCGGTTGAACGAGATAACGCCCTGCTGGTAAAGGCATTTACTGCTATCGCCAAGGCGGATGAACTGCAATGGCTGGAAACACCGAACGAAAAAGTACTATCGCTCTATAAGGCAGGTGAAACGCGCAAAACCAAAGGGGTGCTGTTGATCATACACGCCCCCGAAAGCCCGCAGTTATGGCCCACCAACTTAGACAATCTGCGCCGCCACTTACCGCTATCCGGTTGGGGAACTATGGCTCTGCCTTTACCGGCCAAATACTCCACCGCAGTACCCGAACGAACATCATCATCCGCCAGTAGCGCACCCGCAGAATCTACAGAAGCAGCCGCAGCAAGCCCTGCCCCCACCGAACCGGTTGCCGCTGCGGCCAGCTCATCCTCGTCATCTGCCAAACCTGTTATCCCCAGAGAAACATTAATTGCCGAGCGTGTTGAAGCCGCTGTCGCCCAGCTGAATAAATTGGGGCAATTCAATCTCGTACTTTTGGTGGATAACAGTAGCGCACCCGATGCGCTGGCTGGCCTGTATAAAAAAATTAATGCAGGCACTACCACTGGCGATACGGTTGATGGCCCTTTGCAGGCATTGATTTTGGTAAATCTACAAGATCAAGAACCGCTCACCAAAGAACAGTTGGCGGCGATATTTTCAGTGAGCGCATTGCCGGTGATGGATGTATTTTTTCGGGTGGATGACAGCGCCCAAAAAGAGCTGCGCCGCACTCACCAAGCCGAAGCTATGCGCAAAGATCTCAAAGATTACCAGCAGTTGATATTACCGATTCAACCACCCGTCACTCTGGATGACACCAAAAGTTTTTGGCTCACCAAAATTCACGGATTTATGGAGCGAAAAGCAGAGGGCAATGAAGTTAAGGGGAGATAAATTAACTCAAGAAAAACGGGGCGCTTGGTAAAACCAAGCGCCCCGTTCTGTTTATTAGTCGCATCCATTGACCTTTCTTGGTCAACCTCACTTCCCTGAATACCTCCTTGTTGATGCTATTTTCCAGTAATTGAGCCAACCAACCTAGTCGCCAATAGCGCTAAATGATGTAGGACATTGACCATAGCTTTAGAGCGACATTCGCTACAACTTTTGACGACATAACCCTATAAGCTGCAGACTACAGCGGTCATTTCAGCGCTGCTAGGGTTTGATGCAAGTTACCAATCACCGGCGGATAACAACCGCGCGTAGCCAGATAATGCTCATTAAAGAGTTGAAAATAATCTAATAATGCATTGCTGTTGGCCTGCTCGCCCGCCATTTGCAAACACAGCGCCGCCGCTTCAGCGGTAGAGAAGTAATCGTCTTGATGGGATTTGCGCACCGCATAACCGCGTAGCACTCCCTCGGGCAAAGCCACGCAGGGAACACCCTCAAGCCAGCGGCTCAGATGAAACATACGGCCACTCTGCTTCCACGTTGCATCCAACAAAATAAAAGTGTTGAGCTTGTCGTTTTGAGGGATTTCAGTAAAAACCTCCCGCGCTTTCGCCTTGGCTTCGGGAGTATCCGCAGGAAACACCAGAAAGCATTGGCGATTGCTATCACTCAATAAATCCAACAATTGCTGGTCGGGTTCAGTGCGGCTCCAACAAAACGCATGTGTTTGCGCAGGGAATACATCTGCAATTAAACGCCCTGTATTGGTCGGCTTAAAAATCTCTATGCGATGCAACAAAAGCACAAACTCAACCCCCGAACATAAGCGCGGCTGCCACGGGCAAATACACGCATAGGCCGCCAACTGGCAGTGTTCACAGCGAATCACGGATTTTCCACGCGCAGAGAATTCGGTAGTCGAATCGGCAAGACAGCGATCACGCAGGCGCTGAAAAGAGGTTTTTTCGAGGTAAGGCATAAAATAAGTCGCAAACTAAAAGAGCGGCGATTTTAACACCCGCTCACGCCCCTAGGTATAAAACCCTGTAACAAGCAATGCATGTGCTAATGTGAAAAAAATAATCAAGCCGAAAACCGTGATTGCAAGGAGGCTGATTTTAGATAACAATCGTACTCGTTACAGCGTCCAAATTATCCAGCAACCACTCCTTACTCCTAGCACTAAACCTATTGTTAAAGGAACACTCTCATGAAATCAATCGCGCAAAAACTGAGCTTTATTTTATTGGTTTCCGCTAGTGTCAATTTACTAGCTCACACCGCCATGGCTGCCGATGCTCCCGCTAATGACAAGCAAGCTAAAAATGCGATTGAAACACGCAAAGCCGCTTTTCACTTAATCGGCACCAGTTTCAAACCCATTGGCGATGCAGTACAAGGCAAAGCGGAATTTAACCAAGCCGATATTCAAAAACGCGCAAACCGTATTTTAATGCTGACCGATTTTTTAGAAGCGTCATTTCCAGAATCATCCAACCTTGGCGAACCAGATACCAAAGCCAGTGCAGATATCTGGGCTAAAAAAGCCGAGTTCGACAAAAAATTAAAAGACTTCCAAGAGCACGCAGCAACCTTGGCTAAAGTAGCGGCTACCGAAACCAGCGCAACCCCAGCCTTTAAAGAAGCCTTTGGCGCGGTAGGTAAAGATTGCAAAGGTTGTCACGATACGTTTAAAGTAAAATAATCAACGAACTCAAAACAATGCCCTCCTAAATACCGCCCTAAAATAGTAATTTCAGGGCGGTATTTTTATCTTCCTTAATATAAATTTTTGTAAGCATCAATCAGAAATGAGCAAGAATCGGGTCGCTCATACAAAACGAATGATTTATAGTTGCTGCCATAAGTTGAGCACAGGACACAGCTCGCTGCCAAATAACGGCTCGATAAATAAGACTTAGGTAAAGCTTACAATGGCTGATCCGAAACACTCGAATTACCATCGAATTACACAGGCAATTGAGTACATCAACCTGCACTTCAAAGAGCAACCGTCTTTGGACGAGATTGCATGCGCAATTGGCCTAAGCCCATTTCATTTTCAGCGATTATTTACTGAATGGGCGGGTGTAAGCCCTAAAAAATTTATACAGTATCTCAGCATTGAATATGCTAAAAAATTATTGAAAAAAGAACAATCAACCTTGCTGGATACAGCTTATAAAGCAGGATTCTCTAGCACCAGCCGTTTACATGATCTGTTTGTCAATATCGAAGGAATGACGCCTGGTGAATTTAAAAACGGTGGAGAAAAACTGGCAATCAATTATTGTTTCGCGGAAAGCCCTTTTGGAGATTTAATTGTAGCCTCCACTGCAAAAGGGATTTGCCATATGTTTTTTGAAAAAGATGAGCAGCACGCATTGCAGAATCTTAAGCAACGCTTCCCAAAAGCGCAATATCATCAAACTGCCGACAAGTTTCAACAAGATGCACTCTCCGTTTTTCAATATGATTTGTCGCAGTTAGATCAAATAAAATTACATTTAAAAGGCACTGAATTCCAATTAAACGTATGGGGGGCGCTCTTACGTATTCCCATGGGCCAATTAATTAGCTATGGAGACCTAGCAAAGCAAATTGACAAACCAAAAGCCTCTAGAGCCGTGGGTACCGCAATAAGCCGCAATCCGGTTGCATTTCTTATTCCCTGCCACAGAGTCATACAAACCAGTGGCAACATGGGTGGCTATATGTGGGGCAATACTCGCAAATTAGCCATCAATGGGTGGGAAGCTGCAAAAACAGACATCAGCGAAAATACGCCCGTTACTAACGGGGCACACATAAAGAATAGTATTTAACTCAAAACCCTATGCTGCTGGATGCAGCCGTGTGGATAATCAATCAATTAACGCAGGAATAAGAAATGGACTGCTATGCACAACTCGATTTATTGCCTGTAGATCAAGCAATCAGCTTGATGCGCAATGCTATGTCGCCGGTAACCGCCACTGAAAAAGTCTGTTTAGCTAATGCGCTGGACCGCATACTAAGCGAACCCATTTATTCTGCGCTTAATGTGCCATGTCATAACAACTCTGCAATGGATGGCTATGCTCTGCGACACCACGATATTAACGCTGAAATGACTTTAAAAGTCATTGGTCAATCACTCGCTGGCCATCCTTTCAAAGGCACAGTGAGCCAAGGCGAATGTGTGCGCATTATGACGGGCGCCGTTATTCCTGAAGGTGCGGATAGCGTCATCATGCAAGAAAATGTAAGCGTCAACAACAATAGTATTCACATTAATCAAACCGCAACATTAGGCGAAAATATACGTCGCGCAGGCGAAGACATTGCAATAGGCTCACTCGTATTTGAGCAAGGGAAACGCATAAGTCCTGTCGATATAGGTTTACTCGCCTCGCTGGGTATTGCAGAAATAGGCGTTTTTAAACGCGTAAAAGTTGCCGTACTTTCAACTGGCGACGAATTAAAACCACTCTCAGAAAAATTACAGGCAGGCGACATTTACGATAGCAACCGCCCTACATTAATCGCACTGCTTTCACGCTTGGCAGTGGATGTAATTGATATAGGTTGTATTGCAGATAACCCAGAAAAAATTGCGGCCGCCTTTACAGCGGCCATTGCGCAAGCCGATGTGGTTATTTCGAGTGGCGGAGTTTCGGTAGGCGATGCTGATTACACGAAAGATGTATTACAAACACTTGGCAAAATTAATTTTTGGAAAGTGGCCATGAAGCCGGGCAAACCTTTTGCCTTTGGCGTTTTAAACAAAACACACTCAAAATCAGAAAATACAGATGCACCCAAAGGCTGGTTTTTTGGCTTGCCCGGCAACCCAGTATCAGCGGTTGTGACTTATCATCAATTGGTGGTACCTGCACTGCGGTATCTGGCCGGTGAAAAATTTGAAGTATCGCCAACCTTCAGTGTCAGCACACTCACTAATCTCAAAAAACAACGAGGTCGCGCTGATTATCAACGCGGACATTTGAGTATGCACAATGGCGAAAACCAAGTTGTTACAACTGGCAATCAAAGCTCTGGCATACTCAGCTCTGTCGCGCAGGCCAATTGTTATATCTTGCTCGAACAAGAACGCGAGTCGGTAGCAGCGGGGGAAAAAGTCAACGTCGCCTTGTTTGATAGGTTTTTACTGTAAATGAGAACACCTCACTCCAGCGGCCCAAAAAAATAGAGCTCTGAGGTGAAAGGAAGCTAAACCCACTTCTCTAAAGCACGCTCATCTGCCACTTTGCTGCACAAAAAAATCCCCGCCGATTTTCATGGGCGGGGATTTTGATTGCTGCGAACTAGCTTAAATTTACGCTTATTTGGGGCAAGTTACGCCCTTGCCTGCACCCTTCACCAAGCTCACTTTGGCGAAAGTAATATCCAATGTACCTTTGGTAATCAATGAGAAAGGTTGTAGCACTTGAGTCCAGTACTCACTTGGCGGTTGCTCTATACCGAAGTTCGCTCCCGCATCTGGGTAGCAGCTCAGCGGTACAGTTACCGTTTGCCAACCCTTACCCACAAAGCCTTTTAGCGGCGCCGTTAAATCAATATCTGATGCACAATAAGAACCGCAACCTAAACGTAAATAGGTAGTCGTGCTCGGCGCGGCATCTACTTTAATATCAAACACCAAAGCCGAATCGCTTTTTACGTAATTGATAAAGTCTTGACGATTACCAACCGAGAGCGCTACTTGACCATTGCCAGTACCATTCCACTGCACACGACGCGCGTCTTCTTGCACATCACGGTCAACAGCTTGAATACTTAAGGATGAGGCTTTTACCGTATTACTGTTCATAGGCACAACATCATTTTGGAAACCGATAATTTCCAACTGCCAAGGGTCCATGGGGCGACGATTGAAAATCTCCATCACATCCAAAGCTTCAGCGGCTTTTGGGCCATCTTCTGAAAGATCATCACCTAAGGTATTTTTGTCGGCGTAACTCAAGCCATAACCATAGGCAAACAGCGGGTCGTAATTTTTATCACCACGGTTAAGTGGAGTTTGATCGGGCAATTTTGGCCAAGAGAAACTCAAGCGCCCTTTCATATCGAAATTAACGCTGCCATCGGCTTTCTTGAAGATGACATCCGCAACACCTGCGCCTTCAGTACCTGGCTGCCAAATAGACACGAACGCATCAGATGCATTAATTTCGCGATTTACCCAAAGTGGGCGGCCAGTGATAAATAAAGATACAACGGGGATACCTTGGCTACGCAACTTTTTCAACAAATCCCAATCGGTAGTAGAGCGTGGTTTGTACGCCATGCTGCCCACATCGCCCTGCATTTCTGCGTAGGGGTCTTCACCGAAAACAACAATCGCAACATCGGGCTTTTCTTTAAAGGAACCGTCCACACTTAAAGTCGCTTTGCCTCCAGCAGCGCTAACGGCTTGGTTAATACCCGCATAAATTGAGGTAGCACCGGGGAAGTCTGAATTCACATTACCCGTGCCCTGCCAGGTTACCGACCAACCACCCGCTTGCTTGCCAATATTGTCTGCACCATCACCCGCAACCAACACTTTTTGTTTTGGTGCGAGTGGTAAAAGATTGTTTTTGTTTTTCAACAAAACCAAAGACTCACGCACAGCTTGACGCGCAACGGCGCGATGCTCTGGTGCACCCAGCAATTCTTTTTTGCCCGCGAATGGGCGAGTAGATGGTGCGCCTTTTTCAAATAAACCGGCACGAATTTTCACGCGCAAAATGCGGCGTACCGCATCATCCAAACGCTCAGCAGTCACTTCGCCGGATTTAGCTTGCGCCACTACATTGTTGTAGAGATCTTTCCAGTTTGGCTCTGGCACCATGTAAATATCCAAACCGGCCATGAGCGATTCTGGGCAATCAACCGCCGTGCAACCGGGGATAAAACTGTGGCCACTCCAATCGCCCACGACTAAACCATCAAAACCCATTTGACCTTTGAGCACATCGGTCAGCAAATATTTGTGGCCGTGCATGCGGGTGCCATCCCAACTGGTGAAGGACGCCATAACCACTTGTACGCCTGATTCCAACGCACTGAAATAGCCAGCACCGTGAATATCGCGCACATGAGCTTCATCGCCCTGCGTTGGGCCACGGTCCACACCGTTTAAAGTGCCGCCATCACCAATAAAATGCTTGGCAGTTGCAATCACATGCTCATTGGTCAAGAAATCTTTAGTGCCACCTGCACCCTGCAAGCCCTCAACCATTTTGCCTGCAAATGCACCTACGATTTGTGGATCTTCAGACCAACTTTCATACGCACGCCCCCAACGATCATCGCGCGCAACGGCAACGGTTGGCGAGAAATCCCAATCCAAACCGGTAACCGCGATTTCACGACCCGTCGCCCAACCGATTTGTTTTAACAGTTCAGGATTATTGGTTGCACCTAAAGCGATGTTGTGTGGGAACAAAGTGGCACCCACCACATTACCCAAGCCATGAACTGCATCTGTGCCCCACATGATTGGAATACCAATACGACCATTGGATTTATCAACAGAGGCGTTATAGAAACTATCTGCAAGTTTTACCCAATCTTGCATGGTGGCGTATTTATTACCGGCGGGCGTGCTGCCGCCGCCATTAAGTACCGAACCTAGGTGGTACTGCTTAATATCTTCTGGCGTGACGTGTCTTATTTCTGGCTGAATTAACTGGCCGACTTTCTCTTCAAGTGTCATGCGCGTCAATAATTCGGTAATACGTGATTCAACTATGGGGTCTTTTTGAACGGCACTCTTAATAGCAGGCCATTCAACCTTAGTAGCGGCAGCAGGAGCGCTAGCGGTGGGAGGTGTGGCTGCTGGAGCTTCGGCTTTTTTAGAGTCGCATGCCGTAACTAGCGACAACAAGAGCGCACTGGAGACTAAAGTGCCTATTTGGAGTTTATTTTTCATGGTTTTGACCTGTAAACAAGATAGAAATTGTGTAACTAAATTGGGTAATTAGAAAATGCACCCATAAAAGGTAGCAGTTATGACAAAACTTGCTAGAAAGTTTACCTTTTATAATACTCACGTGCGAGTTTCAACCTTAATGTTCTTGCAAATGCTTCAGTAAACGCGCCTTTAACGCAGGTGGTAAATTTTTAATGATCAAACTATCGCTGGCAGCATCGTAGTGAATATTATTGCCAAGGCATTCAGCATCAAAACTCATACTCAAGGAGTCATTTCTACCACTAATGCGTGCATAGCTGCGCACCTGGCTGGTATCGGGAATGAATTCGGTTTTAATGTGATCTTGTGTGGATTCAACATAACGCGAGAAATGGTCTGGCTCGTAAGTTTTAAGTTCTTCTGAGAGGGTATTAGAGAGATCTTTAATGACCACACTTTTACCGGCTTTGTTTTGCTCCAAACAATAATCCACCACTTTACTGCGTGTCATTTTTGCGGTGGTTTCATCGAGCGCTTCGGTGAAGTTATCAACGATTTTTAAAAACTCGACGGTATCGCTTTTAACATCGTGTTTATCGCTAAAGCCAACACATTCGGTAAAAGCATCAGATATTTCTTTTTCGCCACGCTCGCGCAAAATGGCAAGGTAAGTAACAGACTCCCCCGCCTCCCAATCTTGCACATTAATTTTGGTGGCCAAGGTAAATTTAGCCGAATTTAAAAAGCAGCTATCGCTAATGGCGAGGTCGCCATCAAGATAAATGCTGTTAGTGTGTTCAACAACAAACACATAGAGCGAATCGCCTGCTTCGATTTTTTCGATCAGAAAAAACACATAAGCATCAAAGGTTATTTCAGTTTTCTCAACAGCGTAAGCAAATTGCTTCATGGCCTTGTGAGTAAAGCTTTCAAACCCTAGGCGCTCTTCACGGCATTCTTTTAACCAAGATGAAAACGGGAACTCCACCGTTTCATCGGAGAAACGCCCGTAAAATTTTCCGCCTTTGCGAATAAAGTTGATTTTTAATTCGTAGCCCAATTCATCCAATTTTCCGCTTGGGCCAAACACCTCTGGGCGCAATTGCAGCTGTGCAGATTCGGTGGGCTGTAAACGTTGAATACGGTGGGCAATGATGTGGGAGAAAGCCATAAGTGCGATTTCTAAGTCAAGGGTTCTGAATGTTGTAATATGGGCAAATTATTGGAAGCCCGAAGTTTAACACGCAGGTATAACCATGGATATTAAACGTTCCTCTCAAGAGAAGATTAAACGCCTACGGCCCACACCTCGCTGGTCTGACGCCACAGTGTTTAACGGTATTGCGCATTTTGTTGAGGTGGCTGCCGATACTGAACAAGATATGAGCAATCAAACCCAACAAATTTTAGCGCAGGCAGAAACAACTCTTGCTGCTATTGGCAGCAGTAAAGCGAGTTTGCTATCCGCCACCATTTACCTAACCCACGCTGAGAATGCGGCTACATTCAATGCGCATTGGGAGGCATGGCTTCCAGCTGGCTGCGCACCCTCTCGCGCCTGCGTGAAAGTGGAATTGCTCGACCCCAAGATGCTACTTGAAATTGCGTTTGTGGCAGCAGTTAATGAAGTCAAAGACGATTAAATATTGAATGACTAACAAACGCAAAACGCCCATTACCCAAATACCCGGCAAACTGATCCATCGCACCAGTGATGAATTTGGAATTATGTTAGTCCTAGACTATCCGCGCTATCGTGTGTTGAGTTTTGATTCAGTTTACGAGCAAAGCGGTTTCTATCTAGAAAAACCTTATGAGCTAGTTCATGAATACACTCGCATCATGATGCTCACTCTCGGGTTCATAACCCCTAAGCACATTACCCTATTGGGTTTAGGTGGCGGCAGCTTATTGCGCAGCTTGCATTTCTATTTGGATGCGTGTGAATTTCACGCTGTGGAATTGCGCCAACAGGTGTTTGACATCGCCAAAGATTATTTTGATATCCCAACCGATAGTCGCGTTAATTTTTCAATAGACGATGCGCAATTACAACTCACCACAACCAAGGCATGTAGTACGGATATTATTTTTTCAGACATTTACGACGCTGCCGATATGAGCAGCATTCAAGTACAAAAAGAATTTTTAGTGGAATGTGAACGCACGCTAAGCAAACAAGGTTGGCTGGCAATCAATTACCACACTTTACCAAACCGCCATTCCGACTTTTTTAAAACACTGCGAGAACTCTTTCCCTCTATCATAATTTGCGCTGGCGAGTTTAATAGCCATGTATTGCTTGCCAGTAAAAATCATCGCGCCCTCACCGATATATCCCGCAATACGATTGCGCATATAGAAACTGTTCTGGGCGGGGATTTTTTATCCATAATTGATCGGCTTGAATATCTAACATAAAAAAAGCCCCAATTAAGGGGCTAAGATAACTACGGGTTTGAAAGTTTTCTGGCTGCGTATAAGCAGCTCGTTAACACAATTACATAGTGAATTGTGCCCAAGCAGTATCTACCGCGCCCACTGTTTGGCCTATGGTGTAGAAATATCTCACCACCGCGCCAGCAGGAACTCCAGTTGCGGTAAAGGCGTTGGTATTGTCAGCATTATGCGTCATGCGAATATTTTGTTGCGCACCACCATTTATGGTGTAGTGCACATCCACCCAAGGTGAATTGTTCGCATAAAACTTCACGCTGGTAGTAGTCACTTTGGTGTAGCCGTAAGCAGGCGCTACTGAACTTGATGAGCTGCTCGCCACGGAACTCTTGCTAGAACTCACTACCGAGCTTTTGCTTGAGCTGGCAACAGAACTCTTACTTGAACTCGACGAACTCACCGCTGCAGGCATAGTGAACTGCACCCATGCAGTATCAATAGCACCCGTCACTTGACCAATGGTGTAGCTGTAACGCACTACCGCACCCGCCGGAATTCCAGTTATTCCATAGGTATTTGAATTATTAGCATTGTGAGTCATACGAACATTTTGCTGTGCGCCACCATTAACAGTGAAGTGAATATCTGCCCAAGATGCACCATTCACATAAAAGTTTACGCTCGTGCTTGAAACCACTGTGTAGCCATTAGTTGCCGCTACTGAAGATGACGAAGACGATGAAGAACTTTTTACACTGCTGCTTGATGATGACGCTAGGCTGCTTTTGGAAGAAGACGCAACGCTGCTTTTAGATGAAGACGAAACACTGCTAACCACTGAAGCAACACTTGAACTTGATGTAGATGAACTAGCGACTGAAGACGAAGATGCAACTGCCTGACATGCCGCGCTATTCCCACACTCCCAAACGATATCGTCAATTGCCATTTCAAAGTTAGCGCTGGGCTGTGGGTCTATGCTGGCGATATTGAACAAGGCAGACATAGATTGCAGTGCGGTTATGCCACGAATTGCTGAAACAGGAATAGTTGCCTGTGCCCAATCACCCGTACGAACCAAACCATAGGCGGTGGTGTTAGCAGGAAAGTTTACGTAATTTTCGTTGGTGTAAGTATCCGCAATGCCAACTTTAAAACCTACGTTGGCAGGTATTTTAATTCTGAATTTGATATTGCCGTTCCCAAAGTTGCTCATATCGCGAGCTTGTCTTGAAGCAATACCGCCGCCAAACCACTGTGGCGCAGCATATTTCCACGCAATCACATTGCTACCTTCATACGCAGGAATTGTGCCCGCTGAGGTAGAGGTAGTATTCCAAATCCAAATGTCAGATGTCACGCCAGCTTCTTGTTTGTTCGTTACAGAATTGCTGTCAGTAAACACACCGAAGGTGCCCGTCTCAGGTTTAGTTTGATTCCCTAATTTCACTTCGCCTTTACCATCTAACTGATACACACGAATGTAGTCGATATACATGGTGCCGGGTAATGGCGCAGTTACTTGACTTGGGTTGGCCGCATCGGTAAATGCGCCGCCTACCGCTAAGTTAAAGAGAAAATAGAAGGGAGCCTGAAATTCAGAGGATTCCGCTGTAATAGGGATTGGGCTCGCATACATATCGCGCTCAACGTTGTTATCAATAACGGTGAAACGAATTTGCGCATCAGTCCAATACATGCGGTATTTTACGAAACGATTGGTTAAAGGCGTGCTAGCAACATAAGCATTTTTGGTTTGCCATGCAGTGCTGGCTGCACAAGATGGATTACCGGTACTGCAGGCTGCCGCCGCATAAAAAATCGCATTTGCTGCGGTATAACTATTGATGTCAGAACCTGCCAAACCAGCGTTTGCCATACCGGCAGCGCTATGACCCATCTCCATAATATCTAGCTCACCCTTCGATGGCCAAGTTGCGAGACTAGTGCCGAGCATCCAACCCGCAGGCCACAAACCTGTACCCACTTGCGGTGTGCTCATACGAAATTCAATCATGCCGTATTTCACTTGCAGCTTATCGGCAGACGTAATTTTGCCAGAAGTGAATGAGCGAGTACCTTTCACCTCTCTGCGCGCTTGAATCGCCAAGGCTTTAGTCGCAGGCTCAAAAGGAACATTAACGATGCTTAGGTTGTTAGGGCTGTAATACTCAAGCTCTTGGTTACCCCAACCGCACAGACCTATTTCACAACCGTCGCCATCGATGCTGTTCCAAACGTTTGAATCCAAGGTATTAAAGTTTTCTTCGTAAAGTAAATTGCCGATAGTTGGATTCAACACATCAGCCATGGTTGGCGCACAGGCGAGCACTAAAGCGCCGATCATTGCTGCCAACGTTGTTTTGAAACTAGTATTATTTTTATCATGTACGTACATAAAAGTTACCCTCAACTTTAGCGTTATTATTTAATAGAGTTGAAAGTCAGAAGGATCAATCCATTAATGCTATGACTTAATGCACTTACATCACTACAACATAAGTAGTGGCTATTGAAAGTGCAGGATCATAGTTCCAGTAAGGGTTTGAAATGTCGTCCCACGTTGAGGAGAGATGCAAAGTGAACCGACTTTTTCACCCAAGGTAAAAAGTGGGAGAGATATTGTGGGGTATTCGGTAACCATTCTTAGCGATGCAGCCAAGAATTCCCCACTGGTTTTTATAAAAAGATAAATGGCGAACAGACAATATTGATGTCCACTGATTTAATTCAAAGATATCATCTAATAATGGCGATAGGTTTACTTGGCCTGCTTGAGTGAATATTATCCTAACAACGTCGCTCCAAACCTATCTCAACAAGCGCATTGAAAGCCCAGCAGGGAAAAAATGACCAAGGCCAGTTTTCGTCTAGAAACCCACGATGCTCAATCGACGCTCTTTGTTGGCGGTGATTGGCAGCTCGGCGATGCGCCCGATGCTGCAGAGCTGTGTGCAATCATCCCAACCACAACCACCAAACTTGATATTTCAACCGCAGAACTTGGCCAGTGGGATTCCAGCTTGGCGATTGTGTTTTTACAAATCATACATTGGTGTAAAACCAACAATATTCCCCTCGACACCCAAGCCACTCCTGAAGGACTACAACAACTGCTCCGCCTCGCGACAGATGTACCGGCATACGAAAATACTGGCGATAAAAAAACAGCGCCGTTTTTAGCCTCGCTCCAGGAAAAACTCAATGCGCAATGGCAAGAAGTCAGTACAACACTCATTTTTATTGGCGATACCAGCCTTGCGCTTATGCAATGGTTACGCGGAAACGCTAAAACTCGCCGCAGTGATATTTTATATTTTGTGCAACAAGCTGGCCCCAGTGCTCTAGGTATTGTCACGCTAATCAGTTTATTGGTGGGTATGATTCTGGCCTACCTAGGTTCAGTGCAATTGCGCCAATTGGGCGCTCAGGTTTATGTGGCCGATTTAGTATCGCTAGGCATGGTGCGTGAAATGGGCGCGCTGATGACCGCCGTCATCATGGCGGGCCGCACGGGTGCCGCCTATGCCGCGCAACTAGGCACCATGCAAGTCAACGATGAAATTGATGCGTTAAAGATTATGGGTATTTCCAGCATGGAATTTTTAGTGCTGCCGCGCCTAATCGCTTTAATTTTTGTAATGCCTTTGCTCTGTATTTACGCCGATATTATCGGCATGGCTGGCGGTGCATTAATTGCGGCCAATATGGATGTCAGCTTTACTCAGTATATTTTGCAAACTCAAGGCGCGGTAGATTGGTTAGATATTTGGACGGGTATATTTAAGAGTTTATTTTTCGGCATCCTAATTGCCATTGCGGGCTGCCAAGCGGGTTTGCATTGTGGGCGCAACTCCAATGCCGTGGGCATGGCAGCAACCAATGCTGTTGTTAGAGCAATTGTCTATTTAGTGGTTGCCGATGCAGCCTTTAATATCCTTTACGATAAGTTAGGGATTTAACTATGACGCAAACAATTAACAACACAGAAAATCAGCCATTTATTTCAGTCACCAACTTAGGTATTGGCTATGGCAACCGAGTTGTACAAGAAAATTTAAATTTCACCGTTAATAAAAACGATATCTTTTTTATTGTTGGCGGCAGCGGTTGCGGTAAAACTACACTGCTAAAAAATATGATTGGGTTAATTCCTCCAGCAAAAGGCGAAGTACTCTATCGCGGTCAAAATTATTACAATGCCGATGAGCATACCCAACTAGAGTTGCTTAAAAGCTGGGGGATTACTTTTCAATCGGGTGCGCTTTTTTCCAGCATGAGCCTCGGTGAAAATGTTGCCCTCCCCTTACAGCTCTATACCGATCTTAGCGAAAAACAAATTGCCGAAACTGTCGCCTATAAATTAGCGCTAGTAGGCTTGGCCGGTTTTGAAGAATTTTATCCGTCTGAATTAAGCGGCGGCATGCACAAACGCGCGGGTCTTGCACGCGCCATTGCATTAGACCCACAACTACTCTTTTTTGATGAGCCCTCCGCAGGGCTAGACCCCATTAGCTCCTTGCGGTTAGATCAATTAATTTTACAAGTCTGCCAAGCGCTGGATTCAACGGTCATTATTGTTTCCCACGAGCTACCCAGTATTTTATCCATTGGTACCAATTCAGTGTTTTTGGATGCACAAAGCAAAACCATGTTAGACGCTGGCGACCCCAAACTATTATTACATAACAGCAAGCAAGAGAAAGTGCGGCAGTTCTTAAGCCGCGCAGAAGCTACGGCTCAACTCGCAGAAGAAAAAACATTATGACCAACTCCAAGAATACATCTTTTGCCATAGGCGCATTTATTGTGGGTGCCATGGTGCTTATTTTTATTGCCCTGATCTTTTTTTCTGGCGGCAGGCTCTTTTCCAAAAAGGAAAAAGTCATCATGTATTTTGAAGGTTCTGTACAGGGCCTACAAATTGGCGCACCGGTAAAATTAAAAGGTGTAGTACTCGGCGAAATTACCGATATTCAAATTAACTTTCAAAACGATGATAAAACAATCGTTACAGCGGTAACCGCAGATTTAGTGATGGAGCGCATCAACAGCAAAGGAGCCTCGGTAAAAGGCGAATTTTTTACCGAAGCCATTAACAATGGCATGCGCGCGCAGCTTAACTTTCAAAGCTTCCTAACCGGTTTGCTCTATGTGGAATTGGATTTTTACCCAGAGTCTCCGGCAAAACTTTACGGTTTGCAAACGGACTATCGTGAGTTACCAACTGTAGCAACACAATTTGAGGAGCTATCCAAAAGTTTTGCTGAAATGGATATCAAAGGGATGGTTACACATATCGATGAATTTGCCATTGAGCTAAATAAGATTATCAAAACCGGTGAAATTCAAGCCACGATTAAAAGCGTAAACCGCGCGGCCATTTCGATTGAAAAAACCTCCAACAATGTTAGCGTTCAAGTCTCACAGCTTGCGCAGAATATTGAAAAAACACGTGTAGAAATTGACAAGCTAGTAGCAGAACTTAATACACAAACACCTGAGCTCGCCAAATCACTCAACAAAAGCTTAAAGGATTTAAGCCTTAGTTTGGATCAAATCAATAAAACGGCCGCCGCTATAGACAATAATTTCTCTGAAGACGCTCCTTTAATTAATCAACTCAATAGCACGCTCAATGATATTAGCCGCTCCGCGCAAGCATTCCGCAGCTTAAGCGAAACCTTAGAGCAGCAACCAGAAGCCGTATTGCGCGGCAAAAACTCACCATCTAAGGATAAAAAATGATGCGCCGAATTCTTTTAATTGCCTTTAGCTGTAGTTTATTTCTATCGTGCCAGCATTCACCACAGAAGAACTTTTACTATTTGACAGCTCAACTAGACCGAGAGAAAAATCAAGCACACACTGAAAACAACAACATCAATCAACTAATAGGCATAGGCCCAATTGACATTGCCGATTATCTCAATCGTTCGCAAATTATTGATAATCAATCCAACAACAGTTTGAACATGTCTGATAATGCGTTTTGGGCAGAGCCGCTCGATAAAAGCATCGCCCGCGTCACCGCACTTAACTTAACCCAAGCCAATAGCACGCGTAACTTTGTCTACTTCCCTTGGCGCATTGATAGCAAACCGCGCTTTAGCATTCGTATACGCGTTGATGAACTTTCACGCACAGCCAATCAAGCCAAGCTCAACGCCAATTGGGAGCTGATGGATAACGAGACTAAACGTAATTTGCTGAGAAAAAACTTTACCCGCAGCACCTCAGTAAACTCAGGCGCAAAAGCTTTGGCGCAAGCCTACAGCACGTTATTGGCCGAGTTGGCCGGAGAGATGGATGCAGAACTGAATAGAATCCCCCAATAAAGCCTAAAGCAATATAAAATTTGAACAAAAAAAAGCCCGCAGGATTCAATAATCCTGCGGGCTTTTTAGTATTACTGGTTTTGATTAGGCTTCACGAATTTCGTAAGCATGAGTAATTTCCACGCCGCCCGCTTCCAGCATAATGGATGCTGAACAATATTTAGTCGCAGAGAGTTCAACGGCACGCTTTACTTGCGCTTCTTTAAGCTCTTTACCCGTCACAATAAATTGCATGTGAATTTTAGTGAACGGCGAAGGTACACCTTCTGCACGCTCAGCCTGCAATTCACAACGACAATCCGTCACCGCTTGACGCGCTTTAGTGAGAATACTCATCACATCAAAAGACGAACAACCACCCAAGCCCATCAACAACATTTCCATAGGGCGAACACCGGTATTGCGGCCGCCGTGATCTGGAGGGCCATCCATTAATACCGCGTGACCGCTACCCGATTCCGCTAAAAACTGGGCGCCATCCACCCATTTAACTACTGCTTGCATGTGAACCTCTTAGACCGATAAATGGAGCTATAAATAGGACAATAATGTAGGCGGCAAGATTACCACAGCAAGCTAATAAAAATGAAAATGTCACCAAAATCAACAAAGGCAACAAAAATACAATTTTCTTGTAGACAATGAATGGCGCTAGGCTTATAACGACGTCACAAAGAAATGGCTATTAACTGGTAGATTCTGCCTCAACAAGCCATAATAAGAATATTTATCGCCCTTGGCTTACGAATTACAATGGGCTTACTAACAGGAGCACCACCTTGGTCTCAGTATCTCTTACACCGCATATCAAGAACGTGGACGAATTTTTAGTCCACTGCCATCGCCGCCGCTACCCGGCCAAAAGCACCATTATTTATGCTGGCGATAAAAGTGATTCCTTGTACTACATTGTTAAAGGTTCAGTGACCGTTCTGATCGAAGATGACGATGGCCATGAAATGATTGTAGCCTACCTCAACGATGGTGATTTCTTTGGTGAGATGGGCTTGTTTGACGACAAAGATTCTCGCAGCGCATGGGTAAGAGCCAAAACCGAATGTGAAGTGGCTGAAATTGGTTACGCCAAATTCCAAGAAATCTCTGAAGCACATCCCGAATTCTTATTTGCCTTAGGTATTCAAATGGCTCGCCGTTTGCGCGCCACCACCCGTAAAGTGGGCGACCTTGCCTTTCTTGATGTGACCGGCCGCGTTGCTCGCACACTGCTTGAACTCTGCAAAGAGCCCGATGCAATGACCCACCCA
>SXGR01576355.1_pt1 | contig 25069 bp, 16 predicted proteins | sample 3174711 | NCBI WGS metagenome assembly SXGR01 (sample SAMN11356860, study PRJNA531348) | freshwater metagenome | isolation source: freshwater sample F1-60 | place: China: Fuxian Lake, Yuxi | collected 2017-12-25
CCGGCCGTCGCGGCCGCGGCTGCACGCCCGGCGCTGCCACCTGCGCCGCGGCTGAACGCCCTACGGAAGAAACAACGCGAGCGAGCGCGCCACGACCGCGGGGCGCTCGGAGCCGACGACCGCGAGCTCGCACTCGAGCGTGAGCTGCGTGCCGCCCACACCCTTCTTGCGGACGTGCACGAGGCGACGCCGCGCGTGGATGGCGCTCCCCGATTTCACCGGGCTCACGAACCGGACGGTGTCGAGCCCGTAGTTGATGGCGCTCGCGAAGCCGACGATGGTGCGCGCGCGTCCGTCCTCGAGGGCGGTGAGCAGCGAGAGCAGCAGAAACCCATGCGCGACCGTCGCGCCGAACGGGCTCTCGCGAGCGGCGCGCTCGACATCGACGTGGAGCCACTGCCGATCGAGCGTGAGCTCCGCGAAGGCGTCGATCATCGCCTGCGAGACGACGAGCGGCGCGCCCCAAGGGCCGAAGTCCTCTCCCTCGAACGCGGAGAGCGCTTCGAAGTCGTCGAAGCGGATCGCGGTCACTTCGAGCCGATGGTCAGGTTCTCGAGCAGATCGTCGAGCTTGACCGTGAGCTGCAAGCGCCGGCTCTCGAGCCGCACCACCTCGCGCCCGAGACGGTCGCCCTCTTTCGTGAAGTCATCGAGCCGCTTCTCGAGATCGCGGCGGAGCGCGGCGGCGTCGAGGCTCTTGTCGCGCTCGATCGCCTCGACGTTTTGCCGCGTGCGATCGGCGCGGTCGTTGAGCTCCGCCTGCTGGCGATGCAGCCCGTTGACCTCGTTGTCGATCTTGCCGATCTCGCGCCGCACCTCGAGCACCGGCTCGAGCTTCTGCTTGTCCTCGGCCAGGAGGCCCCCGGCGACCATGAGGCGCTCGAGCAGCTCGACGGCGCGCGCGTCGAGAATGGCGATCGTGGTCTGGAGCGGCTGCTGCTCGATGAGCTCGACCGTGCCGGAGAGCGAGCCCGCCGCGACGTGGAGCGGGACGAGGTACGCGTCCGGAAGCTCCTCGAGGTCCGGGGCCTTGTCCTTCAGCTGGAAGCCCGCGCCGTAGCGCGGGTGCCGCACGAGCACCGTGAAGCCCTCTTTTTTGGCTTGCTGCGCCGTCGCCTTCCACACGGTCCGGATGCGCGTGTAGCGCTCGACGTGGAGCGTCCCGCGCACGATCTTGAGGAGCTTCATGTCCTCGGGGATCCCCGCGCTCTCACGCGCGACGAGGATCGACGGCTCGACCGCGAACGGGATCGTCACGCTCGTGCCCGAGCCCACGGTCTCGCTGATCCCTTCGCCGACGAAGCTCCCGCCCGAGAAAATCGAGATGGGCCCCGACTCGAGGACGAAGGGGGTGCTGTTCTTGAAGCGCACGACTCGGTACGGGTTGCTCTCGTAGCCGTCGCCCGCGCCGCCCGGCTTGAACATGAACGTCTCTTCGCCCTGCACGACCTCGTTGACGATCGCGACCATGGTCGAGGTGCCGTCGGGCACGGTGACGCGACTGCCGAGATCGAAGCGCGTGAGCCCGCTCGCGGACGCGGCCTTGGCCTGCGCGAACGTCGAGCGGCGCAGGCCCTCGAAGGTCACCGCCGGTGTGGCGGCCGCGGCCTCGTCCGCGTCGCCGTAGTCGGCGCCGGACCAGCCGCGCTTGTCCGACTTTTTGCCGCCCTTGCCGGGCGCGGACTTTTCCATCGCGCGCATCCGGGAGGGCATGGGCGGCGGTGCTGCGGCCGCGGGCGCGCCGACGGGTCCCCTCATTGCGCCGGTCCCATAGCCGCCGTACGCCTCGCTGGGAGCGTCGTCGGCCGGCGGCTCCGCCGCGACCTCCGGCTCGCCGCCGTAGCTCGCCTCGCCGAGCGACACGCGGGCGCGCTTGCCGTGCACGCGACCCGAGACGTCCTCGCGCTCGACGAGGCGCGGCGTGTGAAGATCGTAGCGGAAGGCGAGCGGCGCGCCGGCGGTGAGCGACATCGTGACCTCGCGCCAGTCTTCTCCGCTGATGTTGTCCACGACCGCCCACGCCTGGAGCAGCGCCTCGCCCTTGCCCTGCTCGGGGAGCACGACGCGATAGGTCGGCTTCCACATCGGCGCCTCGACCACGTAGCTGACGACGAGGTCGTGTGACGAGATCTCTTCGTCGAGGCGAATGCCGATGTCGACCTGCTGAAACATGCCCTCGCCCGCGGTCGCGTCGAGGCGGCGATGAAACTGCAGCGCGAGGTCGCCGTCTCTCAAGGTCAGGCTCTTCACCTTCGAGAGCCTCACGACCTTGAGCTCTTGCCCTTCGATCACCGTGACCTTGTGATCGCGTCCGAGCGGCAGCGGCGGCGCGTTGCCGTGGCTCGCGGTCGGCGCCGTCGGATCGGGCTCGTCGGCGATCTGCTCGACCATGACGACGCGGCCGGAGACTTCGCCCTGCACGGTCGAGAGGATGACCTCGACGCCACGGAGGAGATCGATGATCTGCGCGAGGCTGCCCGCGCCCGGCGCGAGGCTCGCCAGCGCGGCGTTCGCCCAGGTCTCGGGATCGAGCGGCATCGAGACGCTGAGCGCGCGGCCCGAGCTCTTGTCGACGATGGTGAGGCTCTTCAGGAGATCGTTGACCTGATCCTTGCGAACCTTGATGCGCAGCGTGTTGCCGTCGACGTCACCGCGGCGCTCGAAGTAGCCGATGCCGTTGCGATAGAGCACGACGCGGTCGAGCGCGAGGCTGCTCGTGGCGGTCGGAAATGCGGCGCGCGGATCGGTGACGCACCCGAAAGAGAGGGTGCCCAGCGAGAAGGTGCCGAGCAGCAGCAACGATGCGACGGAAAATGTTCTCATGATGAAGGCTCCAACCGACCCCGCTCGGGCACGCGCGGAGACGCTCCGCACGCGCGAGCAGCGCGCGAACACTACACCGGAAGCGCGCGTTTCTTACGCCCGATTTGTGCCCGAATTCACGGCCGTTGCGTGAGCGTGTGCGTTCGGCGTGTCGATCGCTGGCCGCGCCAGCGCGTGCGTTCGGCGTGTCTATCGCTGGCCGCGCCAGCGCAGCCAATGATCGGCGAGGACGATCGCCACCATCGCCTCGGCCACGGGGACGAAGCGCGGCAAGAGGCACGGGTCGTGGCGCCCCTTCGTCACGATCGTCGTGGGTTGCCCGGCCTTGTTCACCGTGGGCTGCTCGCGCGGCAGGCTGCTCGTCGGCTTCACGGCGGCGCGGAGCACGATCGGCATGCCTGTCGTGATGCCGCCGAGCATGCCACCGTGGCGGTTCGATGCGGTGGCGATGGGCGGGCCTGGCACGAAGACATCGTTGTGCTCGCTGCCGCGCATGGCGGCCGCTGCGAATCCGCTCCCGCACTCGACGCCGACCACCGCGGGGATGCTGAAGAGCGCCTTGGCCAGCTCGGCCTTGAGCTTGTCGAACACCGGCTCACCGAGCCCCGCCGGGACGCCGGTCGCCACGATCTCGGCCACGCCGCCGATCGAGTCGCGCTCGCTCCGCACCTCTTCGATGAGCGCCATCATCGCCTTCGAGGCCTCGTGGTCGGGACAGCGCACGGGGTTCGGCGTGCCGTCGGGGAACGACTCGACCTCGCACATCGTCACGCGCGCGGGCTCGGGCACGTTCGCGGTGAGCGCGCCGACTTGCTTGACGTACCCGACGATCCTCGCGCCGAAGCTCTCGCGGACGAGCTTCTTGGCGATCGCCCCCGCGGCCACCCGCGCCACCGTCTCGCGCGCGCTCGCCCGCCCGCCACCGCGCGGATCGCGGACGCCGTACTTGGCGTCGTACGAGAAGTCGGCGTGGCCCGGGCGGTACTTGTCAAAGATGGGCTCGTAGTCGCGGGCGCGCGGATCGACGCTGCGGATGAGGATGGCGATGCTCGTGCCCGTCGTCGCGCCATCGAAGACGCCCGCGAGGATCTCGGGAACGTCGGGTTCGTCGCGCTGGCTCACGAGCGCGCTCTGCCCCGGCCTGCGGCGCGCGAGCTCCGCTGCGAGCTCCTCGACCGAGATCGCGAGCCCGGGCGGGCAGCCGTCGATGACGACGACGTTGGCGGGACCGTGCGACTCGCCGGCTGTCGTGACGACGAACGCTTGCCCGAAGCTGTTGCCCGCCACGATGCGCGCCCGGTTCCTTGCGGTGACTGTGGGGTGGAACCCGTGATTCGCGGCGTTCGCGCCTAGCGCACGCAGCCACGCGCCGCGTCGAAGCGGCAGCGGCCCTCGAGCTTGCACGCCACGTTCGTCGCTTTGCACTCCGCTTCCGAGCCCGCGACGCAGCGCCCGCCGCGATGGGAGCAGCGCCCCTGCTCCTTGCACACGGTGCTCTTCATGCATTCGATGTCGTCGGCGGGTCGGCAGCGACCGTCGAGCGCGAGCGAGCAGGCCCCCGATTTTCCGCATACCGCGCTCGCCGCGCAGTCGGCGTCACCTCGCGCGGCGCATTGCAGCACGGCGCCGTCGGCCCGCTCGCCACAGAGCCCGTACTCGGTGCACAAGGGCGACTCGGCGCACGTCTTGATGCACTGGCCATCGCGCGCCGCGCACCTTCCGCCCGCGGAGCATGCCGTGCTGCGCTTGCACGGCTCGTCCGTCGCCGCCCGGCACGCGCCGTCGTGCACGTCGCAGAGCCCTTCGGAAGCGCACGCCCGCGACTTTTGACAGTGGGCCGCTTGCTTCGCGACGCACGCGCCCGCGTCTCCCTTCGCGCAGCGGCCGAGATCGCGGCACGCTTCGGAGGCGCGGCAGTCGTCGTCAGCGGACGCGATGCATTGCTCGTAGCCGCGCCCCGGCTCAGGTCTACCGTCGCCGCACAACCCGAGCGCGCCGCACGCGTGAGCCTCGCGGCAGCTCGCCGCGGCGACGCAGCGATCGCCGTCGAGCTTGCAGCGCTGACCCTGGCAGAGAACGACGTTGGCGCAATCGGCAAAGCTCGCCGCGACACAAGCGTCCTCGCGGGCGGTGCAGCGCCCCTCGCTCGCGCAGGCCGGCGCTCGTCGACACCGCTCGTCGGTGAGCGCCGCCGTCGTGCTAGGAGAGCCCGCAGTCGTCGGGCCCTCGGGCGCGCCTTCCGGCCGCTCCACGAGCGTGACGAACTGCTTGCCCTCCGAAGCGATCTCCGGACCGTCGCCGTCGGACGCGGACGCGGCCGCGGTCGAGGTCGGGCTCGCGGTCGGCGCGACGCTCGGGGGAGGGGCCGGGGAGCCGCATCCGGCGTGCACGGCGATCAGCGCGAAAAGCGCCAAACTCGCGAAAATCGCGGGGCTTCGTGTCGCGAGCGGCATCGAGTCGGCATCGTAGTGTGCCGACTCTCGGCGTCACCACCCAAATCAACGTGAGTCACCGTGGCCGGCGCGTGCGTGGCGCGTGCGTGGCGCGCGCGTGACGCGGCGCTGCGAGCGCGCCCGCGACGTCACCAGCGCGTGGAGAAGGCGACGACCTTTTTCTCGCCCGCGCCGAGGCGAACGGTGCGCGCGATGCGACGGCCATTCGGCTGAAGGCAAGCGACGTCGTGGACGCCCGGCGCGAGCGAAGCGTCCAGGCGCCAGCCGCTCGAGTGGTAGTTGCCGTCGAGGAAGAACTGGCAGCGACCGCGCTTGACGCCCGCGACCAAGCGCCCGCGATCGGGCGAAAACTCCGCAGCGGTGGGGGCGGAGACAGCGGCATCCTTCGGAGTCGTCGCGGCGTGCGGAGTGGTCGCGCTGACGTGCGGTGTGGTCGCCGCGTGCGGTGTGGTCGCCGCGTGCGGTGGCGTCTCGCTGAGGTGCCGGTCTTGGCTCGCGTGGGCATCGCTCCTCGTCCCGTCGCCGAGCTCGAGAGAGGCATGCGCCGCCCCCCGCGCCGGCGCCTCTCGGCGCGGCGTGCCGGCATGGTAGCCGAGCACGGCCATCGCGGGCAGCAACACGAGCGCCGCGGCGAGCGCCCATTGAGCCCGCAGACGTCCATTCGTACCCGCGTCGAACAAGGCGCGCCGCGTCTGCGTGTGCCCCGTGTCGAACGGCCAGGCGCGCGCCGTCTCTTGCAGCGCTCGGAACTCGCCGGAGGTGAGCGGGGCGAGGCTCGGGGTGTGATCTTCCGACGACTTTCCGAGGTCGTCGAGGCGCGGAAGCTCGCGCTGGAATGCGTCATCGGCACGGCGCGCATCGGTCTGGGCCGCATCGGTCTGGGCCGCGGGCGCGATCGCAGCGGGCGGCGCGATCGCAGCAGGCGGCGCGAACGCAGCAGGCGGCGCGATCGCAGCGGGCGGCGCGATCGCAGCAGGCGCGATCGCAGCGGGCACCATCGCAACGTCGCCGGCGAACGCAGCAGGCGCGATCGCAGCGGGCACCATCGCAACGTCGCGGCCGATCGCAGGGGGCGCTGTCGCGACGTCGACGGCGATCGCGGCGGGCGCGGCCCGGCGCGGCAAGGGCGGCGGCACCGCTCTTTCGCGGGTCACGGCCTCGCGGGGCGCGGCGACTTCACGAGCGGCTGCGCGAGCTGCGGAAATTGGGGGAGCCGGAGGGCCGCTGAAGAGCGGCAGGGTCGTGGTGCGGTGCGACGCCGCGGCACCGATGAGAGCGGCAGCAGCCTTCGCGGCTTCGCGGCGGCGGCGCCCCGGAGCGCTAGGCGGCGCAACGGTTGGCCCTGCCTCGGGGAAGAGCTCTTCGTAATGCGGCCGATTCGGATCGCCCGACTGGGCGACGAGGCGCGTGATGCGTGCGGCGGGCACCGGCGCTGGCGTCGCGTCGCGCACGCGCGGAGGTCGCGGGGCCACAGCGCGCTTGAGGGTCGGGGGCTCCGCGGGAACGCTGCCCGTCGCTTCCGAGCGCGGCGCGTCGGTGCGCTCGGCCTCTCCGCGCGTCGCTTCCGACGGCGGCGCGTCGGTGCGCTCGGCCTCTCCGCGCGTCGCTTCCGACGGCGGCACGTCAGTGCGCTCGGCGTCTCCGCGCGCCGATTCCGAAGGCGGCACGTCAGTGCGCTCGGCCTCTCCGCGCGCCGATTCCGAAGCGCGGTTCGCTGTCGGAACGCTCGCCGCCGCCCCGCGATGCGACGCGCCCGCGTTCGGCGGGGTGCGGGTCGAAAGCGGAGCGAGCGGCCGCCGCTCGGGTCGCGGAGCTGTCGTTGAACCGGCCATCGGGCCGATACCTTGCAACTGTCACGCCACGCGCAAGCGACGAGATCCCCGCGATGCGACGACGGTCACGCCAGCAGGCGCGGGCACGATGGACAGTCGCTGCACCATGGGATTTCCCCACACCCGCTCGTCCGCCTGCAGCGATAAGCCGCGATGCAGCATGAATTCCTGGAAACAGCGGGATGGAACGGTTACAGCGTCGCGGGGGGTCGGCGCTGCCCGGCAGCCGCGATCGAGAGGGCGTCGCGCCGAGGAGACGCTGGCCTACCGGGGCGCCGGGCGCCCGCGCTTGGAGGTCGACGAGCACCGCCCGAGTAGGCCAGCTGGCCTACTTCGCGGGTCGCGATGCCGTGGGCCAGCGGCTCACGTCTCCGAGCGACGGCCCGCTGGCAGGAGGCCGGCACCGGATCAAAATGCGGGTCAGCTTGCAGCGCATGATAATCGTCGCCCATGCAGCGCCTCGTTGTCGACTCCGCGTCGCCGCACGGCCACGAGCCTGCCGGCACGCCGTGGCGCCCGCTGCTCGATGAGGCTGCCGCGCCAGGCGCCGGATGCGATGGCGCGGCGCTCGAGCGTCACCTCGAGATCCTGCTGGCGGTCTGCAAGACCGTTCAATTTTCACATGAGCGCGGCTTCGTTCACCGCGATCTGCGGCCGGAGCACGTGCTCGTGTGGGGGAGCGCGAGGGTCGACGTGCTCGGCTGGGGCGCGGACGCCGGCGACGGGGACGCACACGGGCGTGGCGCGGACGTCTTCGCGCTCGGCGCGGTGCTGCGCGAGCTCGTGACCGGGGATCCGAGCCGCGACGACGGCGACGCGAGCGCAGCTCCGGCGTGCGAGCCGCGCGCGCCAGCGTCCGGCCTCGCCATGGAGCTCGCGGCGATCTGGACGAAGGCGATGGCGCCGCGCGCTGACCTGCGGCACGCGGCGGTAGAAGAGCTGCGGCTCGACGTCGCCGAGGCGCTGGCCCGCGCGCGCTCGCAACGTGCCGCCGCCGTTGGAGCGACACGCGTCGACGAGCTCCGCTCGCTGCTCGAGAGCGCCTTGCGCGACCCAGCCGGCGCGCGCCCTGCCATCGGCACGGTGATGAGCGCGTACGCGCTCATCGGCGCGTGCCGCAGCACGCTGCTGGAGGCCTTGCGCTTATCGCCCACGAGCACCGACGCGCGAGCGCAGCTGGAGAAGCTCACGGATCTGGTGACGGCCTTCGAGCTTGCCCAAGGGGAGCACGGCGCTGCCCTGCGCCTTGTCGCCGAGCTCGGCCCGTTCCTTCCCGACGGCGGCGCCCGCCACGAGCGGGAGCTCCAGGGTAAGCTCGAGCGCGCCAAGGCCAAGGGCACGCGGAGCGTTGCAGCTCCGCAGGATGACGCCGCGCCCGATGCGAGCGCGCATTTTCGCGTTCGCCGCGCCGCGTTCGTGGCTGTCTCGAGCGTCGGCGCCGCAGCCGTCTATCTTCTTCTAGGCTGGCTCACGCGCACGGGCCGCCTCGCCTACCCGCATCTGCTGTTCGCAGGCGTCAACGCGCTGATGGCGCTCGGGCTCGTCCTCCGACGCGAGCGCTTGCAAGCACCGCTCGGCGGAGACGCCGCCGCACGGCGGACGGTCGTGACAATTCTCGCGGTCACGGCGAGCGCCACGATCGTGTTTCCGGTCGCGTGGCTGACGGGCGTGCCTTTCGGCTGGGCCATCGGCATGCAGCTGCTCGTCTACGCGCTCGTCGCCTTCCTGAGCAGCCATGCGATCGATCCGCCGCATCTCGGGGCCGCCGTCCCGCACGCCCTCGGCTTCGTGGCGGCGATGAAGTGGCCGGCGATCGCGTGGGAGGCGCTCGGGGCCGCCTGCATCTTGGCGAACGTGTGGCAGCCGCCGCTCGCCAAGGTCAAGGAACGCGCCGTCGCGGGCATGAACCGCCGCGCTACCGATGGCGCCCCCGCGCTCCCGAAGGATCTGGCGAACGAATGAGCGCCGAGTCGGGGCCCGCGGCCGGACGCTCGTGGTGCGACGTCCTCGAGCGCGGACGCGGCGACGCGTCCACGGCCGAGTGGCTCGAGGCGCAGGCTCGCGTCCTCGTCACCGTATGCGACGCCGTGGAGCGAGCGCACGCCGACGGGCTCCTGCACCTCGACCTCAAGCCGGCGGACGTCGTCCTGACCGAGCGCGGCGAGGTCTTCGTCCTCGGATGGGAGCGCGCGACGCCCCTCGAGGCAGGGACCTCGCTGGCGGTGCCGCGTGCGCTCGACCTCGAGCTCGAGCGTGACGCGCGCTACATGGCGCCCGAGCTCGCCGCCGGCGCAGCGCTTCGAGTCGGCGTCGCCGCGGACGTGTATTCGCTCGGCGCGATGCTCCACGAGCTCGTGTCGCAGACGCCGCGGCTGAAGCAGCATGCGACGCGCGAAGAGCAGCTCGCGGCGGCCCTCCGCAACGCGCCGGCGCGCTACGGAGCCAGCTCCGGTGCGCTCGCGGAGGTGTGCGAGCTCGCGCTCGAGACCGACGAGGCGGCGCGGTACGGGAGCGCCGCGGAGCTCGCGCGGGCGATCGAACGTGCGCTCTCGCGGCGCGATTCGCTCGAGCTGACCGAGGCAGCCCGCGCGCGGCTCGTGGTCTTCTTCGCCCGGCTCGCGCAGGCCCGCGCGAACGACCCGGCGAGCGCCGTGAGCGTGTACATCGCCTTCGGCGAGTGCCGCGCCATGCTCGCCGAGGCGCTGCGCCAGTGGCCGGAAAATCCGGGCGCGCGGCGCGCGGTCGAGGAGCTGCTCGAGCGCCTCGTCGAGTTCGAGCTCTCGGCCGGCCACGCGCGCGGCGCCCTTCGCCTGCTGGCCGAAATGCGCGAGCAGTTCCCGGCGATCGCCGCGACGACCGAGCGCCTCGAGGGAGCGGTAAAGGCGCCGGACGCAGGCGACGACGCGACGCGGGGGGCAGTCGCAGAGAAATCGGGGGGCTCGCTCGGCGTAGGAAATTCGGGCGCGGGCGCGCGCCCACACGCCGAGACACGACCGCTCGCGGACTCGGCCATCGAGAGCCGGCCAGAGCTCGAGCTGCGGCACTGGCGCGTTCGCTCGGGTGCGTTCCTCATCTTCGGGCTGGGATTTTTCGCGCTTCACCTTTGGCTCGGCGCGCGGTGGCGCGCGGGCCTGCTCGTTCGCGCGCACGAGGCCATCATCGCCGGCTACGTGGGCTACGGCGTGTTGCTCGTCGCGCTCGGGAACATCCGGCCGGGACGGCGACTCCGGACCCGGGCGGACCGCGCGTTCCTCGCTACCCTCTGGTCCGCATTCGTGAGCGGGATGTGCCTCTGGGTCGGCGCGCTCGTCGCCGGGAGCCCCTTCGCGTGGGCAATGGCGGTGCAGCTGCTCTTGGCCGCCACCATCGCGACGGCCGGTGCGTTCGCACACGACCAGCCCGCGCTCGCTTTCGGCGGAGCACCCTATCTCGTGGGCTTCGGCGTGCTCATGTTCGCGCCCCGCTTCGCCTGGGAAGTGCTCGCTGTCAGCGTGCTCCTCGGCGAGGTCGTCAAACTCGCAGCGGGCCGCAAGGCGCTGCGAGGCCGCGAGCGCGCGGCCTTGGCCGCAACGGCACCGCCGACGTGAATCACCGGGACGCGAGCCACGCCTTGGCCGCGAGCGCACCGGGCGCGTGAATCAGCGGGACGCGAGCCACGCCTTGGCCGCGAGCGCGCCGGGAGCACAGGTGAGGCCGCCGCCGGGGTGGCTGCCGCTGCCACCCAGAAAGAGGCCGCCGATCGGCGTCGCGTAGCGCGCCGTGGCTGTCGACGGGCGCATGAACAAGAGCTGGTCGAGCGCGTGCTCGCCGTGGTGGATGTGGCCTCCGGTCAGGCGATAGCGGCGGCTGAGATCGGCGGGCGTCAGCACCTCGCGCGCGACGAGCTTCGCCTCGAGCCCCGGGCACGCGCTCGACAGCACGCGCACCGCGTCGTCGCCGAGCTTCTCGCGCGCGTCATCGTCCCAACCGCCTTCTCTCGCGAACGCCGCCGCGTGCACGAGCGCCGTCGCCACCGAGTGCCCGCTGGGCGCGTGCGGCTTGCCCGTGAACACGCGCACGTCGAGCACCGGCTCGCTCGCGACCGTGCGGTATTTCGCGGCGTCGTACGCGCGCTCGATGGCGTCGAGCGACTCGCCGGTCCTTAGCGCCTCGACCGCCGTTCCGTCCGCGAGCGCGAGCGGCGCCGAGAGCGCGAGACGCACGACCGCGGTCGTTCCGCGCGCCCGCACCCGCTCGAGATCCTGCGCGAGATCCACCGGCAACCTCTCGGCGCCGATGAGGTCGAGGAACACCTGCTTGGGATCGCACGTCGCGAGCACGCTGTCGCACGCGAGCTCTTCGCCGCTCTCGAGCACGACGCCCGCGACGCGACCCGCGCGGAGCGAGATCGAACGGACCGGAGCCCCGTGGCGCAGCTCGGCGCCGAAGCCCTTCGCGGCCTTCACCAGCGCGTCGACCAGCGCCGCCGCCCCGCCCTCGATCTCATTGCCGGAAGTGACCTCACGAAAGAGGAGGTTCGCCGCCGAGCCGGCCGACCATGGCCCCGAGAACGACCCCTCGACTGCCGGCAGCGCGAGCCCGGCTCGCAGCCGCTCGTCCGTCAGCGCGTCGCGCATCCAATCGGCCGCGCACATCGGCAGGATGCGGAGCAGCTCGAGCATGTCGGCCCTCCCGAGGCGGCGCACGCGCAGTCCCGCCTCGAGCAGCGGCAACAGCTCTCCGGCCGGCTCCGGCGCCGGGCGATCGAGCGCGGCACGAAGCGCGGGCCCAACGCGCCCGAGGAAGCCCCGCCACTGCGCGAAGCGCTCGACCTCGGCTTGCGCGACGCCGCTCACCGACGCGTGCAGAGCGTCGAGGACGATGGGCTCGCTCCCCGCACGCGCGAGGTGGATCTTCGTCGGCTGCTTGCGAAACGCGAGACCGTGGCGCGCGAGCCCGAGCTCCTCGACCAGGGCCGCGCGCACGCCGCGGGTGTCGTGGTGCAGCCCCGGCGCCGCGTAGCCGGGGTGGAACGTCTCGCGCGCCGCGAGCCCGCCGAACGTCTCGCGCGCCTCGAGCACGACGACCTTGCGGCCCGCCTTGGCGAGCAGCACCGCGGCGGTGAGGCCATTGTGTCCGCCACCGAGGACGACGACGGTGCTCGTGTTCTCGCGGCTCACAGCGCGCGCTCCTTCAGCATGCGCTCGGCCGCGAGCTTGCCAGGCGCCGCCATCACGCCGCCGCCCGGATGCGTGCCGCTGCCGCACATCCAGAGGCCGCGCACCGGCGTCTGGTAGTGCGCGAAGCCCGCCGCGGGCCGCAGAAAGGCGAGCTGCTCGAGGCTGAGCTCGCCGTGGAAGATGTTGCCCTCGCTCAAGCCGAAGTCCTGCTCCATGTCCCACGGCGTGAGCACCTGGCGATGGAGGATGCGATTCTTCAGCCCCGGAGCGAGCTCTTCGAGCGTGTCGACCACGGTGTCTCCGAACGCCTCGCGATGCTGCGGCCAGCTCTCGGGGCCGGTCGCCAGGTGGTAGGGCGCGTACTGCACGAAGCAGCTCATGATGTGCTTGCCCGGGGGCGCCAAGGTCGAGTCCGTGAGCGTCGGCAGCACCACGTTGATGTACGGGCGCCGCGAGAACTTGCCGTATTTCGCGTCGTCGTACGCGCGCTCGAGGTAGTCGATGCTCGGCGCGACCGCGATGTCGCCGCGAATGTGGAGGCCGTCGCCGGGGCGCGAGGTGAACTCGGGCAGCGCGTCGAGCGCGAGGTTCACTTTGCCCGAGCTGCCGCGGAGCCGGTAGCGCGACAGGGCGTGGGTGAACTCGCTCGGGAGATACTTCGCGTCGACGAGCCTCGTGAAGGTGAGCTTCGGATCGACCGAGCTGACGACCACGCGCGCCCGAAGCTCGGTGCCGTCCGCGAGCACGACGCCCGCGGCCTCGTCGCCACGCATCAGGAGCTTCGCCACCGGCGCCTCGGTGCGGATCTCGGCGCCGAACGCCTGCGCCGCCCGCGCGATCGACATGCTGACCTCGCCCGTGCCGCCGCGCGAAAACCCCCACGCCCGCATCGCGCCGTCGATCTCGCCCATGTAGTGGTGCAGCATCACGTACGCGGTGCTCGGCGAGCGCACGCCGAGGTACGTGCCGATGATGCCGCTCACGGACATCGGGGCCTTGAGCACGTCGCTCTCGAACCACTCGTCGAGGAAGTCCGCGGCGCTCAGCGTCATCATCTTCACCAGCTGGTGAATGCCGCGCGCGCCGAGCTCGCGGAAGGGCTTGCCGAGCCGCGCGAGCCGCAAGAGCTCGGTCGGATGCAGCGACGCCGGATCGGGCGACGGCTCGTCGATGACCGGCTTCACGAGCCGCGCGAGCTGCGCCATCTCACGACCGAACTCGGGATATAGCGACGCGTCTTTCGCGGAATATCGGGCAATTTCTTCGCGCGTACGCCGGGCGTCCGGCCACCGCACGAGCCCGGGCCCGTCGACCGCCGGCGCGAACGAGCACTCGAGCGGCAGGATCTCGAGGCCGTGCCTCGGCAGCTCGAGATCGCGAATGATCTGCGGCCGCAAGAGGCTCACCACGTACGAGCACACCGAGAACTTGAAGCCCGGAAAGATCTCTTCGGTCACGGCAGCGCCGCCGAGCACGTGACGCCGCTCGAGCACGAGCACCGAGCGCCCAGCTCGCGCGAGGTACGCCGCGCACGCCAGCCCGTTGTGTCCACCACCGACGATGATCGCGTCGTACTGCTTCATCCCACGCCCGCTCCCATCACGCCTTCGCCGTCACGCCCTCTTGCGCGGCGGATCGAAGAACGGCGTCTTGGTGACGACCGCCGGCACGACCTGCCGCGACCACTCCACCGTCCACTCGAGGTAGAGCGGCGTCCCCGGCTCACTCACGCTCGCCTCGACGGTCGCGAGCGCGAGGTTCTTCTTCAGCGTCGGCGACCAGGTCCCGCTGGTCGCGCGCCCGACCTGGCGACCGTCGCGATAGACCGGCACCATCGAGCGCCACGCCGCGCTCGGGACGTGCGGCGGCAGGCCATGCTCGGCGTAGAGCGCCTCGATCGCCGGCCAGTCGACGTCGAGCCCCACGAGCGCCCACGCGCTGCCCTCGCGCTTCTCGCGCTCGAGCGCCGCTTGTCCGATGAACGGCTCGCCGTCCCGCTCGAGCGTCACCGTCCAGCCGAGGCCAAGCTCGTAGGGCGAGGACTTCTGCGCCTCGATGAGCGCCTCGTTCGCGCCCGTGTAGTCGATGCCGCGCAGCACGAACCCGGCCTCCACGCGGCTGATGTCGAGGGCATCGAGCCCGACCGGCTCGAGGTTGTGCCGCTTGCCCGCGGCGCTGAGGGCGTCCCAGAGCGCGAGCGCGTGCGCGTTGTCGACCCAGAGCTCGTAGCCGAGATCGCCCGTGTAGCCCGTGCGGCTGAGCACGACCTCGAACCCGTCGATGCGCGCCGTCGCGACGCCGAAGAACTTGAGCCCGTCGACGACCTCGCCGCACGCATCGCGCAGGATCGCGCGCGAGGTCGGCCCCTGCAGCGCGAGCGCCGCGACCTCGTCGCTCACGTCGGCGACCGTGACGTCGTAGCGCCGCGCATGGCGCATGAGCCAGTGCAGCGCCGGCGCCGCCGCCGTGAGCCGAGAGCGCCCGTCGCCGAGGTGCGCGCAGGTGCCGTCGTCGAGCACCTTGCCGTGGTCGTCGCACCAGCAGAGGTAGGTCATGCGTCCGGGCTTGAGCGCCCGGACATCACGCGAGAGGACCCGCGACAGAAAGCGCGCGGCGTCCTTGCCGCTCACGTCGTATTTGAAGAGCGGCGTGACGTCGAGCAGCCCGGCGCCATTGCGGATCGCGTTGTACTCGCGCTCCGGGCTCATGCCGTAGACGCACGGCGCGCAGTACCCCGACCAGTCCTTCCACTTGTAGCTCTGACAGAGCGCCTGCGTGCGCGGGTGGAAAGGCGTCGCGTTGGGCATCGACGCTATCGGCAGCTATCGGCAGGGGGAAGGAACGCTGGCCCCCGCGAGCAGCGCGCGCACGCCGGAGAGCGCCGCCTTGCCCTGCGGGCTCGACACGAGCGACTGGCAAGCGCCGGCCGCGGCGAGGTACGCGCCCTTCTGCGTGATCGGGGCCGAGTTGGCGTTCTGGCGCAGCGCCGCGCAGCAGGCCGCGATCCCCGTCGGATCGCCGGTGCCGACCACCGCGCCCTTGAACGATCGCACCGAATTGAGCGCGCTGTTTTTGTCGCTGCCCACGTCCCACGCGGCGACCGCCAGGACGTTCATGTCTTTGCCGCTGGTCGCGGCATAGACCGCCTTGACCGGGTTGCCGCCGCGCTTGCACGTGCCCTCGGCCGCGCTCGCGGGGAGCTTGTCTTTTCCGAGGCTGATCGAGTCGGCCGTGCCCCAGGCGCAGTCGGTGAGGCCGAGCGCCGTCGTCGCAGGACCGAGCTTGCTCGTCGCCGCCTCCCCGTCCTTGTAGCTCGTGCCGGCGAAGCCTGCCTTGCCGTCGGGCGCAGTCGACACCGAGAACTCACCGGCCTTCGTGGTCCAGCCGCTGGCGATCACGAACGCCGCCTTGCTTCCGGTGATGCTGACCGTCGAGCCCGCGAATCCCGCGTCCGGCTCACGGCCGTCGAGCTCCGACTTCGCGAGCGAGGTGGCGCCGCCCCCCGAGGTCGTCGTGTCCGGGACGACCTGCGCCGCCGTCTGCGTGGGCGTGGGCGTGGGCGCTGCCACGGCCGTCGTGGTCGTGGTCGCGGTCGCCGTCGCGGCCGTCGCTGTCGTCGCCGGTGCCTCGGTCTCGTCGTCGTTGGTCTTGCAACCAGCGAGCGTCACAAGGCCGGCGAAGACGCAAACTGCAGTGGAACGGTACGTGCTCACGATGACCCTCTCCCTTCGAGCCGACTCACGGTCGGCGAAATCCTCTTGCTTTGGGCGAACTTGCCTTACCTATGGGAAGCGCCACGGGGCAAGGACCATGTGCATTTCGCCGCAAAAAAAAGCCGGCCGCTACGAGCGGTGATGGGGCAGGAACCGGGCGTCCCCCGACAGCCCGTCAGCCACACCGCGGGGCTTCAATGACCGCGGACGACTCTATTCGGCGTCCTTGTCGATCGGCCAATCCCAGCGACGCTCTGGCGCGATCCCGAGCAGCGTGAGCGGCTCGCGCGACAGCGAAAGCTCGATGCGATCGCCCAGGCCGACGCGCACCAGCTGATCGGGGCCGTCGAGGTAGAGCCTCATCTGGTGTGATTTTGCGCGCACGAGCACGCGCTCGCCCGGCTCGACGAAGAGGTGCTGAAGGCGATAGCGCTCACCGCGCGGCGTGTACGGCTCGCGGACGACGAGCTGCAGCCGCTCGGACGTGAGGGGCAGCACGCTCCCGCCCGCGGAGCGCTGCGCGGCCGTCGACCCCGCCGCCGGTCCCATCCAGAGCCCGCTCGACTTCTGCTCTTCGACGATCGTGCCGTACTCGAGCAGGTAGCGCGACGTCGCCGCCGGCGACGCATGGCAGAAGAGCACGTCGTTGAGCACGCGCTGCGAGAGCACGGTGCCGTTCAGGCGCACCCGCATGCGGCACAAACGGACGCTGCCGAGCGTGCCCGCGAGCGCCGCCGCCACCACGCCCTTGGCCTCCGCGGCGCGCGCACCGCAGAAGAACCCGACCGACGAGCTCGGCGCGCTGTTGACCGCGAGCACCGGCACGCGGTCGACGCTGTGCGACGCGCGCAGGAGCGTGCCGTCACCGCCGACCGTGACGACGAGCGAGAAGCCTTGCGCGTCGAAGGCGCGCGTCGCGATGCGCACGACCTCGGCGCCAAGCTCTTCTAGCGCCGCGGTGACCTCGTGCACGGTCGCCGTGTGCTCGTCGTGCGCGCTGCGGATGTTGGCCGCGGTCGGGTCGTTCTTCTCGATGAGGCGCCGCAGCCGATCGGTCGGCTTTTTCTGGAAGCGGTCCCACGAGGTGCGCTTCACGACGAGCGCCACGCGCGGCCGGTCGCTGGCACGGCGCGAGGCACGCGAGCGGTCCGTCGCCGCCGGCTTTTTCGACGCCTGTGACGCCTGCCTCGACGCCTGTGACGCCTGCCTCGACGCCTGTGACGCCTGCCTCGACGCCTGTGACGCCTTTTCCCCGCTCTTCACGCCCGCCCTGCTTCCCCGGGATCGAAGCGTCAGCCCGCGTGGCCGAGCGCGAGCGCCTCGCGCAGGCGACGGAGGGCGATCTCGGTCTTGCCGTCTTCGATGTCGCCGCGCCTCACGTGGTCGAGCGCCTCGTCGAGCGACACCACGCCGATCACGGCGCGCTCCTCGAGCACGCTGCCGTCGAGGCTCGGCTCACCGAGCGCCTCCGGCAGGAGCTCCACGCGAAAGAAATGGTGCCGCTCGCCGATGACGCCGGCGGAGGGAAACGTCGGGGGACCGAGCGGGACGAGCGCGTCGTCGGACACGAAGCCGCCGAGCTCCTCCGCGAGCTCGCGGGCGGCCGCGCTCCTGAGACCGCGCTCTCCGAGCTGGCACTCCTCTGCCTCGACGAGCCCCGCCGGCAGCTCCCACAACACGCCGAGCGTCTCGCGCTCGGGCAAGGGACGACACGCCTCCGGGCGCAACCGCGCCGGGGGTCGAAGCGTCGAGCGCAGGTACACCATCGTGCACCCGCTCGCGTCTCGGAAGTGGGCCGCGACGACGACGGCGTCGAGGGCGCGGCGATGCACGCTGTCGTAGAGAAACGCCGCGCTCTCGTCGCCCTCGGCGTAGCGAACCTTGAGCCGCCGCCGCTCGAGGCACAAGAAGCCCGCGTCCGCTCGTGGCGAGAGATCTTCGAGCTCGACGAGCTCGAGGCGCGGCAACGGAGGAAGCGGCATGGCGCGGCGCAGCATAGTACGCTGGCGGCTCCCGCAGCCTCCCGATGTTCCGGCCCGCTTGCTCACGATGTCTTCACGCCGCCGGTCTTTACGCCCCAAAGCCGCCCTCGCGGGCCCGGCACGTCCGCGCTCGCGAGGGCGCGACGGCGCTTGCTCGGTCGCAGTTCGCCTGGCCGCGTGCACGGCGTGCCTCGGCGTCGCGGCATGCACCGAGGCCGACGACGTCGCCGCGTGCCCCGAGACCGCGGCGCGCACGCCGCACGAGGTGACGTACCGATTGCGCTGGCACGACGGCGGCAGCAGCGATGGCGGCAGCGCCGGGAGCGAGGGTGGCGGCGACGCCGTGAGCGAGCTCGGCCCGCTCACGCTCGCGACGGATCTCGGCTACTCGGTCACCGTCGAGCGCGGTGAGCTCACGAGCTACTCCGCGCAGCTCGTGGCGTGCACGACCGAGGAGCTCGCCATCCTCGCGCCGGACGCGCTGGCGTGCGGCCCGACGAGCGAGCCCGCTCATGCCGCGCTCGGCCATGGCACGGGAGAGCACGACACGTCCGCGGTGAAGGTCGTCGCGGTCGAGCCGCTGCTCGGCCCGGGCCTGGACTTCGGCAGCGCCCTCGCGGACTCTTCGCAGTATTGCCGTGCACACTACCTCGCCGGCCCGGTGACCAGCGCGACCGACGGCGGCGTCTTCGGCCTCACGCTGTGGCTCGAGGGCAGCTACCGCGCGCCGGGCGCGGCCGTTGACACGCCCTTCGCGCTCGCGACGAAGTCGGCTTACGGCGGCTTCTTCGCGCTCGGCCGCGGCGGCGACGACGCGCAAAGCGAGGGACCTGAGAGCGTCGCCTACGATAGCGGCCACAGCGCGGCCGAGGTCGTGATCACGCGCCCGCGCGGCGCGATGTTCGACGGCATCGCGCTCGACACCACCTCCCCGGAAGAGGCCGGCCTCGCGGTGCTGCGGACGCTCGTCAAGCAAAGCAGAACCACGATTCTATTTTAGCGCGACGAGCTCGTCGTAGGCGAGGTGCGCTACCCCAGGCGATGCACCCGAAGCCTGCCGGGCGGCGCGACCGAGCGCGCGAGCTCGAGGAGGTGCTCGTGGTGGGTGAAAAACAGGATCTGCACACGCTCGGCGACGTCGAAGAGGACCTCGAACGCGGCGCGGGATCGCGCGTCGTCGAAGTGCACGAGGATGTCGTCGAGCACGAGCGGCATCGGCTCGCTCTTGTCCGCGAAGCGCAGCACGGTGGCGAGCCGCAGGGCGAGGTAGAGCTGATCGCGCGCGCCCTGGCTCAGCGCCTCGATCTCGAGATCGCGCCCGTCGGGCCGCACGCACACGAGCGCCGCGCCGTCGCCGCGATACTCGACGCGCAGCCCGGTGAAGCTCTGCCGCGTGAGGCGCGGAAAGAGGGCGTTGGCCGCCGCGAGGACCGGCCCCTGGTTTTGGCTGCGGTAGCGCTCGATCTCCGCGCCCAAGAGCTCGCTGGCGAGGCGGCGCACGGCGTAGGCCTCCGCGTGCGTGCGTAGCTCGGCGAGGCAGCTCTCCACGTGCTGCGCGTCGTCGAAGGCGCCCTCGTGCAGCTCGAACCTGGTCGTGAGCCCCGACTCGTGGTTGCCGATCTCGCGGTGGCGCTCGCCGATCTCGAGGTCGAGCTCCTCGAGCGTGCGCTCGAGCTCCTCGAGCCTGGCCCGCGCTTCGTCGCGGTCGACGCCTCGTGTCGCCTGCTCGAGCTCGTCGCGCGTCGCGCCATCGCCCGCCTCCGCGAGCGCACGCTCGAACGTCGCACGCTCGGCCTCTAGCTGCCGCTTGGCTTGCGACGCATCTTCAGCGCGCGCGAGGCCCTCGAGCGCCGCGGCGCCCGCAGAGACGACGAGCCGCTCGAGCTCGGCGTCGGCTGCCACGAGCTCCGCCTTGACGTCGGCGAGCATGCGCTCTGCCTGCGCCCGCTTGTCCGACAGCGCGGGCAGCTCGACGCTCGCGGCGTGCGCGCGCTTGTGGCGAAGGACGAGCTCTTCGCTCAGGCCGAGCGCACAGCCGGCATCGCCGACCTCTGCGTGACGCGCGGCGAGGCGCCGAGCGAGCGCCTCGAGGTCGGCCGCGTCGCGCTCCATGCCGTCGATGCGCCGCCGCAGATCCCGCGCTTTTCCCAGCGTCGAAGCGATGCTGCGCGTCACGACGAGGAGCTGCGCCACCTCCTCGACGGAGCGGCTCGGCTCGATCCCGAGCGGCTCGAGCGCCGCCGCCCACTCGACCGCTGCCGCCGCCGCCTCGCGCGTGCACTCCTCGAGGCTGCGCGCCGCCTCGTCGTGCTCACGAGCCCGCTCATCGTGCTCCCGCGACAGCTCCCGCCGCTCGCGCGCCCGCGCCTTTCGCGCAGCGAGGTCCAGCTCTCCGTGGTCGAGCAGCTCGCCCAGCCGGGCGAGGGCCACAGCGCACTCGCTCGAGGCGCGTCCCTTCGTCACCGGCGTCGGCTCTTTCGTCCGCTTGGGCGTCGGCGTGGCCGCCGGTTTGGGCGTCGGCGTCGGCTCGCTCCGATCGAGCCACGCACAGAGCTCGCCGCTGAGCTCCTCGCTTCGCCCTTGCAGCGCCACAAACCCCTCGTCGCACTCAAGGCGAGCGCGCTCGCATCCGCCGAGCTCCGCGACGAGCCGCGCGTGCAGGCTCACGCGCTCGGACTCACGCCGCAGACGATCGGCGAGCTTGTCCGCCTCGTCGATCGCGCGTGCGAGCGCGGCAAACGCCGCGTCCGTCGGCTCGCCGGTCGCGAGGGCGAGCAGGCGATCGCGCCCGGCGCGCGCGGTCGACAAGTGCTCTTCCGTCGGCACGCCGCCTACGAGCACGAGCCCGTCGAGCTCGATCTTCGCCCGCATCTCGGCGGTCTTGGCGCGCTCCTCGCGCTCGACGAAGAGAGCCGCCTTTCGCCCGAGCTCGCCCTCTTCACGCCGCGCGCGCGCACACGCGGCCTCGAGCCGTGCGTGATCCGCTTCGAGCGGCAGCGCACCAAGGCGCGTTTCGAGCGCGGCCCTGCGGCTCACCGCCTGCGACACGCTCCGCTCGCACTGGACGAGCCGCTCGTCGAGCGTCACCCGCAGCCCCCGCAGCCGCTCGATCTTCGCTTCCACCACGCGGTCGAGCCGCGGCGCCTCGAGGCCTCGCATCGGCGAGCGCCCGAGCTCACGCGCGAGAGTGTCCGCTTCGTCGTCGAGCGCGGCGAGCTCCGCCCGGCGACGCGGCAAATCGCCTCTGGCACCGAGCACGACGCCTCGAAGCCGCTCGAGCTCGGCGACCTCGGAAGCGCCAAGCACCGCGCGCTCGTCGGCGAGGACCGTGAGCCCCCGCACGCGCTCGTCGAGCTCACGGAGCTCTCCCGCGAGCCGGAGCACGTCGCCCTCGGCGCGCGCTCGACCGGCCTCGGCCCGAACGCGCCGCTCCCGCGCGTCGGTCGCGAGCAGCGGGACGTCACGCAACGACTCGAGGCGCGCCTCGAGCTCGCGCATCGAGACGAGGATCGGCAGCACACGAACGAGCCGCGAGAGCCGGCTCCGCTCGGTCGTCAGGCGCAGGCGCTCCGCCGAGCGCGCGGCCTGTTCGCGCCGCATCGCCTCGAGCGCGCTCACTTGTTGCTCGTAGGCTTGCCCGCTTCGACTCGCCAAGACGACGCGCTCTCGCGCTTGCTTGAGGCGAGCGAGGAGCTGATTGATGGTCTGGTTCTTACCCGCCGGCTTGAACAGCGCCTCGCACTCCTCGCGCAAGCTCGCGAGGACATCGCTCGTGCCACGTCCGCCGCCCGCGTCGAAGAGGCTCTGACCCACCTCGCCGCGCCCCGCCAAGAGCGCCTCGGCGCCTTGGCTCAAGGTCGCGTAGTCGAGCCCGAACATCGACTGAAACATCGTCTCGGAGATCCCGCCGAGCAGCCGCTCGAGGCGCGCCTCGTCGATGGGCTCCGCGCTCCCCGGGTCGTGAAGCGTCGCGCCGCGCCCCTTGCGTCGCACGAAGGCGAGCTCCTCGCCGCGCGTCGTGCGAATGGCCGCGCCGATCCGCAAGGCCGGCATCGGGAAGCGGTGCGCGTCGCTGGTGCGCTCGGGGATCCCGTAGAAGAGGCCGGAAATTGCGCGCAGCGCGGTGCTCTTGCCGGCTTCGTTGACGCCGAACACGAGCTCGAGCGCGGGCTCGGCTCCAAAGTCGAGCCGCACGTTCTCGAACGGCCCGAAGGCGAGGAGGTCGAGCGAATCGAGTCTCACTCGGCCTCGTACATGCGCGAGAGCAGGAGCTCGACCGCGGCTGGCAGGAGGCGCCGCACGGCCTCGGGGCGATCGAGCGCGAGCCCGAGCACGTCGTCGTGGCGCAGCTCGGGGGGGAGCTTCTTGTGCAGGTCCGCGAGCGCACGGGCGAGGGTCTCTACCTGCGCGTCGTCGTAGGAAGAGGCCGCGAGCGAGCCCGCGATGAGCGCGACGGCGTCGTCGCGCTCGGCGAGCGGCACCACCGTGCGCGCGGCCTCGGTCTCGAGCACGAGCTTCTCGAGCCACACGTCGCCAAGATCGCTCGTCGCGGCGGTGAGCTCGGCGCGCCAACGCTCCGGGTGACGGCACAGTCCCTCGTGCGCCGCGCTCCGGCCGTGAAGACGCACACGCAACGCGAGCACGCGCCCCTCGGCATCCGCGACCTCGCCGAGGAGGCGCGCGCGCACGGCGTCGACCGCCTCGTGCGGCGTCGCCATGCCACGGGCGTCGAGGTCGATCGCGCACCAACGCACGACGTCGAGCGCCCGAGCCTCTACCTTGGCGACGCGCCCGCCCTCGATCGAGACGACCGTCGCGCCCTTCGCGCCGCACTCGCGCGCGTGTCGCCCCTGCAGGTTGCCGGGGTAGACGACCCACGGCTCGCGGCAGAGCACCTCGCGCTCATGCACGTGCCCGAGCGCCCAGTAGTCGTAGCCCTTGCCGGCGAGCACATCGAGCGTGGTCGGCGCGTAGACGTCGTGCCCGGGCCTGCCGGTCGCGCTGGTATGCAGGAGCGCGACGTTGACGAGGCCGCTCCGCCTCGCCGGGTAGCTGGCCGCGAGATCCTCGGTCGTCGCGCGCTGCGCAAATCCGCGCCCGTGCACCGCGACCCCGAGCCCCTCGAACGTCACGGTCTCCGGCTCGCGCGTCGAGAGCTCGCGCACGTTCGCCGGCAAGCGAAGATACTTGTTCAGCTCGCTCGCGGCGTCGTGATTGCCGCGCACCCACACGACCTCGACCTCAGCCTCGGCGAGCTTCGCGAGCTGCGCGCGAAAGAACAGCCCCGTGCCGTAGTCCTTCCACTCGCCGTCGAAGATGTCCCCCGCCAAGACGAGCAGCTGGGCACGCTCCTCCAGGCACAAGCCAACGAGGTTCTCGAACGCGCGCCGGGTCGCGCCGCGCATCGCCTCGACGGGAGCGCCCTCGTAGCGATCGAGGCCGCGCATCGGGCTGTCGATGTGCAGGTCGGCCGCATGAACCAGCTTCACGCGGCGAGCATCGCGGCGTCGCCGTCGCGCCGCAAGGCCGCGCGACCTGCCCCACCCGCAGCAAGAGCGCTGTGTTGCCCTGCTGACGAATCCCTGATTCGCCACACCAGCGACGGAGACGCTCAGGGCTGCGCGCCGGCGAACTTGGCGATGAAGGCGTCGCGGTTTTCCGTGGTCGCGATCCCCACGCCGAAGTCGATCTTCTCGACGAAGTCGCCGACGACGACGAGCTCGCCGCTCGCGTCCGCGGCGCAGGCATTGGCTTCATCGACACCGCTGCCGCCGTAGAGGCCCGCCCAGAGCGGCACACCCGCGGCGTCGAGCTTGAAAACCAGCGCGTCGTCGTTGCCGTTCGTGGCGTACGTCTCCCCGAGCGACACGGTGCCGGCCGACGTGCCCACGGCGAAGGTGCTGCCGCCGCTGCCGATGGCGAGATCGAGCACGCGCTGGGTGGCCGCGTCGCCGAAGGTCATGCCGAAGAGCGGCTCGCCCGTCGTGCCGGAGAGCTTCGCGACGAAGCCGTCATCGCCGCCGCTCGAGGTGTAGAGCTGATTGCCAATCGCGAACGAGCCAGAGAAGTGCCCGCCGACGAGCACGTCTCCCGCGCCGTCGACCGCGATCGCCCGCGCCTCTTGCACGCTGGCACCGGCAAGCTCCTTCGTAAAGACGTGCTTGCCGTCCTGGTCGAGCATCGCCACGAAGCCGTCAGCCGTGGTGTTTGACAGCACGCCGCCGCCGAAGTCCACCTTGCCCGTGAACGTTCCGGCGAGCGCGATCTTGCCGCTCGGCGCAGCCGCCACGTCCCACGCCTGTTGATCCCCGGTCGCGCCGAACGACTTGGAAAATACGTGCTTTCCGTCCTTGTCGAGCTTCGCAAGGAAGATGTCGAAACCCTCGGTCGCGGTGAGCGCGGGCAGGGCGTTGCTGCCACCGCTCGCGACCTCGAAGTCCATCACACCCTTGAACTGGCCAGTCACGTAGACATTGTCGAGCGCGTCGACCGCGACGGCCTGCGCCTGCTGGTCTTGCGTGTCGCCGACGGCGTAGCTGACGAGGTGATTGCCGTCCTTGTCGAGCTTGGCAAAGAACATCGTCGGGCTCTTGTTGGGAGCCGTCAACATCGCGCCGCCGAACGCGACGCTGTCGTTGAACATGCCCACGAGGACGATGTTCCCGGCGCTGTCGATCGCGATGCCGCGCAGCTGCTCGACGCCGATCCCGCCGAAGCGCTTGCTGAAGAGGTGAGTGCCGTCCTTGTTGGTCTTGACGATGAAGACGTCCTCGGCGCCGGCGCTCGTGAGCACGCTGCCGAAGTTGATGGCGCCCGTGAAGCTTCCCCCGGCGATGACCGCCCCGGTTCCGTCGAGCGCCACGCGCGTTCCGAGCTCGTCGCCGCTCGGATCCTTCGAGTGCGTGCTCCACGTCGCGACCGCGTTGGGGTTCACTCCGGCGCAACCGCCGGCACCTCCGGCCCCGCCAACGCCGCAGCCGTCCGCACCTCCGGCTCCGCCCGCGCCTCCGGCTCCGCCCAAGCCGCAGCCGCCCGCACCTCCGGCCCCGCCCACGCCGCAGTCGTCCGAACCTCCGGCCCCACCAACACCGCCCGCACCGCCCGCGCC
>SXGR01593008.1_pt1 | contig 25064 bp, 23 predicted proteins | sample 3174711 | NCBI WGS metagenome assembly SXGR01 (sample SAMN11356860, study PRJNA531348) | freshwater metagenome | isolation source: freshwater sample F1-60 | place: China: Fuxian Lake, Yuxi | collected 2017-12-25
GGCGCGGGGCGGCGCCGATCGAGCGAGCGATCATCGCCGGGGATCAGGCGACAGGCGTTTCAATCATGCGGCTTGTCGAAGGGCTCGATTGCGGCCCGATCTGCGCTCAGATCAGCGAGCCGATAGCCGCCGATGACAGCTTCGGCACGCTCAGCGAGCGGCTCGAGCTGCGCAGCGCCGAGCTGCTCAGCGATCTGCTTGTCAGTCCGCGCCCGTTTGTCGAACAGGACGAGTCGGCCGCGAGCTATGCCGAGAGGATCACGGCAAGCGACCGGATACTCGACAGTGCTGGCAGCGCCGCCGAGCAGGAGCGCGTGGTCCGCGCACTGGCGCCGCACATCGGCGCGCGAGTTGAGCTTGAAGACGGGCTGATGCTGGGAATCCGCAGAGCCCACCTCGAGCAGGGCCGGCTCGTCTACGACGAAGTAGTGCCTCCTGGCTCGCGCGCGATGAGCTGGGAAGAGTTCCAGCGCGGCCGCGGCGAATGAGCAGTTGTCCGATTCCGTCGCGCGGCGTTCTATTGTCAGGCCAATGGCGGAAGTCTCAGTCGGATTGGAGTGCCCTTCGTGCCACGAACCGTGGCTGCGCCCGACGACTGTGCCCGGCCGCTATCGCTGCGTCTACTGCCTCCACCGCTACGAGCTGCGCTCGGTCTGCCCCGGGTGCGGTGAACACCAAACAATCGTGCGAATGTCGAGCACGGCGACTACCGAATGCTCACACTGCGGCACCTCGATGCTGGTGGAGGTTTAAGAATGGCCGTTGAGATCGCACCTTCAATCCTTGCTGCCGACTTCGGCATGTTGCGAGAGCAGGTAAAGCTCGTTGAGGGCGCTGGCGCTGGAATTATCCACGTCGATGTGATGGATGGTCAATTTGTGCCGCCGCTCTCGATGGGGCCGCAGGTCTGTGAGGCGCTCCGTGATATGGGGCTCCACCTTGAGGTTCACCTGATGGTCGACCGGCCGGAGGCGCTTCAAGTGGAGTCGTTCGCCAAGGCCGGCGCAGGGACGATCACCATCCACGCCGAAGCGACCCCGGCTGTTGATTATGCACTCGACCTGATTCGCTCACACGGCTGCCGGGCAGGGCTCGCCGTCAACCCAGCCACGCCACTCGCGATCTACGAAGAGGTCCAGCCTGACTTGGCTCTCTGTATGACCGTCAACCCAGGTTGGGGTGGCCAGAGCTTCATCCCAAGCTCGATCGAGAAGATCAACCGCCTGTGTGAAATCGTTGGTGACAGGGTGGTGATTGAAGTCGACGGTGGCGTTGATGCAAAGACAGCGGGCCTCTGCGTTGCTGCTGGCGCTACGAGGCTGGTCGTCGGCTCAGCGATCTTTGGTGAGGATGATCCCGCCCGAGCCTTCAATGACATCCTCAACGCTGCGATGAGCAGGGGCTAGCTCACCGTCGGCGCGCGGCGACTGGCGGTACAGGATGTAGAGCAGGGCGCAGAGCGTTGCCGTAGCGGCCGGGTAGCCAAGTTCAGCGCGAAGCAGTGCTGAGGAGACGAGCGGCACGAACATCCAGCCGACGAAGGCCAGAGCGATCAGCATCCAGATTGCGCTCGCAGCCCTGGCGCGGCCGCGCGCGAGCGCTGCTTGGTTGAGCGTGCCGGCGATCAGGTGGAAGCCCATTCCGATCGCGACTGCTGCCAGCCCCCAGCGCCCGAAGCGGGTGTTAGTGCCAAAGAAGAATTCCATCAAGCTGGGGCCGATCAGCAGCATTACGAGAGCCGAGATTGCGGCGAAGATCACGATCGCGCGAACGGTGATCTTGACCGCTCTTGAGAACTCCTCACCGCCCTTAGTTGCCTCGAGGCCGGTGAGGTGCGGCAGCAGCGTTGTCTGGACCGACTGAAAGAGATGTAGCGGCGCGCGCGTGATCAGCAGCACGCTGAAGACGGCGCCGGCCGTGGCCGCGCCGGCCACCGAATCTGCGACCAGAACGCCAGCGTTGAGCAGCGTCTGCTCGCCGAGCTGGATCGCCGCGACGGCGCCAGCAAAACCGACGTCGCTGCCGGCAACTGAGCTGACGTCAAGCTCTGGAGCGTCGCGGTCAAGGCGACTGTGGCGGGCGATGGCCCACGGAATTACGAGCAGCGAAGCAAGCGGGGCGGCGAAGATGCCGATCGCAATCGCGCTTTGGCCGCTGCTGATGCCGACTAGCACGGCGAGCGGAAAACAGACCCGCGCGCTTGACTCAAAGAGCATTAATCCGCCGTAGAGAATGAACCACTGGTACCCGGCGAAGTAGCCGCGGGCGAAGTAACTAGTGGCGTAAGCGAGGGTCGCGCCGACGAAGATCAGGTAGAGCGAGTACGAGCCACCGAAGAGCTCTTCGATTTGGGGCTGTAGGGCGATCGCGACAACAACAAAGGCGATCGCAAAACTGGCCTGAATTAGCATCGGGCCGCGCAGCGGGTGGTTGCCTTTGGCGCCGCGCGCGCGGCGGTCGGCGATCGTCCGGGAAAGCAGTTGTTCGATCGGCCGGTAGATCACCGAGATAACGATGAATAGGGTCGCCCAGAGGACGCTTAGCTCGCCGTAGTCGGTGGCTGAAAGCAGGTGCGAAGAGAGCGAAAAATAGAGGAACGTGAGCAGGCCGGTGGCGCCGACCCCGACCGCCAGCACGCGCGCGCCGGAGACGTAATCACGCCCGGCTGGTGCGCCTCCGACAGTCGATGTATCTGGCTTAGTCACGGAGCCGCACGAGCGCCATCACCCACGGGAACGGGTGACGCAACTTCACTACCTCGCCGTAGTTCGAAAGCATTACCCGAAATGAGCGGCTCGACCAGTGGTTGCGGTGGCCGGGCGTGTTGCCTAGCTCACTCCAGTAGGCGCCGCGGGCGACGTTCGTGATCCGCCACAGAGGCTCGCGCGGCACTGAGACAAGCAGCCAGCAGTTGGCGCAGCGAGCCATTTCAGAGAGCACCCTCGTCGGGTCGCTGACGTGCTCGAACACTTCGATTGCCGTTGCGATGTCGAATTCATTGTCGGCGAATTCAAGCTTCTCACCGTTCATCACTCGGTACTCAAGGTTCGGTGCGCGGCGCTGCTCCCAATGGGCTTGGAGCAGCGGATCGTCAAGGTCGATGCCGACGATTCGCCCGCCGTTTGGCAGTCGCCCGGCCCACTCGTGAGTGAGAATGCCTTCGCCGCAGCCGATGTCGAGGATCGAGGTCGGCGCGGCCATCGTAATGCAGGCGTCAAGGTCGCGGAGGAAGCCGGACATCAGGCGGCGCACGACAGGGTTCGTGGATCCGTACTTGTCGAAAGTGTTACCCGTAAAGGTCGCTTCGCTGTCGGGCGTCGCGCGCGAATTCACCGCGGCGCCTGCTCCTGCTCGATCTGGGCGAGCTGCTCGCTTGCAGTCGGTGCCGAGTGGGCACCTGTGGTTGCGGCTTGGCCGCTCGGCGATGCGCCGGACTCATAGTGCGAGGGCGGCACGCCGAGCTCGAGCTCAACTCTGCGGACGCGCTCGAAGATCCTTTGGCTCATGATCCGCTGGGCGTGCATCAGGTCGCCGATCACCGCTAGCGCCCCCATCACGACGGCGGCGTTGAAGAGCACGGCGCCAAAGATCAGCGACTGCACGTGGCCGGCACCATCTCCTTGAACCCAGTTGATGAAGAAGAGCGTGAAAGGAACCAGCGCCGCCACACCAAGCACGAGCGCGGCCGTGAAGAAGACGCGCATCGGTTCGTACTGGGCGTAGATGCGGAAGATCGAAACGCTGTTGCGGCGAACGTAAGACCAAGTTGACGGGAAGAGCCGCGACTCGCGCGTCTTTGGGTTGGTGCGGATTGGAACGTCCTCAACGGCAACGAGCAGCTTGCCAGCCTGGATAATCGTCTCAAGCGTGTAGGTGAAGCGTGAGACGACAGCCATCTGTAGCGCCGCTTCACGGTTGTAGGCGCGAAAACCGGAGGTCGTATCGGGAACATCGGTGTCCGAGGCCTGACGGACAACCCACGAGCCGAGTTTCTGCAGGCGCTTCTTGATCGGGGAGAATTCTGGGATCGAGTCGGTCTGGCGATCGCCAACGACCATGTCGGCGCGCCCGTCGACGATCGGCTCGACCAGCTTGGGAATATCGGCGCCGCAGTATTGGTTGTCGGCGTCGGTATTGACGATCACGTCGGCGCCCAGCTTAAGGCAGGCATCAAGGCCGGCCTGAAAACCCGCGGCGAGGCCACGGTTGTTTGTCAGACGGACAATGTGGTCGACGCCGTTTGCCCGCGCGAGGTCAACAGTTGAGTCGGTCGAACCATCGTCGATTATCAGCCATTCGACGTCGGTGATGCCGTCGACGACCCGCGGAAGGTCGGCAAGGGTCTTCGGCAGAGTCGCCTCTTCATTGAGGCAGGGGATCTGAATGATCAACTTCATCGACGCTCAATCGTACGGGTCGCCGGTGATTAGAGTTGAAAGGGGGCGACCAGTGAGCGCTACCGGCCAGTCGGGGCCGTATTATCGACTTCGATCGCGCGCCCTCCGGCCGCGCTAAACCGGCCGCCTTCTGTGACCACAGCCCTCTCTTCTAGATCACTCGCCTCACGCGCTGGATCGCTGCCGTGGCCGCTGATTCTGCTCGGGGTGCTGATCCTGATTGTCGCGGCAGGGACGATTGTCTTCCCAACTTACACCGCATACGACGCTACCTATTCGCTGCTTTGGGGGCGCGAGATCCTTGACGGGCAGCTGCCGGTGTTCGACACCTACCGGGCCCCAACGGAGCACCCCTTGGGTTTGGTCTTCGGCGTCTTCTTCGCCGCCTTCGGCCGCGCCGGCGACCGTTTAATGCTGCTCGCCACGATGGGCAGCTTCGTCTTGGTGGTGGTCGCTCTCTATCAGCTTGCACGCAACTCGTTCACGGTTCTGGTTGGCCTCGCCGCGGCAGCAATTCTCTGTACACGCTTTGACTTTCCTTTTCTTGCCGCACGAGCATTCATCGACATTCCCGACCTCGCGCTGCTGCTCTGGGCGGCCGCGTTGGAGGTAGCCAAGCCGCGCCGAGGAGCGATTGTTTTCTGGCTGCTGGCGCTGGCCGGGCTGCTGAGGCCGGAGGCTTGGATCATTGCCGGGATCTATTGGCTTTGGCTCTTCCCCGGGCTCTCTTGGCGCAGGCGGGTCGAATTCGCGATGCTCGTCGGCGCCGCGCCACTGATCTGGTCTGGGGTTGACTACATCGTTACCGGCGACCCGCTCTTCTCCCAGACGAATACGACGGATTGGACGGCGGCGAACAAACGCAATAAGCCCGCTGGCGCGGTTCCGGGCGAAACGGTGCTTTTCCTCAGTCAACTGCTGAAGGCCCCAGTTATGATCGCCGGCCTGATTGGCATCGGCCTCGCGGCTTGGCTGGTGCCCCAACGCGTTCGCGTTCCGCTGTCACTCTTTCTGATTGGCCTCTTCACTTTCGTGCTGCTCGCGCTCGGGCAGTTCTCGGTGATTAGTCGCTACCTGCTGCTACCGGCGATCATGCTGATGATCTTCGCGGCATTTCTCGTCGCTGGCTTTACGGTCATCGAGACGGGTAACGTCCGTAAGTACTGGTCGATCGCTGCGGCGGTCGCTGTCGCGGCTCTGGTCGTTTGGACGGTTGCCCGCGTCAACGTCGGCGTTCTCGTCGCCGAGCTGAAGTTCCGGGGCGATTCGATGCGCGCGCTAACCAGTCTGCTCGATCAGCCCGATGTCCGTGCCGCTGCCAAGTGCGGCCCGGTTCTCACTAGCAACCACCGCCTAATGCCCGGCGTCCGCTGGATCATGGATCTCCCTGCCGATCAGGTGGTTGCGCGTAGCGACGTGCAGGAGTCGTCGAAGGTGAAGAGCGGGATCGTCGTGCTTGCAGCCGGACGGGCCGTGTTTCTGCGCGGCGGCCTCGACCTTGAGAATCCGGTTGCCGCTGACACCCTGCGCAACCTTCCGCCCGCCGGTTACCGGCCGATTGCCGCCAACGAACTCTATTCAGTGTACGGGCGCTGTCGCTGAGCGCCGCCCGCTAGGCCTATCCTGATCGTAAATGGAAAGTTCGGTTTCAACGCGAGATCAGAAGTTGCTCGCCAAGGCGATTGAGCTTGGCCGCAAGGGGATCGGCAACGTCAGCCCAAACCCGCAGGTCGGCGCCGTGATCGCCCGCGACGGTGAGATTCTCGGCGAGGGATGGCACGAGCACTACGGCGGAGCGCACGCTGAGGTCAACGCGATCGCCGACTGCGGTGAGGTGGACCTGCACGGAGCAACGCTCTATGTCTCGCTCGAACCGTGCTGTCATCAAGGGCAGCAGCCACCTTGCACCGATGCGATCACAGCAGCCGGTATTGCGCGCGTCGTGGTCGCCAGCGAGGACCCAACGGAGAAAGCCAGCGGCCGCGGGCTGGGAATCCTCCGCGACGAGGGAGTCGAGGTCGAAGTAGCGAGCGGCGAACTCGCCGCAACCGCAAGGCTCGCGAACCAGGCTTTCCGCAAGCACGCGCGCAGCGGCAAGCCGTGGGTTCTGTTCAAGTCGGCGATGAGCATTGATGGGAAGGTCGCCACGCGCGAAGGCGACTCGCAGTGGATCTCCGGCGCCAGCAGCAGAGAGCTCGCCCATCTCTGGCGCGCCGAGGTTGGCGCCGTCGCCGTGGGGATCGGAACGGCAATGGCCGATGATCCGCAGCTGACGGTTCGCACTCCCGGCGTTGAGGCTCAGCCGCGTCGGATCGTCTTCGATTCCGCTGGCCGACTACCGCTCGATACTCAGCTCGTCGCCGGCGCGCCCGAGCTGGAACTGATCGTCATTGTCACGCGGGCCGCTCCGCGAAGCGCCGTTGAGGCGCTTGAATCGGCCGGCGCTGGGGTGATCGTGGTCAGCGGCGAAAATGAGCCCATAAGGGTCAGCGATGCACTGACTCAGCTTGGCAATCTCGATCCGCCGGTTACGGCACTTCTGCTTGAGGGCGGGCCGCACCTAGCCGGCGCCTTCTTCGATGCCGGGGAGATTGACGAAATCCGCCTTTTCGTTGCTCCGCTCGTGCTCGGTGGCGCGACCGCGCGTGATCCGCTGGAGGGAATGGGCGCGACGCTGATTGCCGACGCTACTCGCTCGCTTTCGCTGACGGCTGAGCTGGTAGCCGACGACATCCTGCTGACCGCCCGACTGCGAGAGTGGTAGCCGTGTTTACTGGGCTGATCGAAGATGTAGGAGCGCTGAGCGGGATCGACAGCAACGAGCTGGGAGCCCGACTGACCATTCGCAGCGCACTCGCCGCTCAACTTTCGGAGGGTGGTTCGGTCGCCGTCAACGGCGTTTGCCTGACGGCGACCGAGATTTCGGCAGAGAGCTTCTCTGCCGACGCGATGAACGAGACTCTCAGCCGCAGCTCACTCGGCGCGGCGGCTCCTGGCAGCGCTCTCAATCTGGAGCTTCCGCTGAGGGCAAACGGTCATCTCGGAGGGCACATCGTCCAAGGCCACGTTGACGGAGTCGGCACAGTCGCTTCGACGCGCGAGGACGGGATTGCTTTGGTTCTAACCGTTTCAGCTTCACCCGAGCTGCTCCGCTACGTCGCTGAGAAGGGCTCGATCGCAGTCGACGGGGTTTCGCTGACGGTCGCCAGAGTCGATGACGGCGGTTTCGACGTTTGGCTAATCCCCGAAACTACGCAGCGAACCAACCTCGGCGAAGCCCAGCCGGGTCGTACAGTCAACCTCGAAGTTGACATCCTCGCCAAGTACGTCGAACGGCTTCTCTCGGGCGCTCAATGACCAACCCAGCTAAAACCGATTATCGCTTCGCGACTGTTGACGAAGCGCTGGCCGACATCGCCGCCGGCAAAATGGTTGTCGTTATTGACGACGAAGACCGCGAGAACGAAGGCGATCTGGTGATTGCTGCCGAGCACGTGACGCCGGAAGCGATCAACTTTATGGCTAAGAATGCGCGCGGCTGGATCTGTCTTGCACTGACGCCAGAGCGCTGCGCTGAGCTTGACCTTGAACTGATGACGGCGAAGAACGAGACGCCGCACGAGACCCCATTCACGGTCACGATCGAAGCTCGCGAAGGAGTCACGACGGGGATTAGCGCCGCCGATCGCGCGCATACGATCCGCGTTGCCAGCGACCCAGCCAATGGCCCCGAAGCGATCGTCAAGGGCGGGCACGTCAACCCGCTCAAGGCAAAGTCCGGTGGCGTCCTTGAGCGCACCGGCCACACCGAGGCGAGCGTTGACCTAGCTCGGCTCGCTGGCTGCACGGCGGCCGGGGTGATCTGCGAAATCATGAACGACGATGGCTCGATGGCCCGTGTCGATGACCTCAAGGCCTATTGCCAGCTCCACGATCTAAAAATGCTGACGATCGCCGACCTGATCGCCTATCGGCGCAAGAACGACAAGCTCGTCGAGCGCGTCGTCTCGACAACGATGCCGACCGCCTTCGGCGACTTCACCGTCATCGGTTATCGCTCGTTGGTCGATGACAAGCATCACGTTGCGCTGGTCAAAGGCGATATTGAGGGCAAACAAGATGTGATCATCCGCGTTCACTCCGAGTGTTTGACCGGCGACGTCTTCCACTCTCTGCGCTGCGACTGCGGTGATCAGCTCGAAGCTGCGCTGGCCGTGATCGAAAAGGAAGGGCAAGGGGTGCTGCTTTATCTCGCGCAAGAGGGACGGGGAATCGGCCTGCTAAACAAGCTGAAGGCCTACAAGCTTCAGGAGGAGGGCTACGACACGGTTGACGCCAACCTCAAGCTCGGACTGCCCGCCGATCTTCGCGACTACGGGATTGGCGCGCAGATTCTTGTCGACCTCGGGCTCAGCTCGATCCGAATCCTGACCAACAATCCGAAGAAGATTCACGGCCTTGAGGGCTACGGCCTCTCGGTCAGCGAGCAGCTGCCGATCGAGCCGGCCTCGAACCAGCACAACGCCGACTACCTGGCGACAAAGCGAAGCCGCATGGGCCACATGCTCCATCACCAAGGGCTCAACCTCGACGAGGAGATGATTCACGCCGAGCGCGAGCAGGATAGGGCCGTGGAGGAGAGCGGTGATGGCTGAGCGCTACGCGATTGTCTGCGCACAGTTCTACCCCGAGTTGGCCGAGCGCCTAACCTTGAGCGCGCAGGCCGCATTCGCTGAAGCTGGCTGCGAGCCGGCTGAAACTTTCGAAGTCCACGGTGCTTTCGAGTTGCCGGCTGCGGCGAAGTTCTGTGCCCAGTCGGGCCGCTTTGCAGGGGTCGCCTGCCTCGGCGCCGTGATCCGAGGTGAGACAGATCACTACGACTACGTTTGCGCTGAGACCGCGCGCGGAATCCAAAGTGTCTCGCTCGATACCGCTGTGCCCTGCTCATTCGGCGTGCTGACCGTCGACACGCTAGATCAGGCGCTTGAGCGCTCCGGCGGCGGCGTTCGTGACGCTGGTCGCAACGCCGCCAGTGCGCTGCTGGCGTTGCAACGCGTGCGCGCGCAGCTTGACGCCAACTAGTCGGCTCAAGCGCAGGCAGCGGAGCTCGGCGCTAAGCTACCCGCAAATGAGCGGACAGTTGATCGCCCTATTGATTACTGGCATCTCGCACGTCGGCGCGGCGATGATTCTTGTCGTCATGCTGATCCGCCTCGGTGGGGCTCGCCCGCAAGACTTGCGCGACTGGTGGGACAGCAACGGCGGCTCCGGCGGCGGCCCTGACGGCCGTCCTACTCGTGGCCCAGGCGGTACGGGGATTCCGCTTGCCGACGCGCAGCCAAGCTCGGTTCGTTTGCGCGGGCCAGGCAGTATTGCCGGTGCTGATCGCGCGCCGCGACGCAGCCCTCACCGTCGGCCGGCGCCGCAGCGCGACTCTGAGCCAGTCAGCTGATCGCTACACTGCGCAGCGCAATGGCCAAGGTATGTTTCAGCTGCAGCAAGGGACCGGCGTTCGGCAACAGCCGAAGCCACTCGATGGTCGCTACGCGACGTCGTTTCAATCCGAACCTGCAAAAGGTTCGGATCGTCGTCGGCGGCTCACCGCGGCGCGAATACGTCTGCACTCGCTGCCTCAAGGCTGACAAGGTCCAGAAGGCCCTTTAGGCTCTGCGGCGCAGTGCCGCAATCTAATTCCAGCTCTAGCCTGCTGCGCTTCCGCGCAATCCTCGGTGGCGCACTGGTCGCGCTAGAAGAACGCCGCTCCGAGATCAACGACCTCAACGTCTTCCCGGTCGCCGATGGCGACACCGGTGACAACATGGTGCTGACGGTTGAGGGCTGCTTGGCCGAGCTCGATCGTCTTGCCGAGGAGTCCGGCGAGCACTCGCTCGACGAAATCGGCCGTGAGCAGATCGTCGACCTTGTCGCGCGCGCGGCGCTGCTGAGCGCACGGGGCAACAGCGGCGTGATCCTCTCCCAGCTGATTCGCGGCGCCGCTGAGGCGCTGATCTCGCGGCCCGGGGTGCTGGTAGATCCGGTGCTGATCGCGCTCGCGATGCAGCGCGCGGCCGCGCGCGCCTACGCTTCCGTTCGCGAGCCAGCCGAGGGAACGATCCTGACCGTGATGGCCGACATGGCGACGGCTGTCACGGCAGCGCTGGAGGGGCTCGAGCCGATGCCGTTTGACGCAACTGCCGATCAGCAAAACAGGAGGATCGCTGATCTGCTTGAGATTGCCGTAGTCGCGGGCGAGGAATCGGTGCGGCGCGGCCCCGAACTGCTTCCGGTCTTGAAGGCCGCCGGCGTAGTTGACTCCGGCGGCTATGGCGTAGTCGTGCTGTTCGCTGGCTGCGTCAGCGCGCTGCGCGGCGAGCAGGGCCTCGCGGTAGCCCACTACGCGGTGCCGGCCCAATCCAGCAAGCCGCAGCATGAGTCGTCGACCTTCCGCTTCTGCACCAACTTCGCCGTCACCGCTAGCAGCGCCGGTCAACTCGCAGAGTCACACGACTACATCGCCTTGCTCGAACAGATCGGCGATTCAGTGCTCGTAGTTGGTGATCAGGTGACGCTGCGCGTCCACGTTCACACCGACGAGCCGCAGGCCGCAACGGCGCTCTTCACCGATGCCGGGCAGGTTTCGCGGCTCGACGTTGCCGACATGTCGGCGCAGATCGCTGACCGTGATGGGCGGCTGGCGGGGGCAGCCCACTCGCGCTGCGGCACGCTGGCGATCGTCGCCGGTGACGGGATCGCCCAGCTCTACCGATCGCTCGGGGCAGACGTGCTTGACGGCGGCGAGACGCTCAACCCTTCGACCTACGAAATTCTTGCTGGTATTCACTCGGTGCCCGCCGATGAGGTCGTCGTGCTGCCCAACAGTCGCAATGTCTTCATGGCCGCTCAGACCGCAGCCGAGATGTCCGAGCGGGTGGTTCATGTTGCGCAATCGAGCGAGATGCAGGCGGGCTTGGCGGCACTTGTTGCTGCGCACTCGGATCTTTCTGCGGCCGAAAACGTTGTTCTAATCGATCAACTCTTGGAGAGCGTGCGTAGCGGCAGCGTCGCCCGCGCCGCCCGCGCCGACGTGGAAGGGCGCTTCGAGGAAGGCGAGGCCGTCGGCTACGTCGATGATCAGCTGATCGCTTGGGGTGAGCCTGACTCGACGCTACGAGAGGTGATAGAGCGGCTTGCTCAGGGCAGTGAACTGTTGACGATCATCGCCGGGGCCGGGGCGCCAATCGATCAGGCTGGCGTTCGGGCCCTGATTCCCGCAACCGTTGAGCTCGAACAGCATGAGGGCGGCCAGCGAAGCCGCTGGTGGCTGCTGTCCGCTGAATAGTTGACGATTAGGCCGTGGATAAGAGCCCTCGCGGACTAGGCGACGGCGAGCCGTTGGCTAAGGCGCAGCTGCTCGCCGCCCCGCTGCGCTGGCCTTCGGAGAAGGCGCTTGCCGAACGCCCCAAATTTGGTGGTCGCAAGGCCGACGAAGGCGCAGAGCACCTTGGTTTGACGACGGTCGGGGCGCTCCTTGAACACCTTCCGCGCGATCGGCGCGAGGCGCGCACGGTCGCGGCGCTGGTCGCCGGTGAGCAGGCGACGGTAGTCGTTGAGGTTCGCTCGATCAGCTCGCGGCCGGTCAGGCGCCGCGGAATGCGGCCGCTGGTCGAGGCGCTTGTCTTCGATCAGACCGGCTCACTTCAGGTCACGTTTTTCAATCAGCCTTGGCTGGTGAAGAAGTACCCGCCGGGAACTCGGCTCGTGCTGCACGGCAGCTACGAGGCACGAAACCGCTTCCGCGTGAGCTCGCACGCACCGACCGCCGAAGAGATCGGTGCCGGCGATGACGTCGCTCACTACGCGGCCGCAGAGGGGCTGTCATCGACTCAGATCCTCGCTGTCGTCCGCGAGCACCTCGCTGCTGCCCGGCTCGCCCCGGACCCGCTGCCGGGTCGGCTCCGCGCGCGCCATCGCCTGGCGGACATGCCGTCGGCGCTCTTGGCTGGCCACGCCGGGCAGCTAGAACCGGCGCGCCAGCGCCTCGCCTTCAATGAGCTGCTTTATGTGCAGCTCGATCTTCTGCGCCGTCGCGCGCGCCGCGCCGAGGAGCTGAAAGCGCCTCAGCTCGCGCCGGCGCAGGAGGGTGACCTCGTCGGCGACTGGATCGCGCAGCAGCTCCCGTTTGAGCTTACCGGCGACCAAGAGCGCGCCGTCAGCGTGGTCCTCGGCGACATTGCGCGCGGTCACCCGATGCAGCGATTGCTGATGGGGGAGGTTGGCTCGGGTAAGACGGTCGTTGCGCTTGCAGCGATGTTGCGGGCCGTAGCCAATGGTTATCAAGCGGCTCTGATGGCGCCGACTGAGACGCTCGCCAACCAGCACTTCGCAACGCTCGCGGAGCTGATGCCAGGCCAGGCCGTTCCAATTGCGCTGCTGACCGGCTCAACGCCGTCCGCTAGGCGCCGTGATCTTCTCGGCAAGCTGGCATCAGGCGAGCTTGGAATAGTGGTTGGCACGCATGCACTGATCGAAGATGACGTGCTCTTCAGCAGGCTCGCTGTTGTCGTCGTTGATGAACAGCACCGCTTCGGCGTCCGTCAGAGAACCGCGCTCGACGCCAAGGCCGTCGGCCCTGCAGGGAGTGTGGCCCCTCACGTGCTGCACATGACGGCGACGCCGATTCCGCGGACGCTTGCGCTGCTTGGCTACGGTGACCTTGACGTGACCGAGCTGCGCGAGCTTCCGAAGGGCCGCGAGCCGATCGCAACCCACCTTGCCTCCGGCGAGCGCGACCGCGCGCGCGCCTATGAGCGAATCCGCGAGGAGCTGCGAGCCGGCCGCCAGGCTTACGTCGTCTGCCCGCTGGTGGAAGAGTCAGAGGCGCTCGCGGCGCGCGCAGCGAGCGCAGAATACGAGCGGCTCAGCGCCGAGGAGTTCGCTGATTTTAACGTTCAGCTGATCCACGGGCAGATGCCTTCGGCGCAGAAGGCCGAAGCGATGCGCGGCTTCAAGGCCGGTGATGTTGACGTGCTCGTCGCAACGACGGTGATCGAAGTTGGCGTTGATGTTCCGAACGCGACCGTGATGCTGATCGAAAACGCCGAGCGCTATGGCCTCTCTCAGCTGCACCAACTGCGCGGGAGGATTGGGCGCGGCGAGCACGTCTCCGTTTGCATCTGCTTTGGGCCGAAAGAGTCAGAGCGGCTCTCCGCCTTCTCTACTTGGAACGACGGCTTCAAGTTGGCCGAGGTCGATTTACAGATCCGCGGCGAAGGCGAGCTGATCGGCACCCGTCAGTCGGGGATGGCGGCCTTTCGCTTCGCTTCGATGCCGGAAGATGGCGAGCTGCTGGAGCGCGCTCGCCTCAGCGCGCGCGAGATCCTCGAGGCCGACCCGGATCTGCTGCTTGCCGAGCACGTTCCGCTGCGCGAGGCGGTGGAGCGGGCGAGAGGGTCGTTGCTGGCGCCAACGATTCCAGCCTGATGCGCGTGATCGCGGGAACACTCGGCGGCCGCAGGCTGCAGTCGCCGCCCGGTTCGGTGACGCGGCCGACTAGCGACCGCGTCCGCGAAGCGCTAGTCGCGACGCTCGGCCCGATCGACGGACTTAGCGTGCTTGATCTCTTCGCTGGCTCTGGCGCGCTGGCAATCGAGGCGCTCTCGCGCGGCGCGTCCCACGCAGTCTTTGTTGAACGAAACCGCACTGCAGCGAAGGTGATTGCGGAGAACCTCGAAGCGCTTGGGCTCGCCGAACCCAGGGCGCAGCTCATTCGAGGCAGCGCGCAGAGGGCGCTCGCGCAGGCGGCAAGGGCCGCAGAGAGATACGATCTACTCTTCCTTGACCCCCCATACCGTCAGACGGCGGCGCTTGGCGGCGACATTTTGAAGCTGATTGTGCCAATTCTCACGCCATCTGCGAGAGTGGTGACCGAAAGCGACCGGCGCCAGCCGTTTGAGCTTGAGCTTGAGATGATCGACGAACGCCGCTACGGCGACACCCTGATACGAATTCACCAACGATGACCAACTCCAAGAAGATTGCAGTCTGCCCAGGCTCCTATGACCCGATAACTCGCGGCCACGTCGACGTGATCGCGCGCGCCGCCGAGATCTTCGACGAGATTGTCGTGGCCGTAGTCAACCACCCGGTGCGCAAAGGCTCAACGCTTTTCAGCCTTGAAGAGCGAATCGGCTTCATTGAGGACGCGACCGCAGCGCTCTCCAATGTGCGCGCCGCGTCGTTTAAGACGTTGATCGTCGATTTCGCTCGCGAGATCGGGGCGAAGACGATCGTCAAGGGCCTTCGCGCTATCTCCGACTTCGAATACGAAACAGAAATGAACCAACTAAACCGCCAGCAGGCTCCCGATGTAGAGTCGCTCTACATGATGGCCAGCCCGCAGTTCAGCTTCATTAGCTCAAGTGGTATCAAGGAATTGGCGATCTTCGGTGGGAACATCGACGAGATGGTCACACCAAAAGTTGCAGCCCGACTGAAGGAAGAACTTGCTCGCTAGCGAAAGGCACCGTGCTATGGACGTTCTCGTACTAATCGACAAACTTGATGATCTAATCCACAACGCCAAGCCGGTGCCACTCACCGACCAAGTTCGCGTGGATAAGGAGGAGATCTACGACATTCTCGACCAGATGCGCGCCACGATCCCGGAAGAGATCAAGCAGGCTCGCTGGATCGTCAAGGAACGCCAAGAAATGCTTGCCGAAGCGAAGCGTGAAGCTGAGCGCGTTATCAAGGAGGGTCACGAAAAGCAGAAGCAGCTGGTCGCCGATGAGGCGGTAACGAGTGAGGCCGAGCGAGGAGCCGCCGACATTCTCGAAGAGGCAAAGGTCCGCGAGCGCGAGATTCGCCTCGGCGCCGAAGACTATGCCGACGAGATTCTCGGCACGCTCGAAACGAACCTTTCGAAGTTCATCTCCGCCGTTCAGCGCGGCCGCGACCGGCTCGCCGGCGCCGACGACGACGCCGACGACAGTCGCTGACCGCGCTTAGTCCGCGTCTACTTCGTCTTCATTGGCGGTGCGCGTCAGTTCGCGGATTGCGTCCAGCTGCTCGCGGACTCGGCTGGCCATGTCGTCTACCGAACTTGCGCTGGTGTCAATCTGAGTTTTGGCGCTCGTCAAAGAGGCCTTGATCTTCTTTACCGACGCGAGTATCTCGATCGCCTTCTCGGTGGCTTCGGTGACCGCTGCCACGTCGATATCGCCGGTTTCCGCACGGCCCATCAGTAAGCGCGCCCGTGCCAAGGCGTAGCCAGTCTCCAGTACCAACGTCGACTCGGTATCGGGGTCGTAAGTAATTACGAGCTTGTCGCCATGGATCTCTTCCAGTATGCGCGTGTTGGCGGGAACCTGAGCATCGGTTGGAACTACGAGCACGGCGTAGCCTGCACTGCGTTGTTGGCGCGCTCTATCGAGCGTCGTGATCATCTTGCCACGGGGAAAGTCTTTAACGTTCTTCGCCTCGAAGGCGATTCGGCCGCGGGCTGGGCCGCTCTGGGCTTCAATCTCGACGACGACGTCGCCCTTCTTGCCGCCGCCTTCGGTCTTCTCTCCGACCGCCTCGGAGCTGTCACCGCGGGCGTGTGCGATCGTCGCGACCGCCTCTGCGACCTGCTCTTCGTAGCTACGTCCCTTGGCCGTGCCACGCGCCTCGGCTTCGGCAAGCTTTTCGGCCCCTTCGGCTTCGGCCTCGGAGCCGGCAATCGTCTTTTGCATCTCGGCAATCGTGCGGTTCATCTCCAGCAGCTGCTTTGCCTGCTGGTCGGAGGCCTGTTTGATGATCTCTGTCGTCAGCTTCTGGAACTGGATCAGCGGGTTGCTCTCGTCATCGGCGGTGAACTGCTTTGTGAGTGCTTCGCGGTGCATTCGTAGCATCTCCTCGACCAGCGCCTTGACCTGGTTCTGCACGGCCGTGCTCGAATTCTCGCCAAAGTGTTGATCAAGCAACTTCGGCAGCAGGCCAGCGTCGGCGTCGAAGGTGGCGTCGATCTTCTCCCTCAAGCCTTCGCTGACCTTCTGAGCGCTCTCGTTGAACTGCTGCTCGACTTCGTGCGCTTGGCGCTCGAACTCAGCCTTTACGAATTCGGTGTCAGATGCGGTCTGTTCGCGCTGAAGGATTCGTGCGCCGATCTCGATTGCCTGGCTCACGAGCTCGTCAAGGCTTTCTCCGGCCGCCTCGCGTTCGCGCGCAAGCGTGACCGTTGCTTCGTCGTCAACTGTGAGCGCTTCTATTAGCAGCTGATCGCCGAGCAGTCTCACCTGCTCGGCCGCGATTGGAATGATTGGATCCACCGGCACCTTGGTTGCACCGTACGGGCAGCTTCTGACAGATCGCAGCGTGCTTGGCAGCGTGGCCGTGTCGCGGCGGCGCGCTCGCTACGCTGGCCGCAATGCGCGAGCGGATTGAAGAGGCGGTATTTGTCGCGCGGACATTTGCCCGGGCGGGCATGGTGAGGCCGGAGAATCCGCTACGTCTTGCGAAGTCGGTTGATCTGCTCCGGCGCTGGGGCACGTCGATCGCCGGCGGCTACGCAAGCGCCGCGGTTCGGTGCCCGAACGCGACGGCGCTAATTGACGATGCCGGAGCACTGAGCTACGGCGAGCTTGATCGCAAGGCGAATGAATTGGCGCGCGGGCTGAAAGCCGCTGGGATCGGCGCTGGCGATGGAATCGCCGTGCTATGCCGCAACCACCGCTACTTCGTCGAGGTGACGATTGCCGCCGACAGAATTGGCGCTCACCTGATCTTCCTCAACACGATGTTCGCAGCGCCACAGGTAAGCGAGGTCTGTGATCAGGAGCGACCGTCAGCGATTGTCTATGATGCCGAGTTCAGCGAAACGGCCGCCGCCGCGAGCGCTGGCAGGCTCTGTCTCGTTGCCTGGGCCGAGCGCCCGGGTAGTGGGCCGGAGCGGACTCTCGATCAGCTCCGCGTCGGTCAGTCGAACGCGCCGCTTGATCCACCATCGTCGCCGGGGCGGATCATTATCCTCACGAGTGGTACGACCGGAACGCCGAAGGGCGCGCAGCGCGAGCAGCCAAGCTCGCTCGCGCCGGCCGCGGCGCTACTTGATGTTATCCCGCTGCGCGCGCGCGAAATAACGCTGATCGCGCCGCCGCTATTTCACTCCTGGGGAATGGCTCACTTCTCGCTGGCGTTGATGCTCGGCTCAACGATCGTCTTGCAGCGCAGCTTCGATCCCCAGCAGTCGCTGATCGCCGCCGCGCGCCACGGTGCCAGCGCGCTGGTGATTGTGCCGGTGATGCTTCAAAGGATGGCTGACCTTCCGGCCGACGCTCTAACCGGGGTCGATCTCTCACGACTGAAGGTGATCGCCACGAGCGGCAGCACCCTCCCCGGTGAGCTTGCGCTGCGTGCTATGAATCGCTTCGGCGCGATCCTCTACAACCTTTACGGCTCGACCGAGGTTGCGTGGGCGACGGTCGCCGGCCCGGAAGATCTGCTCGCCGCGCCCGGAACTGCCGGCCGACCCCCACGGGGAACAGTCGTAGAGCTTTTCGACCAGCAGGATCGGCCGGTCACCGAGGTCAATGTAACCGGCCGGATCTTCGTCGGCAACGGGCTCGGCTTTGAGGGTTACACCGGCGGCCAGACCAAGCAGCAGATCTCAGGGCTGATGTCGGCCGGTGACGTTGGCCACTTTGACTCGAGGGGGCGACTCTTCATCGATGGCCGCGACGACGAGATGATCGTCTCCGGCGGTGAGAACGTCTTCCCGCGAGAGGTGGAGGATCTGCTGGCCGACCATCCAGGCGTTTCGGAAGCTGCCGTGATCGGAGTCGTTGACGCGCAGTGGGGCCAGCGACTGAGAGCGTTCGTCGTCGTGCGCGGCGCGAACGGGCCGGATCAAGCCGAGCTGCAAGAGCTCGTCCGCGACCGACTCGCCCGCTACAAGGTGCCCCGCGAGGTCCTCTTCATCGATGAGCTGCCGCGCAACGCGACCGGCAAGGTGCTGCGCCGAGAGCTCAGCAGCGACTGAGCGATTTCGCACTGCCGGCGCGAAGCTCTAATCTGCAGCCGATGGCGAGCGACTCGAAAAGCTTCGATCTGGCGATTCTTGGGCTGAACCCTGGTGACGGCAAGCGGCTTGAGCTCGAGGCTCAGCTCGGCGAATTCGAGTTTGCCGGTGAGCCCTATCGGCCCGAGCCGCAGCCGTGCCCGGTTGTCGTCGACGTAACACGGATGAACGGCGATGGGTGGGCGCTGAAGCTGGCCTTCGAGACGACGATACGCGGAACTTGCATGCGTTGTTTAGGCCCCGCCGAGCGTGCGATCACGGTCGAGGTGCGTGAGGTTGATCAGGTGGACGCAGGAGAGGAGCTCGATAGCCCCTTCATCGATGGTTCAGTCGTCTCGCTAGACAGGTGGGCTCATGATTCGCTCGCCCTTGCGCTGCCAACGCAGGTGATCTGTAAACCCCAGTGCTTGGGGCTCTGCCCGACATGCGGGATTGACCTGAACGCCGATCCCAGCCACGAGCACGAGCCAGAGAGGGATCCGCGCTGGTCGAAACTGGACAAACTGAAATTCGACTGAGCGCGCCGCTTGTGGCCGGTTCGCTATCTTTGAGTGTCGAATGGCCGTCCCTAAGCAACGACAGTCGCACAGCCGCACGGCAAAGCGCCGCGCCCAGCACGGGATCGCAGCGCCGACCGGTGGCGCTTGCCCCGAGTGCGGCGCACCGCGCCTTGCTCACCGTGTCTGCTCGAATTGCGGCACCTACGGCGGCCGCTCGGTTGTCGCCCCTGCAAACACCGATCAGTAGCCCTCGATGAGCGTCACCGTCGCGGTCGACGCGAACGGGGCCGACCTCGGGCCCGCTGAAGTAGCTGCCGGCGCCGCGATCGCCGCGGGACTCGGCGTGCAGGTTCGCGTCTTTGGCCCCGCCGAGCAGATCGGCGATGTGGCCGACGGTGTCGAGGTAATCGACACGCCGGTTTCGATCGCGAAGGAGGCGGACCCGGCCCGCGCGGCGCGGTCAACGCCGGAGGCTTCGATCGTTAAGGCCGCTCGCGCAGTGGCTGAAGGCGAAGCTGACGCGCTTGTAAGCGCCGGGGCCACCGGTGCGACGCTGGCTGCCGGGCTTTTCGAAATCAAGCGCGCAAAAGGTATCTATCGCCCTGCATTAGCGACGCCGGTGCCGATCCCTGGCAGCCCGGTCACGTTGTTGGACGTCGGCGCCAACGTTGAGGTTCGCAGTGAGCATCTAGTTCAGTTCGCCTTTATGGGCGCCGCGCTGGCGACGACGGTGCTGGGTCAGCAGAGGCCCCGCGTAGCCCTGCTCTCGAACGGCAGCGAGGCCAGCCGTGGGACGGCGGTCGTGATCGAAGCCGGCGAGCAGCTAGCGGCGGGAACGCATTCAACCTTTGATTTTATAGGGAATATCGAGGGGAATGACCTGGCGGCCGATACCGCCGACGTGATCGTCACCGATGGTTTCACCGGCAATATCGCGCTGAAGGTGATGGAAGGGATCTCGCAGGCGGTCGTGGGTGGCGTGCGCGCCGCTGCGACCAGTTCAACGCGCGCAAAGCTCGGCGGCGCGCTGCTGCGCCCGGCGCTGCGCGGCTTTCGCGACGAGATCGACCCCGAAGGCCCTGGCGGCGCCTACTTGCTGGGCTTGAGGCGGCTTGCGGTCGTCTCGCACGGCCGTTTTTCCCGTTACGGCTTCTCCCAAGCGATCCTGCTCGCGGCGCGGGCTGTGAATGGCGATCTCGTTGGGCGAACCGAGACGATGTTGGAAGCTGGCGGCGCGCTACGCCGTGCGGGCGGCTCAGAGGCGGGCAGCCCGTCCGAGGGCGCGGCTAGTTTTCCGCCAGATGACTCGTGACGATGTCCTTCAATTAATTCGCACGCATCTTGCCGACGAGCTTGACGTAGACCCTGCGGCGATCAGCGGTGAGACGCGCTTTAAAGAAGACCTTGAGGCCGATTCGCTCGACCTCTACACGCTTGTCCAAGAGTTTGAAGACACGTACGGCACGAAGATGTCAGACGAGCAGGCCGCAGGGATTCTCACCGTCGGTCAAGCAATCGACTTTGTCCTCGCCCACACCAGCGCCAGCTCCTGAGCCCTGCAGACCCTCACCTCACTCCTCGACAATCTGCCGGCCGACCTCTACCGGCAGGTCTTCACGCACGCCTCGTGGGGCGAGCGCAGCAGCGACTCCTACGAGCGTCTCGCCTTTCTCGGCGACAGCGTGCTCGGTTTGGCGATCACGGCGCACCTCTATCCAGTCTTGGAGGCCGATCGCTTCGGCGCTGGGCGGCTGACGAAGATCAGGGCGCAGACAGTTTCGGGTGCGGCCTGCCGCGAGGTCGCGGTTCGCTTGGGCGTGCCGGAGCGGCTCGCTGCGGCTGCGCCGGAGGGAACGCCACTGGCCGACACGCTGGTCAGCGAGCGCGTTCTCTCCTCGATCGTCGAGGCGATCATCGGCGCCTGTTATCTCGATCAAGGCTACGAGACAACTGCCGCCGCTGTGGTCGACTGTTTCGCGCCGGAGCTAGCGCTTGCGCTGGAACATCCGATCGACTTCAAGTCGGCGCTGCAGGAACAGCTTGCCGCGCGCGGTCAGATGGTCGAGTACGAGATCTTGAGCGAGGAAGGGCCGCCGCACGAGCGCACCTTCACGGTCACAGCAAACGTCGCCGGCGCAGTAGTCGGCAGGGGGATTGGGCGGACGAAGAAGGCCGCCGAACAGGAAGCGGCGCGGACCGCGCTCGGGCCCGCGAGCGGGGGCGACTGAGATGCATCTGAAGTCGATCAGCCTGAAGGGGTTCAAATCGTTTCCCGAGCGGACGGTGCTCGAATTCGCCCCCGGCGTCTCCGTCGTTGTTGGCCCGAACGGCTCGGGCAAATCGAATATCACCGACGCCGTGCTCTGGGCGATGGGGGAGCAATCGCCGCTAGCGGTTCGAGGGCAGAAGATGCAGGACGTGATCTTCGGCGGTGGTCACGGCGTCAAGGCGCGCTCCTCGGCTGAGGTCGAGCTGATCATTGACAACTCGGACGGGGCGATTGAGATGCCGCTCGGCGAGATCTCGATTCTGCGCCGGCTTGACCGCAACGGCGAAGGCGAATACCGCCTAAACGGAGCCCGCTGCCGGCTCGTTGACGTGCTTGAGGTCCTTTCCGACACAGGGCTTGGCAAGGAGATGCACTCGGTTGTCTCACAAGGGCGCGTTGAGTCGATCGTTACCTCCAAGCCGCGCGACCGGCGCCTACTGATTGAGGAGGCGGCCGGGCTCGGCAAACATCGAAAGCGCCGCCGCCGCGCGCAGATCAAGCTCGACCGCGCGCAGGAGAACCTTGATCGTTGCCTTGATATCGAGCGCGAAGCGCGCTCCCAGCTGCGGCCACTCAAGCGGCAGGCCGAGGCGGCCGAGCTGCTGGCGCGCGTCGAGCGTCAGACGACGGAGGCATCTTGGGAGCTGGTTCGCGACGCCTCGCGCGTGGCGCGCAGCTCGCTGGAGAGCTCTGAGAAGGCCGCGGCCGAGGCCCGTCAGGCGCGTGACGAGCTTCAGGACAAACTCGGCCAGGTCGACCTGCGACGAGAGCAGGCCGAGAAGCAGCTTGCCGAGCGGAGCGAGCGACGCGAAGCGATAGCGCGCCGGGGCGAACTTGCACGCAGCGCCGCCGGCAAGATTGAGATGCGGATCGAAAGGGCGCGCGAGAATGCGCTGGCGCTAGCCGACCGCCTGAAGCGGCGCGAGCTGCAGCTCGCGCGTCTTAGGCCGCAGGTTGCCGCCGACTCGCCAGACCTAATCGGCAGCGAGCGGATAGCGGCGTTGGAAGCCGATCTGGCGAAGCTTGATCTTGAACGCGCCACAGAGCTTGACGCCGAGCTCGCAGCGCTGCTAATCGAGCGAGACGACGCTGTTACCGAAAGCGAGACTGCCACCGCAGCGGCAGCCGAGCTGATCGCTCAGTGTCAGGCTGCAGAGGCCGTCGCAAAGCAGGCTCGCGCGGATCTGCGCGAACTCGAACAGGCGAGCGAGCAGGCAGGCCGTGAGCTCGCGCGGGCTCAGGCCGAGCTCGGCCGGCTCGATGACTTCCTCCGTGAATACGCCGATGCGCCCGAAGGGAGGCCTTCTCTGGCCAGCAGCCTTGAGGTCGAAGCCGGCTTTGAGATGGCGGTCGCTGCGGTTCTCGGGGTTCGCCTACGGGCAGCGATCGTCGATGACCTCCCGAGCGGTCAGCAGCTCGTCGGCCGGCTCGGCGCCGAAGGGGGTTCAGCGCTCGTCGTGGACGCGGGTCGGCCAGCGCAGAGCGCGCTCGCAGCGCCGCCGGGTGCCCGTGCTTTGGCAGATTGCGTCAGCGGCGGTGCCAACGCAGAGCTTGGGCGCAGGCTTCTGGCAGGGGTTTGGCTGGTCGAATCGTTTGAGGTCTTGCCGGGTGACTTCGCGGGCGTCGCGGCAACGCGTCAAGGGCGCGTCTGGAACGGCGTCACCGGAGAGCTGCGCCAGAGTGCTCACGGCAGTGGCGAGCAGGTTCTAGCCGAGCGCCAGCGCCGCGAGAAACTCGCCGCGCAGGTTGCTAGTGCCGCAGATTCCGCGAGCACGACGGCGGTTGCCCTGGCCGATGCAGCGCAGGCGTGCACGGTGGCAGAGCAGGCTCTTGCTGGCGCCGACGACGACTCGGGCGCCGGCGAGCGCGAGGCGGCTCAGGCAGCCGAGCGCGCGCGCCGCGCAGAGTGGATCATCGAGCAGCGCCGCCAAGCCCCCGAGCAGGGCGCCGTGGCGGTTGCGCGGGCGCAGCTTGAGGGCGAGCTCGCAGCCGAGCGCAGAGTCGCTGATCAGGCGGCTCAGGAGCGCGATCAGCGCAGGCAGGCGGTCGCCAGCTTCGAAACGGCAATCGCTTACGAAGTTGGTCTCGTGCCCTCCTACAGCGCCTTCGAGGAAGCGCTTGCGCGCGCTCAGGTGGCCGTCGCCGAGCGGGTCACGATCCTTGAGGCCGAGCTGGAGGCCGACCGCCTTGGCAACGCTGGTGTGACCGATGATCTGCGCGCCTTTGCTCAGTCCGGCGCCGAGCTTCAGAGCGCGCTCCGCGAAGCCGGTGAGGCGGTCACGGCGGCCGAGGTGACCGCTCAGCAGGCTCGAGATCAGCACGCTGATACCGAGGCAGAGCTGGCGCGCCTCGCCGGGCTGCTTGGCCTCGAGGCAGAGCCCTCGGAAGAGCCGCTTGATCAAGAAGCGGTCGCAGCTCTTGAAGACCGGATCGTGCGGCTGGAGCGCCGCCGCGAACAGATCGGGCCTGTCAACCCGCTAGCCAAAGGCCAGTACGAGGAGGCGCTCGAGCACGTCGAGACGCTCGAGCATCAACGGACCGATCTTGAAACGGCGATGCGCGAGCTGCGGACGCTAATCCGCGACACCGACCGCCAGATCCGCGAAAGCTTTGAGGAGACCTTTGAGGCGGCGGCGAAGAATTTCGAGGAGCTGGCAGCCCACTGTTTCCCCGGTGGCCGCGGTCGCCTGCGACTTGTGCGCGAAGAGCAGGCCCTCAGGGCCGTGCTCGGTGGCGGCGAGGGCGAGGAGGAGGCAGCACGGCTTGAGGCCGCTGAGGATGAGGCCAACGCCGAAGCCGAGCGCGAAACCGGCGAGCCGGAGGATGATCTCGGCGTCGAGATCGAAATCACCCCGGCAGGGAAGTCGATGAAGCGCCTGACGCTTCTCTCTGGCGGCGAGAAGTCGATGACCGCGATCGCCTTCCTGTTCTCCGTGTTCCTCGCGAAGCCCTGCCCATTTTACATTCTCGATGAGGTCGAGGCGGCTCTCGATGACCTGAACATTGGGCGATTCCTCGAGTTGCTTCGGCTCTACCGCAACCGCGCTCAGTTCATCGTTGTCACGCACCAGCAGCGCACAATGGAGGCCGCCGACTCTCTCTATGGCGTTTCGATGGGCGGGGACGGCGTCTCAAAGGTGATCAGTCGCAAGCTACCGGCCGAGGTCGATGGCGATGGCAGCGTCGTGCAGGCAGCCTGATCCACGTTAGTTGGCTCCTGCTTTTTGGTTCAAGCGAGTACGCTCTAGGTGATGTCGACTCCTGTGATCTGGCTTCTGGTTGCTGCCGCCTTGGCTTTTACCGAGATTGTCACCGAAAGTCTGATCTTGACTCCACTTGTTGCCGCCGCGGTCGTGATCGCGGCCGGCACGCTGATCGGCGCGCCGCTTGGTCTGGTTGTCGTCGTCGCGATCGCTGGCGCGGTGATCACGCTGCTGATGCTGAGGCCGCTGATGCGCCGCGAGCGACTTGACTTTGCCGTCGGTGGGGCCGAACACGACTTCGTAATCGGGCAGCGCGGAGTCGTCGAGGAACGCGTGGTCAACGATGAGGCGACCGGCGTGATTGAGGTCGGTGGTGAAGCTTGGACCGCACGAGCCAACGATGATGAGCAGACCTTCGCCCCCGGCGATGCGGTTGAAGTTGTCGCCGTACGCGGCGCAGTTGCGGTTGTAGATCGGCCACAAGCGAACGCGAACGATGGCGTGGGCGCCTGAGCTGAGGCGCCCCGCTACCCTTTAACGCTGACGGTTTGTGAACTTCGAGAGGAACCAGTGGCCGTACGACTAAGGCTCACGCGAGTGGGCGGCAAGCAAAATCCGATCTGGCGGGTTGTTGTAGCC
>SXGR01164510.1_pt1 | contig 25051 bp, 21 predicted proteins | sample 3174711 | NCBI WGS metagenome assembly SXGR01 (sample SAMN11356860, study PRJNA531348) | freshwater metagenome | isolation source: freshwater sample F1-60 | place: China: Fuxian Lake, Yuxi | collected 2017-12-25
AAGACTATGGCAAAAAACAGGGTTAGAAAAGTTGCTGTAGGAATAATTTTGATTTTATTTTTTATCATGGAATATATTAAAACCCCTATAAGTAATTATAGGTTATTGACAGACGAATATTTTGTGGATAAAATGGTTAAACGAGATAATTAACCCAAGCTAATTATGGCCATGGAAATAAAAAACGAAACTGAATTTCAGAAAGAAGTTTTAGAGTCAAATTTACCAGTAATGGTTGATTTTTGGGCAGAATGGTGTGGACCCTGTAAGGTTTTGGGTCCAATTGTGGATGAACTCTCCAAAGAGTATTCCGGAAAACTTAAAGTCGTCAAAGTAAATGTCGACGAAAATAACACCTTAACTATGCGTTACGGTGTTATGAGTATCCCCACTTTAAAGTTTTTCAAAAATGGCAAACTAGTCGGGGAAATGATTGGTTCAGCTCCTAAACCTTCGCTGGTTACCGAAATAAATAAGCACCTTTAGTGTTTTCTCACAATTACCAAAGGTGCTCTTCGTCAGAATGACGAAGAGCACCTTTGGTTTTACCCTGAGTTTTAAAATGTGTGAGTTTTACCTTGAGGCAAAACTGTTTTATTTGGGTTATGTGACGTTGGGGGTTTTGGGACCGGTGGGGTTTCGGGTAAATCGTTTTGGTCAAAACTAAACTCGGAATTATTAATTTGGCTTTCGCCCTGTTTTGCAATTTCTTTGGTTAAGCTATGGGCAATTTGCCACACTGGATTTTCCACTTTTTGCTGGGGCTTGTGTTTTTGTTTGTTGTGAATATTTTTACTATGGTGAGGTTGATTTTTATTGAAATTTTGTTTTGGAGATGGCTGATGTGGTTGGTTAGAATTCTGTTGTTTTTGCCTTCGTTCCTGTCTTTGTTCAATATGTTGCTTAACGGAAAGTTGTTCAGCTTTTGGCAAATTTTGAGGTTTAGGTGGCAGGGATACAGTTTTGGGTAGTGGTGTATGGTCTTCCTCGACGAGTGGTAAGGTTTCGGGAGCAGTTTCTTTATTTTCAGTAGGGGTAGTCTTGGGCTTAATAAAACTTTCTGACTCATCTTCTAATTCTTGTTCAGTGTGTTGGCCGATTAGAATAGCTGCTTCTTTGTGGTAGTCCGAACCCATCCACCGAGAGATTTTTTCTTCCACTTCGGACACCGGACTCCCAAACCGTTCTCTGGAAACTTTAACAATTTTTTCTAAATTATCGGAAACAAAAGAAGGGTTAGGTGGCAAAGTAATGGCGGAAAAAGGGTCAGAAGCCACGCCATTTATCATTAATTTTAAAATAATATTGTATTTAGGCAAATTAACTAAGTCTGTGGGTGTAAAAATGGGGTCAAATTCTGTTTCTAAAAATTCGGCGTCTGTGGCGCCAATTCTAAACATGACCATAGTGCCCACATTGCCAAAAATTGCATCCCTGACAGTCGTATTTTTATCTTTTTCTAACTGGGCAATGTATTGGTGTCCCACAATGAGATTTAAGCGGTATTTTCTGGCTTCGCTCAAAATTGTCGCAAAACTATCAGTCGCGAAATTTTGGAATTCGTCTACATATAAATAAAAATCTTTTCTGGTTTCTTCTGGGATATTAGCTCTGGATAAAGCCGCTAATTGTAATTTGGTAATTAACATAGCCCCGAGCAAAGCTGCGTTGTCTTCGCCCACTCTTCCTTTAGAAATATCTACAATCAAAATTTTTCTATTGTCCATAATCTCCCTTAAGTCAATGCTGGATTTGGGTTGTCCCACGATATTTCGGACAATGGAAGAAGACAAAAATTGTCCAACTTTGTTTTGAATGGGAGCAATGGCTTCAGTTCGGTATTTTTCATTGTAGTTAGCATATTCATCTGTCCAAAAGGTTCGAACCACCGGGTCTTTGACATTGTCTACAATTTTTTTTCGGTACTTTTTATCTACATACATCCGAGTGATTCCGAGTAAAGTATTACCCGGGCTTTCTAACAGGGCTAAGATTGTGTTGTTTAAAATATACTCCATTCGAGCTGACCACACATTGGCCCAAATTTTTGTAAAGACGCCCATAAGACCCGAAGCCACTAAGTGTTTATAGCGAATATCCACGGCTTCTAAAATATTAAAAGCAATAGGAAACTCTAAATCAGCTGGGTTAAAATATATTACATCATTAATCCGATTGGAGGGCACGGAATTAAGAATTTTTTGCACACTGTCGCCGTGTGGATCTATAAAACACACCCCATGATTATTTTGAATATCTTGGATTACCATATTTTCCATTAAGGTCGTTTTGCCCATACCCGTTTTCCCAATCACATACATATGTCTCCGGCGGTCATCGGTTTTAATGCCAAAAGGCACTTCTTTGTTGCGGAAGTTGGTTTTGGCAAATAAAGTGATAATTTCTTTTTCCATAAATTTAGATCACAGCTAAATGCTGATAAACGCAAATGACTCTGTCAATTAGATATTTTTTCTGTGCAATCTGTGTCTTAATAATCTGTGATTCGTCATTCGATGACTGGCAAATTAACCGGTGGTTGGCTTTTTTTGCTTTCAGTTTTATAAATAGAGGATTGTACACTAGTAGTTTTAGTAGTAATGGGAAAATGATAGAGACTAGCAATTTCTTCGCTATTTAAATAGAACATGGCCCCTCCAATATGCACATCTCGGTTTTTAAAACCCTTCCAAAGCCATTTTCTCTTGTAAGCCAACAGCCAGTCTAAATAAGGTTTTTCTAATTTTGGGGAAAAAACATGATCGATTCCTGTCCAAGTAAGAGACACATCGGGTTTTAGCTCGTTGGCCATTGTGCTACTAAACGGACGCCATGACCCAACAATTGCAAATACACTATCGCGATTATATTTTTCCTTTGGAGCAATAAATAAAAAACGAATCTTGGTTAAATAACCGGGTTTGGATTTTTTTTGTTCGATTAGAGTAACTTTTTCCTTTTCACCTTCAGTTAATTGCATCCAATTATTTTTTGGCTTGCCAACTACAGGTTCCGGTGCGTGGGCATGTCCGCCACTAAATAATTCGCTATACTTGAGCTTGGAAAATTTGTCAAAAGGGGAAGTCAAAAATGACCAAAAACCGTGAGCGTGTTCTGGTTCTTCTCCAATTAACTCTTTAATTTTTTTATCTGCTCTGGGGACCCACAAAGCACTGGCTTGGGGCTGAATAATAATTTGGACGGCAAAAACTTCATGAGACCTAACCTTTGCCATACCCTCAAAAAAATTCTGTAAGGGATCAATAATTGACTCTTCGGCAGTGGGATGTTCAAAATCTTTGTAGGTTTTTAGCGGAATTACATCATCACTCACTAATTTCCACTCAGTGCCGAAAATTTCAATGGGACAGTTGGGATCAAGCGGGTCGTACTGAACATTTTCTAAATAATCCGATACTTCCTGGATTTCTGCTTGGGGGTAGTGGGCATAAATAGCAGCCTCAAAATTCGTTTTAATTTTGTCAGGGACCCTAATAATAAAAGAAATTTGTCCACCTAGGGAAACTATTTCTAAGCTATAGTAAAGCTGAATGTGCCCTTCTACATATTTTTCCGCAAAAGTTTTGTTAACTTGAAGCGCGTGAAGCTGAGAAAAAATGGTCTCTACAGCCAAAGTGCTTACCAAATTATCTTTTGGCACCCTAATTTTATAAAAAACAAAATTATTACCATGTACAAATTGATGCTGAATTTCTAAAATATAGGCTTTCCATAGCAAATAGACGATGCCCAGAATAAAATATATCCAACCAGAAAAAATCCAACCATACTTAAAAGGTAGACCATGAAGAAAAAAATCATAGGCAATATTTACAATAGGGGCAAATTGTGGGAGAGCGGAATTAAAAATTTCCATTTTTTTGTTTCAAACTTTAAAGAAAGCTATGTACCTCACACTCTCAGATTGCACCCCATCACCCCTCCCTAACCCTCCCCCTCCCTCGAGAGGCGGGCAGGCAAGGGGAGGGAATAAAGACAAGTGCAAAGTAAGAGTGTGATGCCTATACCTACTTAAGCAACTACAGTATACTGGTTTCTGTCAACTTTTTGAAATAATTGCTTGTTGGAAAGACCAACTAGGACAGTGTTTTTTTTCACCCGTCTAATTTTTAATACTTCTTCAACTATTTTTTCTTTTGGTAAAGGTTTGCCAGCTTCTAAAAGTATTTCTTTTATCACATCGGCAATAATCCCCGGCTTGTATCCCCATTCAGAAAGTGCATAAATTCCCCTACCAACTAAAATAAACCGTTTATCCTTTATGAGTTCATTATGAACTGTTTCTTTATAAGCTGTCCTGGAGTCAAACTTTGCTTTGTTAATTAGGTTGGTAATTTCTGAATAATGCTCAGGCTTCCCATACTCTTTTAAGACCAAAAAAGCCTTATCGCCTACATCTTTAGGAATAATCTGTTTAGAATTTGAAAGACCCCAGTGACCAAAAACATTTTTTTCAATTTTGTGAGCCAGGTCTAAGTAGTTAAAGATTATTTTATCGGAAAGCTCGGTTTGATTTTTTTGGTAAAAGTCTTTTTGGGTAAAGTGGTTAAAAAAGTCGTTTTCTGCCACGGGCTTTTCTTTGGCTGTCAAAAGCTCTTGGGCTTCGTTAGTAAAATCATGGAGGATTTGCTTGTTAAACACCACACTGGACCAGCATTTTTTATAGTTTTCATGAATAAAGACATCTATTTCTTCAATTAAATGCAAAATAAAAATTACCGAATTTCTGTCCTGTTCGCTTTTTATCCCCATGGCTTTCAGCATGGTATCTTCAGCAATAATTTTCCCGTGCTCATTAATAGTGCTCACAATAATCTCTTTGGCAGAAATTAAGTTATTACTACCTTTAAAATTTTTCCTCAGTTGTTTGAGTAAATCTTTTTCAATTTGACGGACTCGTTCACGGGTTAAATTATGGTCAGTGCCAATTGAGGCTAAGGTTTTTATTTCACTACCCTTTAAACCATAACGTTTAATTAAAATGGTTTTTTCTCGTTCCTTAAGGCCTAAGAGAAGTTCTTCAATAATATTATCAGGTTCAAAAACCCGAAGCGCTTCGGTGTGTTTAGTTTGAATTATAGTATCTAAAATTCCCATAAATTAATACTGATTACTACGTCAAGTAGTAAAACAAATTTTCTAGTAGAACTTAATTAACACTATAGCACAAATTATTTTTTTAGTCAAATTTTGATGTTTATATTTAAAAAACTTCCTTTATTTATGGGGTTTTTTTACCTGTGGATACGAAACTCAATAATATCTGACCTTGTGGAGAATATTTATTATAGAGGATTTAAGTCAAAATTTTAGAGCTGCCTTGTCTGAATGATCTTTATGAAACGGGGTGAAGGGTTCTCCACCCATTCGACAGGCTCAAGATCAAGCACTAAATATTATACAGACTTTAAATTACGAAACTGTCATTGCGATTAGTAGTAACAACAAAGCAATCTCGATAAATAAGCTAAAAAATAGATTGCTTCGGAGGCACTCACAATGACAAACAGTGGTTATTTGGAGTTCCGAAATTCGAAGTAAATAAGCCAAAAAAGACAGATTGCTTCTCTCGACAAGTCGGGATCGCAATGACAAACATTGGATATTTTGAGTTTTGTAATTTTAAAGACCCGGTCCTAATTTGCTAAAAGAGAGGCATTTGACTTAGTATTTTGTAATGAGTCATAAATATAGCCGTTTTTTGCTAAATTCGTGACTGTTGAAGTAAAGGTTCCTCCAAACAGGCTTCTGTAACGGAAGGTGACGCTACCGTCTGTGTTTGTGGTCGCCGTGCTAATTACTGGGCTACCAAAGGGTAACTGAAGAGAGTTCGTAACAGTCACCCCGGCTACTAAGTTATTCAATGAATCCCTCACAACAATTTTTGTATAAATATCTCGATAAAAAAATGAAACACTCTGAGACCACATAGTAATATCCTTGACACTCACAGTTGATGAAATAGGTGCGATAGAAGCGTCAAAATTGCCAGAAACACTTTTGATTGAGTCAATGGTGAGCGTACAGGTCGTTTGACTACCGCTACACACTCCGCCCCAACCTGTAAAAATAGAATTTGCATTGGGGGTTGCAGTCAATACAACTTGTGTCCCGTTGCTAAAACTTTCTGTGCAGTCAATTCCACAATTTATTCCAGCCGGACTGCTGGTTATAATGCCACTGCCTTGACCAGTTATGTTTACGCTAACTTGATAATTCACAGGCAAGGGCGCACTCCCGCCTAGGGCTTTTAGTGCGTTAATTCTTCCTTTTGCCCAAAAACTGCCTGTGCCAGTGATGGCATCGGCAGTGCTTTCTATTTTAGTTCGCACACAACCATTGTTATTTAGAGCACACTGACTGGAGCCAAAAATTAAACCCGCTAAACCAGCCACAAAAGGTGTTGCCATAGAAGTGCCAGACAAATTAGCATAGGTAGCATTTTTATAAGTTGAGTAAATTCCTACTCCGGGAGCAGTGACATCCACCCAAGAAGAGCCATAGTTTGAAAAACTGGCTTTAGAGTCTTGACTGTCAGTGGCAGCCACCGCAATCACATTGCTGTAATATGCTGGGTAAGTTCTAGAATTTCTGCCGTCATTTCCGGCTGCAGCGACCACTACCACGCCATTATTCCAGGCGTAATTAATGGCGTCTTGCATTGCAAAAGACCCAGAGGGTCCGCCAATACTCATATTAATTACATCTGCGCCATTGTCGCTCGCGAATTTTATGCCATTAATAATGGAAGAATAGTATCCACTCCCATCGTCACCTAAAACTTTGACATTCATTAGCGAGGAGTCAAAGCCCACACCCGCCATACCTAAAGCATTGTTCGTAGAAGCAGAAGCAATGCCAGCCACATGCGTGCCGTGGCCATACAAATCTGAATTAGTCCCACTGGTGGAAAAATTGGCGCGTCCAACAATTTTACCCTGCAAGTCTGGGTGGGTTTCCTCAATTCCCGTGTCTAAAATTGCAATTTTTACATTGGAATTGCTGTGAGTAATATTAAAAGCGCTGGTTCCGCTTGAGTCCACTGCTTTAATTTTATACATCCCCCACTGGGAAGGCAAACTTGGGTCAGTGGTTATTTCTAAAGTTGTGGCAATATAATCAGGTTCAGCATAAATAATATTTCTGTCCCTCGTGTATAAATCTCTAAAAAATTCCACTTGTCCTTTTGGGACTTTAATAATTTGCACACCAAACTCTGGTAAGTCTTTAAAAAATCTACCCCCAAGCTTTCTATTTACTTGACTTTTAACCTCCACCGATGTATCTGCTGTAAATTTAATGATTAGGGTGTCGGAAGCAAATAATTCTGGAATTGCAGGTAAGGTTGGGAGAGGTGGTAATTCTGGAAGATTGGGTAAAGTAGGTAAAGTCGGCAGGGTTAGCATTGGTGGAATTTGTGTTTGAGCAAACGCTATTGAGAGATTGCCTGTGGATAGCCCAAGCACGGCAAGGCAAAAAAGGGTCCTTTGTATAACACTTAAAATTTTATATTTTTTTGCTTTCATATTTTGAGAATTTACTAGTAATTTTACTCATATAGTATGTCAGTTTGATAAACAGATAGCAAATCAATTCGATTAAACTAACTGAAATGATACACTTAATCTTTTTTTTCTGCGATAGCTACCCACCTAGCCAGCGCTGTGCCGAGTGGATAGGAGGTTTGAAGAGTTAAAAGCTTTTTTTTATAATTTTGTTGGTCTAAGACAGATACATCATCGTGGGAAATTTTGCGACTGGCTAAAACAATGTAGATATGTTTTTCTCTCTCAGAGTCGCTAATAATAATTTCCTCCCCTATTTTAATTTTTGGCAATAAGGCAAATATATTTTTATATTTGCCCTTGCTCAAAAGATAGTCCGATGAATGACCAAAAATATAGCAGTTACCAAGCTCGCCCGGCTGGGCCGTGCCTGGGAAATGCGCCACCCCATTTTTTAGAGCTTCCTGATAGACAGTTTCTGAAGCTTCTACGGGGTAAATTATTGGTGCTTTGATACCTAAACTTTTTATTTGGAAAAAATTTGCTTGGGATTTAACCTGAAAATTATTTTGTTCTGGTTCTATATTATTATTTTGCTTAAAACTTTGAGACTGCACTTTAGTATCTGGATATATAAAAATATATTTTAAATTAACCCAAAGATAACCAATATTCATTAATCCAAAAAGACTTAGCAAAGCAATTACAGCTATTGCGATTTTGCTATTGGTTGATAGCTGTTTTTTGAACATAAGAGTCGTTGAATCTTGAGACAACAGAATTTTATAGTTCTCCCAAGGTCGAACAATATTGAACCAGACAAGAGGGTTTAGTCAACTGGCTCAATTCCACCATTTGAGCCAGTCTTAATGAATCTACCTACTAATAATATAGCTCTTTTTGCGAGTAGATCCCACTAAAAATAACAGAATTATGATAGCAGGCAAAATTAGTCCTTTAAGTGGAAACCCTGTTCGAGGCAAAGAAGCTGGTAAACTAATACCCAATACCGCGCCTTGGGAGTTGCCAAAATCCCGAATAAAAGCCTCGGGTTGTAATGAGCTAAGGGTAATAATATGCGCTTGGCTACTTGGAGCGGTTTGGGACCAGCCGGACTGGACTAGTTCTCTTACTACATAAGTCACACCCCCAATAAAGGCAAGATTCGTAAAACTAAAATCTCCATTTAGATTACTGTTGGTTGTGGTTTCTCCCGCATCTAAAATATTATTATTATTGCTGTCAATGTAAACTACCCAACCAGACAAAATTGGTTCCCCAAGATCTTTAATGCCATTTGAATTTAAGTCGTGAAAAACTTGCCCAGCTATGGTTCCGGTTACTGATCTTCCCCCTCCGCCACCACCCCCACCACCCCCCCTCCGCCACCGCCACTGGATGGAGGTGAAGTAGGATTTAGGCCAAAATGTGCATTGACATTAGAATTACCTGTAATGGTTATAAGACAAATGGGATTTGTGCCTGTGCATGCTCCGCTCCAAGAACCATTAAAATTAGAATCAGAATTAGGGACTGCTGTAAGTTTTACAATAGTACCAGATTCAAAAGTTTGTGTGAATGAGCGTTTTTCATCATTTGCTCTACATTCACTCAGGGCGCAAACTGTGCTTGTCGTAGCGTTGTCAATGGAAGCGCTAACTATGCCATTGCCGGCCCCCGTTTTGGTAAGGGTAAGAGTAAAATTGGAAGAACCACCGCAGTCAGCACAATTAACTGTTGTGTTAGTGCTGGAAAAATTATTGGTAGTATTAGGGTCATTACTTGTTGAGGAAACTCTAGCGAGATTAGTTATGGTCTGACCGCCTGTGCCTGGGTTAACAGTGGCTGTGATAGTAGTAGTCGCTGTTGCACCACTGGCTAAGTTGCCGAGACTCCAAAGGCTGGTGCTGGCATTAAAACTTCCAAGGGTAGAGGTGGCAGAAACAAAAGTTAAAAGAGAAGGCAAGGTATCAGAAGCCACTACACCAGTTGCTGTGTCTGGACCACTATTTCGGACCACTAAAGTAAAAACGACTGTCTCGCCAACATTGGTAGTAGTTTTGTTGGCTGTTTTTAAAATACTTACATCACTGCTACTGGCAGTTTGCGCGCTGGAAGGCTTGTTATAAAATACACAGGAAACAATGTCATCGCCATTGATTTGAATGCCCGTAATGGAAGCATTAGTGGTTGTGCCGTTATTGGTTGCACCCACGCAACTCGCGGAAACAAAAGAAAAATTATTTTGCAATGTTTCCGAAACAGAGTAAGTACCTGAGTTTACTGAAACCGAACCAGTTTTGCCTTGGGTGTCGGTGGTTTTATTGGAACCAGCTACATTAAATTGCCAGCCCATGCCAGTAGTTTGATCGCCTGTGGTTTGCAAGTTGCCGTCTTGGTCAATGATTTTTGTGACAGCGATAGTGCTTCCGCACAAATCTCCCGCAATGCCGTCTAGAATTGTTGGTAATTGACTAAAGTCACTTGCACTATAGTAGGCATCATTACTCGATACTGCCACCATATTACTTTGATTCACACTACTTCCTATGCCTAAAGTAATAATTCTAGTGCCTGCGTTTTTAATAATATTTGCCTGCGTTACGGCTGCATCTAGAGCATTTTGGTCAACTGCCCCCCCACTGCCAAGTGAACCGTTGGGGCCGTAAAGGTTTGGTTGTCCGTCGGAAGAAAAAATAATTAAATTTGGATGGTCACTGCCTGGGCGCGGGTCAAAAGTGGCATTAGCTTTGATAAAAGCGTCTTCCCAATTAGTTTGACCAGATGAAGAGGGTACATTATTTATGGCGTTAATTACCGTTGTCGTGCTATTACTAAAAGTTTGTAGAGCATATTTTGCTGTGCCGTCAAAATAAGTCACAGAAAATTCTGTTGGGGTGCCTGGCAAAAGAGCTTTTACAAAATTATTAAACGCGGTTTTCATGGTGGAAAGATTTCCCCCAATACTTCCAGAGTTATCTAACACTAAAGCAATATCTAACCCGCAAGTGGGTAAAGGAAGGGTTGGGTTTACAGCTGGCGCAGGGTGTTCTGTGTAATCTACGGTAAGTGAAAGTTCTGTGACTTTTAATGTTGTTGTATCAAAAATATCTGCCTTAGCTACGCCAAATTTTGTAGTCCAATTATTTACTTCAGACAGTGTCCAGGCTGAACTTGTAAAGGGATTCAAGGTCATAACCCAGGAAATGGGTGTGTATGTTGAGTCATTGGTAATAACCTCTCCCAAGCCGTTATTGGCAGAGTTTGTCGCGTTTTGGGCTCTGAGCTGAATTTGTGGACTAAAAAAGCTACTGCCTTTTTTTACTTGGGCAGTTAGGGTAACTGAATTAATTGTTGAGCCAGAAGGCACATTTGCCCCCGGAAAATTAAAAGTTTGAGTAGCCCCGCTTGCTGAGGAAGAACTAATAAATGTTGTGTCGCTGTCATTGGTGCTCACAGCGTCAACTTTTGTGCCTGTATTAGCTGTCCAAGCATTGGCATCTCCAGTGGTTAGGGGCACCGCTGGTGTGCTTGATGTGGCGTTTGCAAAATTAGCTCCCAAGCTAATTGTGCTCAGAAAAACAAAAACGATTAAGCAAAAGGTAAAACAAAATTTTAGATATTTGATCTTTTTGAAAAATATTTTATTTTTCATAGGGTTAGAATTAATTTACCATGGTTTTACTTTTGACCAAAAACCTTTTTTTTGAACAGTGGGCAATGTTGGTGAAGCAGGGAGTTGTTTCTTGTCTTCCGCTGTTGGTTTAATAACTTTTTTTGTGGTTTTAGCAGTTAAATTTGCTTTCAGCGCTACTTTCGGTTGAACTTCAGTTTTGGTTTCGCAAAATGGTGTGTCAGAGTTGTTAAATATTTGATTTAACACTTTGCGGGTTTCTTCTCCCACTAACCCTTGCTCTTTTATCCCTTTTGCTTTTTGAAACTTAATTAAGGCTGTTTTAAGTAAAGTGCCAAAATTTTCATTTTCAAATTTTGGAGAGCCTGTGCCTTTTTTTGCTATGACAAATCCGTTGTTATTAAGATAGACCTGCAAGGCTTTTACATCTGGACTTTTTGACCCTAGCTTTAAATTTTTTGTAAAAGCTGGGGCAATGCAGGTTTCGCCTAAAACTTGTCCTCCACTGTAAGTAAGACCACTTAAACTTAAGGGGGTGGTTGAGGCTTTATCTTTATTTAGCTCTATTAATTCGACAATGGGCTTGCCGGTTTTCGGGTCAATTTTTAGGGTAGCTGGTGAGTCTCCAACAGTAAACGAAGTAAAGGCAGTTGATTCACTTTGCACGGTTTGTAAACTGCTGTTTAAGCCTTTGACATAAGTAGAACTGTTGTAAACACCTGGCACTACTGTGGCATCGATTGCCAAGGTAAATTTAATAATCACTTCTTGGCGGGATTTCATATCTACTAAATCATAGGTTTTATTACTGATAATTTGACCGCTTGCATTTTTTAGTGTGTCAAAAACCACCAGCTTCTTTAAGTCGTTATTGCCGTCATTATCAACAGTTATCACAAAGTCAATTTTGTCGCCAATTTTAAGGGGTCCATTGGCATTATGAGCTTTAAAAATTCTCAAAAGATTTGGCACAACTCCAATCTCTTTTGTAACCACGGTTGTGCCACCGCCTCCCCCGCCACCTCCGCCACCACCTCCGGATGATGAAGCCGAAGCTCCGCCACCCCCACCGCCGGAATTACTACTTCCTGAAGATGAGGATGATGAACCGCCTCCACTCCCACTTTGAGAACCACTACCAGCTCCAGATGAGCCACTTCCACTCCCAGACCCACTAGTTGGGGGTGTGGTAGTGGCAGGAGGTGTAATTGGTGGAATTACTGGTGGCGTTGTTGTGGCTGGTGGAACTACGGGCGGGATTACTGGTGGCGTGGTTGTAGCAGTTAAAACTTTTATAGCATTTAGGTTATTTTCTAGACTGGTTTCTGCACTGGTGCCAAAAATATGCGCAAAAAATGAGTTTTCACTCCCGCTAATTTGTCCAGGTAGGGTCTTGAGTTGTAAGTTAATCTTCCCGGTTTGACTGGGTAAAAGTTTACCTAAAGAAAATTTAACATCTCCGGGCGCCACCTCTTCGTAAGGAGTTGAAGGCTCTGCAGAACTCAAAGAGAATAAATTAGCATTAAATTTCCATTCTAATTGAGCATTGGGCATGGACCCATTCCCTTGGTTTTTATAATCAACTTTTACATTAACTGGCTTGTTTGCCTCAACTGGAATTGGATTTTCCGCAATACTTTGACTTACTAACAAATCTGGGTAGCCAAAAATTACATTCCCTTTCCAATCCCCAAAAATATTTATTAACCCCACAAATAAATCTGAATTAATTAAATTGGTATTGGCAAAATTCAGTAAATTAGCTAAAGCCGTAGCATGGCCTGTGGTAATGTCATTATATTTTATATCCCCGTTAGCCACTATGTTATTGTGGCCAGTAATGGCATTGACTTCAATAGTGTTATTAATTAAGCTTTATTCGTGTTTTCAATATCCACTAAAGTTTCCACAGTAGAAGAAGCAGATGGATTGATTAATAAACTGTCAATTGTGCTGGTTGCATCTAAGTTGCTGGGCGGAGTCGTGGTGGGAGTAGAAGTGGCTTGAGCCTCTTGCAGTTGGGCCAAAAGTTTTGCTTGGGCACCTGGGTCTGAACTGGAGACAAAAGAAAAACCAGTTGGATTATATTTTACAGCTACTGAATCTGGTAAGGAATAGACTTCACCCGACCATGATCCCATAATGTTAACTAAGCCCAAAAACCATTGGCTATTGTAAAGCGTAATGTTGGTAATGTTTTGGGTATTGGATTGGGCTTTAGTGTGGCCAGCGGTTACATTGGTATCCACTATGTCTCCGCCTTTCTGTAAACTCTTGGCCTCAGACACCACTGAATTGCTACCGCTATTTGCCTGCAAATTTACAGTGTTGTTTATGCTCGAGTCGTTTTCATTGTTGATGTTTAAAATCACTTTCTCCACTTGGCTAATGTCTGTGTCAGTCTCCGTGCCAAGGGACATAGTTTCACTAAAATAAAGTTCCGAGGGCATTATCAAATCCCCTTCCCAACCGTCAAAAACATTAAAAGTTACCAAAGTCCAACGGGAATTAACCGCATTAGTGTTAATAATATTTAACACATTTACCACCGCATTCACACTACCAGCGGTAATGGAGCTATTTTTCACATCCCCGCCAGAATCAAATTCATTCCCGCCACTAATCCCGTTTAGCACCACATTATTTTCTACACTGGCCACATTGCTATTACTGATTTTAAAGGTAGTGATGCTCTTACAGGAAATAGCACTGCTACTACAAATTGGGCTTACTAAATTTTGCGTTTTCTCCCCAGCTGACATTTCGGTTTGGTTAAAATACAAATCAGCGGACAGCTTATTAAAGGTGTCGTTCATTTCTACAATTTCGGAATTGACCAAATTGACATTGGCAACTGTTAGAACATTGGCATACACATTGACATCGCCTGCCACTAGCATAGCGTCTTTAATATCACTTCCGGCTTTGACCCCATTTAAGCCTGTGGCAGCCGTGGAAGTGCTATGGGTCTTAATATTAATATCATTCATATTGATAATAGCCACAGTGGTTGTGCTGTTGTCAGTATTAACGTTTGGATCTGGCACAGCTAACGGTCCAAGAGTAGATGTATCTGTTGTGCTAGCTGTTGTCTCTGGCGTTGTTGTTCCGTTGTTGGCATTCGGATCAGGAATTAAATTGGGAGTGGTAGACGCATTACTGCCTTCTATTTGAGAAGGCGGGGTAGAAGAAGCCGTAGTTTCTGGCGTTGTGCTTCCTGTGCTGGGATTAGGTTCTGGGTTTAAATTTGGGGTTGAGGAAGCCGTGCCACTCGGGGGAGGCGTGGGTGGTATATTGCTTGGCGTGCTGGTTGAAAAAGTTGTTTGTGTTACCACCGGAGTATTATCTGTAGTGCCGGCTTGAACGGTTTGCACAACTGGAGTTTCAGCAATAGTCTCTTCTGTAATAACAACTGGTTCGGGTGCTTCTTCTGCAAAGGCTCCGAAAGGTAAAGTAAGCAACACTCCTAAAATCAGGCTTGCGGTAATACGCAAAATGCGGGAAGCAAAATATGAAGTTTGATTTAATTCTTTGTTCATTGGAGTTCTGTCTCCCTCTCCCATATGGGAGAGGGCAGGGGTGAGATTTTAAAAGTATGTAATTGATTTGAATTACGAAACAGTAAATTTTAGTGTTCTGGCCAATGTGGAGAACCGAAAATTTAGCTCTTAATCCTCAATATTATTCTCCACAAGGTCGAACAATATTGGATTTCGTTGTTCAAAGTAATTGTGTAAAGTCAATTTATATTTGATGCATATTACCACAAAACCTAAAACCACTGCTAGCCGAAAAGTTTGCGACCAAAAGTGGATTGGGGTTTTTGTTTTTAGTTTTTGTGTTCCCCACACCCCGTGATAAAACACGGGGTGTGGGGCAGGAAAAATTTAGGCAAAAAGTCTTTGTCTAAACATATAACCTAATTAACGCAAAACTGTCAACATCAAAGTGCCGAGGTCTTGAGTTAAAGCGTTTACACCAGAAGCTACGCCAGTAGTTACTTGAGAGTCAACATTGTCGCCCAAAAGTGTGGCGGCAGAGTTTCCACCAGTATTAGAGGTTGAAGTTTGAGCATTACCTACTGTAGTGTTGGTTGTATTACCAACTGTAGCAACATCAGTGTCTGCAGCTACATCAACATTATCGCCAAAGCGGTCTGCAAAGTAATCCATAGTTGGGCCAGCACCCTCTGTCCCTACAGTTGTAGGAGCAGTAACAGACACAGTGGCTTTATTTACTGTGTTTGTTACTTGTGAACCACAAGTAGAATTACCACTAGTAATTTTTGCACCTTTTACATCACCCAAAGCACTAGAAACGCTGTTATCGCCAGAATTACAATCTGTTGATACACTGTTGCTAACTACTGCTGTTTGGCTAGTAGTAACATTAGTGACGCTAGTTCTTGTTCTGGATATTGTGTTTGTAGCTCCACGATCAGCAGTTAACACTCTGTCAACGGCTAAGGCAGGAGCAGCTACTGCGAAAGACATAGCAGCAGCGCTTAAAGTCATTAAAATTCTTTTCATATTTATTTCCTTTAATTTGGCTTAAATAAGCCAAATCATTATTTATACTTGTTTAATTAATTGGTTTCGACCTTTATTGGCTCTAACCCCAAAGAAATATCCTTAGGGGTAAGTTAACAAACAAGAGCCCAGCACCACTTTTGTACATATGTCTCCATCTAAAGCAAAGGTGTAAGCTATTTACAAAATTGCTTTTACAGAAGACTCATTTATACAAAAGTGGTGCTGGGCTCTCGTAGTCCCGCGGCGCTCTTAGTCCGCAAAAAAATTTAGTTTTATATTTTATTGCTGTCGAAAAAATTATCGTTTCTACAGAAACTAGTTAGGGAATTCTATTTTTCGTTTTGGGGATAGATGTAACCAACAACTTTATATCCGTCTTCACTACTTTGTGTTTGGGGTGGCGATTCAAAACCAGTGGGTTCGTTATTTATACTTTGCGCACACTCTGGGTCAGAATGAAAAGTCGGGGTGGGCTCTGGATTTTTTAACCTAACTAAAATTTGTTGCTGAACGGAAAGTGTAATTACTGACTGACACCACGGACACTTAATTGTAAATTGTGCTGAGCCCCAAAATTGCCCGCCGTTGAGAACTGGCTTATGGCATTTGGGACAATGCGTCATTTTGTTATCTGCCATACTATGTTGGATTTTTTAAATTTTCGTTTCTTTAAAAAGTAAATTATGCAGTGTCCATTTTGACGCCACTCTCGCAGTGTCAAACTCGCGAGTGGCAACCTACTCGCTATGAGTTCCTTGCCAAACTATCTTAAATCAAAAGAAAAAAAATGCAAATAATATTATAGCGAAATAAATCTCTTGTTTTATTGGGAAAATGGACAATTTTCACATTCTGTGGATAACTAAAGGACTTACGTACTAAACCAAAGGTGCTCTTCGGCTTAAGCCGAAGAGCACCTTTGGTTTAGGCTACTCAAAAAATTTTATGGATAATCTTGATTTTGAATTTTGGTTTCTACAACCTAACTACGGTTTTTTTGTAAAAGCATTAAAGCTGGGGACGCAATAAAAATTGATGAGTAGGTGCCTACAATAATTCCAACAAATAAAGCTAAAACAAAATATTTTATTGTGACTCCACCAAAAAGGAGTAAGGCCAAAAGCACAAAAAGCACGGTGAGGCTTGTATTTAAGGAGCGCACAATAGTTTGAGAAATGCTTATATTAATCGTCTGTTCTACAGACTGTCCCAGACTATGTTTTAGGTTTTCCCGAATTCGATCAAAAACCACAATGGTGTCATGAACTGAAAAACCTAAAACTGTGAGGACTGCGGTGACAAACATACTGTCAACTTCCACGCCATAAAATTTACCCAAAATTGAAAAGAAACCGAGCATAAACAGCAAATCGTGAAAAAGAGCGATTACTGCGCAAATGCCAAACTTCCAAGGACTGACAGGTTTTGCGACTTTACGGAAGGCATAGCCAATATACACCAAAATCCCTATAGAAACTAACAAAAGTTGATAAAAAGCCTTTTCTTTTAACTCCTTGCCTATCACTGGTCCAATCGTTTCAAATTGCGCTTCTTCAAATTCGCCTACTTCGCTTTTTAACTTTAGAATTAGTTGGTCATAGTCTGATTTTTTTAAAGGATGGGTTTTTATTATTACCCCATTATTTTCCGAAGCTTGAATTTGGGCATTTTTTACCCCGTTTTTTTCTAGGCTGGTGTTTAGAAATGACTGATTTACTGGTTGTTTAAATTTGAGCTGAATAAGACTGCCTCCGGTAAAATCAATTCCTAATTTTAAGCCAAACGAGGCCAAAGAAAGAATCCCAAAGGCAATAATCAGCCCAGAAATTACAAACCATAATTTGTAGTATTTTAAGGTATTAAACATTTAGTAGTCATTAGCAGTTAGTAATAAGTTTTTAGTAAAACATAAAATTTAATTCCGCGTTAAGTCCGCGGTTTATTTAATTCCGCGTTAAGTCCGCGGTTTACCCCAAACAGCCAAGGGTGAGATAACAGCTTGTTATTAATAAAGATTTTTAAAAAGGTTTTGGTGACTGAAATGGCAGTAAACATTGACAGTAAAATCCCAATTGCCAAAGTTACAGCAAAGCCTTTAATGGACGGCGTGCCGTAGAGGTATAAAATTGTGCAAGTAATCAAACTGGAAACATTGGAATCGCGAATAGACAACCAAGCTCGTAGAAAGCCGTTGTCAATAGCTTTTTCAATCGTTTTTCCACTCCGAAGTTCTTCTTTTAATCTTTCAAAGATCAAAATATTAGCATCAACTGCCATACCCACCGAAAGTATAAAACCAGCAATCCCAGCTAAGGTAAGAGTCACAGGCTGAACTCCACCGGACAAAAACAAAATTATATAACTAAGGAGTGCCAATAAACCAAATTTTGGATTCACTGTTAAGCCTAAAAAGAAAAATAAACCTACCAAGATTACAGCACTAAAGGAAATACCGATTTTAAATACCGCAAAGGCTAAAATTGTGTAGAAAATTAAGGCCACGGAAGCCAATAGGCCCGGAAAACGGTAAAATGACAACATAAAAAATATTACCACCAGTAAGCCAATAAACCCCGCTAATAGGGATTTTTGCACTGATTCTTTACCTAGTGTTGCGCCTACGGTCTCTTGCGAAACTAAGTTTATAGGCACGGGTAAAGCCCCGCTATTTAATCTACGAACCAATAGTTTTGCCTCGTCAGTATTAAAATTTCCAGTAATAATTGCTTTGCCGTCCGTAATGGCACTTTGCACCGTGGGGGCGCTAATTATTTGCCCATCTAAAATAATAGCCACAGGTTTTTGTAAATTGGCAGAAGTGATTTGAGCAAAGAGGTCTTTGCCTTCTTCGTTAAACTCTAAACTCACCACGACTTGGTTAGAGATGGATCCACTTTGTTGAAAATCAACCGTGGCTCTTTTTAGTTGTTTGCCAGACAGTGCAGTCGGGAGCCAGCCGTCCAGCGGGTTTATTTGCACATTTCCGTCTTTGTCGGCTGTTAACTGCGGAGGAGTCGGATTTTGAGTTCTAAATTCCAGTTGCGGGGTTTCGCCTATACTTTTTATAGCTTCGTTAATATCTTTAATGCCTGGGAGTTCTATTACGATTTTATCCTTACCCGAAACTGCTACTAAGGGCTCGCTCACCCCAAAACTATTTACCCTTCTTTCTATTACATCCCGAATGCCACTTAAAGACTCCACCCTGTCAGTTTCTGGAATAGTTGAAAAATCGGCTAAATAAACTAAATGCGACCCGCCTTGTAAATCCAAACCTAAATTCACCTTAAACTGCTTGTTAAAAGGGATTTTAAGCGGATTTAGGTTGATTTTTGAGCCCTTGGGGTGGATAATCCACCCAGCCCCAGCTACTAATAAAAAAATCCCAATTAATGAGAATGTGTATTTAGCTTGAAGTTTCATAACTAAGATATTATAAAGGGATTTTTTTTAGTTGGCAAGAGAAGCTTACTCAATAAATATTTTTACCCCGTCTTCTACCCAATTATACAAGGTTTCCATCTCACTGTAAGGAACATTTACACACCCATGGCTCATTGGACGGCCAAAATTATTATGCCAATAGGCACCGTGGATATAATAACTCCCGGGTGTGCTGTATTTGAATAGCAAATTCCATTTGGTTTTGGGGTAGTTATAATCAGCCCCTTTATAATCAACTAAAGGTTTTTTTGATATGACATTAAACTCCCCCTTGGGGGTAGGAGTTCGCCTAATGCCACTTGAGATTTTTATGGTCTTAATTAGGTAGGGTCCCAAAGCATAGGTAAGAGTTTGCTCTTTTAAATTTACCCCGATTATTTTAGTGATTTTATCATTTCCAGCTAAATTGGGGTCGTAATTATTGTTGATTTCTTCTCCATCGTTATAACCATCACCATCTGTATCAAACATTTCTGGATGAGTAAAATAAATAAACTGTTCTTCGTAGTTAGTAAGATTGTCTTGGTCATTGTCTAACTTTGGGTCGTAGATTTGAGCCAAATTTATTTTTGGACACAGTAAAAACAAGAGTAGTATAGTTCCAATGAGCAATTTATTAATTAAAAAACTCATTTTGCAAATTTTTAATATCCCGATTATACCAAGCAATGTTAGAATAGATTTTTTCCAAAACTTGTTCTACTGCTCTTTTCGCTCCCGGCGCCCTGTGAGTTTTAAAAAACTTTTTAACCTCAATTGCTTGGTGTTTAGTAGAAAAATAGCTCATCGGCTTAATAAATCGACTAAGCATATGCCCAGAAGACGGGTAACGTTCCAGCAAGATTTTCCAATTTTGCTTGGTAAATGCAAAAACAAGCTGTTTACCAAACGGGTTGGCCCAAACCGCATTAAATAGCCCGGCTGTGTCTTGAATTCGGACATGGGGAGACAAAGCAAATTTAAGGGTTTTTTTCAATAAATTCTGTTGTCTAAACTGACCCAAGGCTCTGCCAAGCCGATTTTTTTCTTCGTGCAAATTTTCTGAAATATACTTATTTATTAAAAATTTATGCTCTTTAGTGTCTCCATTTTCGGCAACTAAATTATACACCACACCTCTTAAATTCGCTGGCACAGGCTGGTTAGATTTCATCCAACGGGTAAATAATTTCTGTGCCTCTGTGATTGTGGGTTTATGGCCAAAACTTCCAGCACTATGAAGAATTAGACTTCTAAGTAGAGATTTAGTATGAGCTTCGGCTAAATTCACTTGCCAGCCAAGTTTATTTACAATATTTATATAAAGTGTTTGGCAAAAATTTTTATATCTACCATAAACTGGAGTCCCGAACAGTAAATTATTGAGAGTTTGTAAACCCGCAGTTAATTCTACCCAAACTGTATAGTCAGTTTCGTTTTTATACCTGCTTACCAAATTTAAAACTTGTTCTGTGGGTAAATTTCCACTTTCTGCCATAGCAAACGCGTCCCGAATTATCCCCAATCTGTCTATGGGTGGAAGCTGTTTATTTTTAATAAACTTATGGAGTGCCTGAAGCATCTGAGAGGGATAATCTACTCGGTAAAATCCACTTTCCCCAGCGTTAATTTTAAGTGGAGAAATACTATCATACTCTGTAGTATGATAGTATTTCTCATTTAACAGAAATTTTGATTTTTTACCAGTATCAAGATTTAAGCTTCCGATTGGAATTGACCAAAGAGTTTTGTCTTGTGATTTGGCTTTGGAAATTGGCGAGGAAAAAAACCTTGTCTGGTGGAGTTCAAGCCCTGTGGGTTTTTGTACTACTTTAATCACCGGATAGCCACCCTTACTTGTCCAAGCTTGCATTATTTTTCGCACAGGGAGTTTGGAAACTTTTTCAAAGGCTTGCCACAAGTTAAGGGTTTCTGCATTAGCAAAAGCATGCTTTTTTAAATAAGCGCTTAAACCCTTACGAAAGTTGTCTTGTCCTATATATTCGGCGAGCATACGGATAATGCTGGCGCCTTTACTATAAGAAATTTCGTCAAAAATTTCGCCAATTTCATCGGGGTGGTTGACTTTGACTTCAATGGGGTGGGTGGAATTTAAGGCATCAAGTTTTAAGGCTACCCCTAAGTCATTATAAGCAAATTGAGTCCAAATATCCCACTTCGGAAAAATGTGATCCACAGCTAAATACTCAATATACGAAGCAAAGCCTTCGTTGAGCCACAGGTCTGTCCACCACTCCATAGTTACCAAATTGCCAAACCATTGGTGAGCCAGCTCGTGAGCAATGACCAAAGCTACCCACTGTTTGTTGGAAGCAGAAGAATTTTGTTCATCCACCAAAAGTGCGCTTTCGCGGTAAGTCACCGCCCCCCAATTTTCCATAGCCCCATGGGAAAAATCTGGAATAGCTATCATATCTAAAATCGGCAGAGGGTAATTTATACCAAAATATTTTTCATAAAAATCCAAAACTTTAACTGCGGTATCTAAAGCAAACTTGGCTTGGTGCTTTTTACCCTGAGTCACAAAAACTCGGACTACCACTCCCCTTTTAGTTTTACCTTCAATAAACTCAAAATCGCCAACTATAAAGGCCACCAAGTAGGTAGACATTTTTGGACTAGGAGCAAATTTCACTGCTTTATAGCCTCCCTGATGCTCCAAAATGGAAGTTTCTACCGTGTTAGAAATGGCCGTTAAGTTTTTTGGGATCATTAAAGTCACATCAAAAATTGCTTTTTTAGCCGGCTCGTCAAAACACGGAAACGCCTGTCTGGCATCGGTAGCTTCAAACTGGGTAGTGGCAATATGCTTTATTTCATTTTTATGCTTATATTGGCTTCGGTAAAACCCCCGCATTTTGTTGTTTAAAATACCTTTAAACTTTAACCTCAACTCCCCTTTGCCTTTGGGCAGTTTTTTTGGAAAAGATAAACTTATAGTTTCTGTTTTGATGTTATATTCGGGTTCCTCCCCCTTGAGGGGGGAGGTTAGGAGGGGGTGAAAAAATCCCACGGATGATACTTTTAACTCCTTAGAATGCAAAATTATCTCACTTACTGACTTTTCTAATGTAAGATAAATAACTTCTTCTCCTTCAAAAACAGATTTTTCTAAATCTGGTTTTATGGTTAGCTGATATCGTTCAGGCTTAATATATTTAGGCAGTCTAGTGTGTTTCATTTTTTTCTTCCCCCCTCTTTAGAAAAGAGGGGGCAGAGGGAGTTATAATTTTTATGCTTAGCTTAAGCCACAATTGTTAAATATTTTTTCAGTTTATCAATAGTTTTTGATCTTGGACTGTGAGCAAAATCTCCTTTTTCTTTCATTTCCGACAAAGTCTGAGTATAACCATTTGGCACAAAAAACTGGTCAAAGCCGAACTTATATTTTCCCCTTGGGGAAACAATTTTACCCCTTACCTCACTTTTAAAAAATTTAACTTTGTTCATACTTTTTGCATAAGCAATAATAACCACAGCTTTTGCTCCCAGCTGTTTAGTGACTTGAGCAATTTGAGTTATTCCTTTTGCACCTAGATACTCATTAAAAAATTTTATAAAGGGACCAGGTAGTTTTCCACCCAGACACTCCAAAAACAAAGAAACATCTTCAATTAAAAAGGGTCCTTTATGGTGTTTAAAGGCTTCTTTGAGCTTATGTTTTATTATAGCATCTGGGTCAATGCTTTGGATTTCTTCCAGTTCTATGTAAAGTTGTTTTACTTTAAAAGGTAAGAGCCGTTTTTGAAACTCAAAAACTTTTTTAGGATTTGATGTAATAAAATTTAAAGTTTTATTGACCATGGCAGTCATAAAATTTTTTATTGCTTTGACAAAGACAGAGAGGATTTCTTTCAAAAAAATTCTTTGTTGGAAGCATTAAGGGTGAAGGTAAGTCGTTTAAGTTAAACCATTCAATGTTTTCACATTTTTCTAATTCCATATTTTTTGCATCCCCTGTCCACTTGGTAACTAAAAAATCTAAATTAACATAATGCCAATCTTTGGTAGTAATATTGTTATTTACTGCCCACATCACAGCTTCTTTAACCACTAAATTTACTTCTTCTAAAGTTTCTCGCTTAACACATTCAAAAAACTCTTCGCCCATTTCCAAATGTCCACCCGGAGGCGCCCAAGTGCCAGGGGCATTTTTCCCTTTTCTTAACATAAGTAAAACTTGCCTTTGGGGGTTTAACAGGTAAACCCCAATACCGATTTTTGGTCTAATTTTTTCCATTTGGAAACTTTATTACTTTTAATTCCTCCTCCGTAAACCCTGCTTGCCTATATAAATCATTATCACTACCAGGGAAAAAATCAGCTTTACTAAAACCAAGTGATTCAGCAACTTGGGTCAAGAGTTCTTCATTTGGGGCCTCAATTTCAAGCCAGGGTTTAACTTTAGATAATGGGCTTTGATTTATTTCAATCGTAACCTTAGCGCCATTAATATTAATTTCATAGGTTGTTCTGTATTTTTCTTTTCTGGAACCCACCCTATAACCCAGGTCTTCTAAAAATTTGTTTATTGAGGCTAAATCTCTTACTTCTGCCTGAAGTTCAGTTCTCTTTTTTATACCCCTACTTTCTGCTTCCGCATGTGACTCATCCTTAAATTTTCCGGTGATAAAATTTCTGTCGCTGTCTTGTCTAAGACGTAATTTTACTTGAGGAAAATTATTTTTACCTCGAAGTCTTAAATCACTACCCGCAGTCTCAACTTGGTATCCGAGTGTTAAAAAAAGTTCATTAAATTTTTGCTGTTCAACAATAAATCCTGCTGGTATTACTACACAAGCTTCATTTGTTTGACTGTTAAGAAAATTCAGATCAGCGACTACCCTCCTTGGGATAGCCAATACAGCTCCTAATAATTCTAACCTCTGCTCAAATCTTGGTAAATCTACATTTAAAATTTTTGTCTCAATTTCTTGATTAGGTCTTACTTCTGGATTAGTGGGTTGTTCGGCTGTAATAATCATAAATAAAATACCTTATATTAAGGTATTTTATAAGATTATTTGGTTTTGAGCAATTCTTTTAAACGGAATAAGGCACATTTACTTTTTTAGATGCATCAATTACCCAATGCTCAATTCTTTCAGTCTTTACTTTTAGGACTGTTTGTTCTTGCTCTCTGGTTTTTGATTGACCCGCAAAAGAATCAATAGCATCAAGTATGCGTTGAATATCTTGCTTAGAAGCAAGCTCGGTTTTAAGCTTTTCTTCAAGACCGTCAACTTTTTGGTCAATGTAGTCAAATATAGATTTAAAGTTTGAATTTTCCATATGCAAATATTATATCATAATTCAAACTATTTACTTGTGGATGATTTTTCCAACTCTGAATTTCTATTCGCCTCTAACCGCTTAATTTCTTCATTCACCTTTTGGCTGAATTCTTTAATTTTCTCATTTTCAAACATTAATTTTGCCACTTCCTCAGGACTTGCCTTACTTAAGATTGCCAGAGCCATAACTACCGTAGAAGTAGACCACATGGCTTTTTCCATTTGGTGCTGGTTCATAGCTAACTCATAGATCATTTTTTCTGATTTAGTGGGTTCTTTTTTTAAAAAATCTTTTGCCATAATTAGTTCTCATTAATTAATTTATAAACTAAAATTATTAATATTTTTATATTTTATGAACTTTACACTCGTCTGCCTCTGGCGGAAACTTGATAGACTTTACGAACTAACTCCCCGGTGCTCCTTTGCTCCTATCATCCCGCACTTTTTCCATTTTTTACCACTCCCACACGGACATAAGTCATTCCTACCTATTTTTTGCTCAACCACTGTATTGTCAGGCTGATTCGCTGACAAGCTTATTGCTTTATTGGCTCGCTCAGACAATTCTGCTTTCACTGAAATTTTAAAAACCGTGTAAACAATTTGCCTGTCTATTTC
>SXGR01205510.1_pt1 | contig 25031 bp, 22 predicted proteins | sample 3174711 | NCBI WGS metagenome assembly SXGR01 (sample SAMN11356860, study PRJNA531348) | freshwater metagenome | isolation source: freshwater sample F1-60 | place: China: Fuxian Lake, Yuxi | collected 2017-12-25
AGCGGACGCGGTCCGGCGCCTCCAGGATCCGCTCCCCCGCCATCGCGATGAATAGGTGTCCGCCGTGGCGCCCCGACGTCGGCTCCGCGTCGATGCCGAAGGTCGCCCTGATCCCGTCGGCGTCGAGCACCGTGCCGAGCGCCGGCGCGAGGTCCTCCGGCGCCACCACTTCCTCGAGCCCGGCGATGATCGTCACGTCGTCGCCGGCCGTGATCGTCGGGCCCTCCGGATTGTCCGACGTGAGCGTCCACCCAGCGTCACGGCGGCGCACCCGCTTGATCTGATACCGCGATCCCATCGCCTCGCCGGGGAGCTCCACGAGCACCACCCGATCCTCGAACGCGGACGCGGGCGCGCCACGGTCAAAGCGCATCACGGCCCAGTCGCCATCCCGCATCGGGTGGCGCCCGCCGTCCATGGAGGTGCCGGACACGCGCACCGCGAAAAGTCCGGGGTCGGCGCTCTTCACGGGGAGCATCACGTGGTCGTGATCGGGCGGTTCGATGGCGTCCCCGGCGTGCCCGGCGGCGGCGCGGAGATCCGGGAATGTCGGGACGGCCCGCCGCTCGGGGAGATCAACGACGCTGGATCGGTCCTGCACGTCCTGCACAGGCTCCACCCACAGCCCATCGGGGCTGGCTCGGAACCGGACCTGGAACGCCGTACCGGGGTGCCCCGCGCGCGGACCGAACCAGCGGCGGAGAAGCTCCGGCAGCTGGTTGTCCGGCGTCCCGGCGGGGCGCGCGACGTTGCAGAACTCCTTCATCAACCGAAATTGCCAGACCCGACCGTCGTCCACGCGCACGTCGACCTCACCCTCCGGGATCGCCGCAACCTTTCTGGACGGCAGCTTCAGGATCGGTTCGCGCTTGTTCCACGTGAGCCTGCACGTGAACCCCTCCGCCGTGGCCGAGCCAGCCGCGAGCCGCCTCCGGTACAGCGCGAGCCGGTAGTCGACGAGCTCGCCCGTCATGCGCGCCAGCGCCGGGGCGAGCGACGCCTCGATCTCCAGGGTGCAAACGAAGCGGTCGCCGGTGATGGCGAATCCTGGCCTCCGCCCGTTCTTCGTCGAGGTCCACGCGTCGATCGGGTTCTTGCGCCAGTACCGCTCCCACCTGCTCGTGTTCCCGGGCCCGAGCGCGTCCACACGCTCGCTCTCGAGGACGTCGCCGAACAGCTCGGGCGAGCGCCGCAGGATCGCGTGCGATCGCGCGCACAGCTCCGCCACGCTCATCCCCTGCGGGAACGCGTCCGCCTCGATCATCGCCTCGAGCGTCACCATCTTGAAGCACCGCGTCATCTCCGTCGTCTCGATCTCCCGCAGGAACGCCTCGGCCGCATCGACGGCTGCTCTTTCGTCCGCGCCGAGATTCCCCTCGTCCTTGACGAACCGGAACCAGCTCCCATGCCTCTCCCTGATCTTCCCCACCGTGTACCCGATCCGCTGCATCTGCCCTGCCGTCGGGCGCTCCCCGTCGGCCGCGTCCCTGAGCTCGCGGTACGCCCGTTCGACCTCGTCCGTCCCGCCCGCGCGGTGGAGCCTCTCGAGCAGCGCCTTCGCCTCGAGCTCGAGGTTGACGGAGCACCCGTGCGGAAGGCCCGGCGCCTCTCCAGCCGCGAGGAACCGCGCGAGCGTCCCCGCGCCCGACTGTCCCAGCGACAGGAGCGCGCGGACGCGCTCCAGGAACACGCGGTGGTTCCCCACGAAGTCGATCACGACGACCGCGTCCTTCCCCTGGCTCGCGCGGAGGCCACGCCCGAGCTGCTGGAGGAACAGGACCCCCGACTCCGTCGGCCGGAGCATGACCACGCGGTCGATCGCGGGCACGTCCACGCCCTCGTTGAACATGTCCACGGCGCACACGGCGTCGAGCGTGCCCGCCGCGAGATCGCGGAGGGACGTCTCGCGCGGGTCCGATCCCTCGCCCGAGTGGACGGCGACGACCCGCACGCCGCGCTCGCGGAGCCAGTCCCTGACGAACCCCGCGTGTCCCTGGGTGCAGCAGAAGATCAGCGTGTGACGACCCGGGTGCTCGGCCCAGGCGCGCCACAGGGTCTGCATCCGGGCCTCCGTCTGCGCGGCCCGCGCGAGCTCCTCGATGTCGAAGGTGCGGTTTCGCCAGGGGATGTTCGCGTAGTCGATGTCGTCCTTGATCCCGAAGTAGTGGAACGGCGCCAGCATCCCCTCCGCCACCCCGCGCCCGATGTCCGCGCGGTAGACGAGGCGGTCGTCGAAGAGGCCGAAGATGTCCCGCTGGTCCGCGCGCTCCGGCGTCGCCGTGAGGCCGAGAAGGAATCGCGGATCGACGGCGGCGAGGATCCCGCGGTACGACGCCGCGTCGGTGTGGTGGGCCTCGTCGATGATGACGTAGTCGAAGCGCTGCCGGCGCAGCGCCTCGATCTGCTCGCTGCGCGCGAGCTTCGCGACCGACGCGAAGACGCAGGTGCCGGATAGATCGCCCTGCGCCCCGACGCACCAGGTGACGTGCGCGCGATCGCCGTGGGCCCGGATGAGCCGCCGGAACGTGTGCGCCGCCTGCGCCAGCAGCTCCTCTCGGTGTGCGACGAACAGCACGCGGGGCCTGCGCCCGAGTTCCTTCCCGAGCTGCCACCAGTCGAACGCCGCGAGCCACGTCTTCCCCAGGCCCGTCGCGAGGACCACGAGCCCGCGCGTGGCTCCCCGCTGGCGCACATCGCGCAGCGCGAGGAGCGCCTCGCGCTGGACGCGGTGGGGATCGGGCGCCGCCGCGAGGGGCTCCTCCTCGATCTCCCCTCCGGAAAACGCCCGCGCACCCGGCGACCGCCCCGCCCTCTCCGCATACGCGGCCAGCCACGCCCCGTCGAGCGGCCGCGCGATCTCCCAGATCTCCTCGAACGCGCCCGACACCCGCGCGTACGCCTCGCGCTCCCGATCCCGGTCCACGCGCAGGTTCCACTCGACCGCGTCGCCGAGCGCAGCGCGCGACAGGTTGCTGCTCCCGACGAAAGCCGTCGCGAAGGACGGGCCCTCGAACCTCCACGATTTCGGATGGAACGAGCGCCCGCGGAGCGGCGGATCCTCGACGACCACGACCCGCGTCTCGAGCAGGCCCGCGTGCCCCTCCGAGCTCTGCCGGTCGAACAGCATCTCGAGCGCGCTCGCCTGGGTGATCTCGAGGTAGTCCCCTGTCACGATCCGCACGCGCGCCCCGCGCCGGATCGCCGCCGCGAGCGCCGGCTCGATGCGGAGCACCCCGCTCTCCATCACGAACGCCGCGACGATCGCGATGTCGGTCGCCCGCTCGAACAGCGGGAGGATGTGGTGCGCGAACGGATCGCCGCCCCCCGTCGCCAGCGGCGGGGGGCTGGACGCGAGGTAGTTCCCCTTGCCCGGGATCACGTGCCGGACGCCGCCCCGCGGATCGTCCATGTCGCCGGCGTACCGCGGGATCACGTGAACATGCAGGTGCATCACCGTTTGCCCCGCGGCAAGGCCGGCGTTGAAGCCGACGTTGTATCCGGCCGGGTGGAGTTCGGCGTCGAGCGCCGCCTTCACCTCGTCGACGAGCGCGAGGACCGCGCGTCGCTCCTCCTCCGACGCGGCGAACCAGTCCGCCACCACGCGCCGCGTGACGACGAGCGTGTGCCCCGGCGACACGGGGTACCGATCCCGGAACGCGAACGCGTGGGCGTTCGACGCGACGTGGTCGGACTCGGGGACCGAGAGGAAGACGGACACGACCGGACGAGCGTACGTGGACTCCGCCCCCCGCTTCCAGGGGCGCCTCACGTCCAGCTCGCCGTGAGGAACTCAGCTTGCGTGCTCGGGGTCTTCCGGCCCACAATGAAGGAGCCGCCGTGAGCAGGCGTGTAGCTCGTACGGGGCCGGCGCCCCAGGGGCGAGTCGAGGGGCACCTTCCGCGCGGGGTGATGTCGCCCGCCGGGGGTCGCCAAGCGGCGTCCAAGCGCACGGACGCACGTGGTTTACCCTGATTTGAGCGCTCCGGGCGGGCGCTCCGGGCGGACGTCGCCCTCGAGACCGTGGGGGCGACGTGCACCGCTCCAGCCTCGTCGACGACCCTGGGGAGTCCCTGACGAGGGACCTTCCCGGAACCCGCGCGTCAGGCGTGCGATGAGCGACAGCGGATCCATGTCGATGGCCGTGGTCCCGTCGGAGTAGGGACGCTTCAACACGACGCGGACCAGACCCTCGGGACCGCGCTGCACGTGCTTGTCCGCGTGCGGCGGCCGGAGGACGTACTGCACGAGCGCCTCCTTGCCCTCGGGGTCGCCCGCTCCCGCGCGCGTCGCGGCGTGCAGCGTGAACCCCTCCTTCGCCACGCACAGCGGCTTGTCGAAGGATCAAGCCGCGCTTCGCGCTGGTTCGCCTCACGCTCGCCGGGGCCCTTCGTCGAGCGAGGGATCGGCTTCCCGCGGGTGCGCTTCTTCCCCGGACGTCGCTTCGCCGACTTCGACGACCTCCGTCGTCAGGGCACCGTGTGGCGCGACACGTTTGCCAACGGACGCGAGCACGAGGAAACGGGCAAGGTCCCGGACCTCGTCTTCGAGCACGAGGAGCGGCACCTCCTCCAGCCCATGCGGACCGTCGACTTCGACACCGACGATCTAGAGACCACCGGCGTCGGCCGCACGCACCGGATCCACTTCGACCGCAACACTACTCGGTGCCCTGGCGGCTCCATGGTCAGTCCGTGCTCGTGCGCGCCGACGACGACCACGTGCGCGTGAAGCTGGGGCCGAAGGAGGTAGCCCGTCATCGCCGGTCGTGGAGCGCGGGCGAGGATGTCCACGACAAGCAGCACGAGGACGGCATGCACGACGAACGTGGCCGTCGGGTCGCGAGTGCGCTCCCCCAGGCGCTCTCGCCGCTCGGCGCCACCGGCGCGAAGTACTTCTCCACGCTCATCGCGTCGCGCCGTTCGATTCGCCTCGAGCCGGTCCGGCTCGTCCTCCTCTGCGAGCTCTTCGGCGCCTCCGCGACCGCGAGCCCTCGACGCCCTCGAGCCTGCTGAGCGTTCCCTTCACGATCCCGGGCGAGGCGAGCCCCTACACGGTGAACCTTGCGGCGGCCATCCTGGTGGGGAAGCTATCGGCCTCCGGCTCTGGGTTCTCGTTCGATGGCGAGTACGCCGGCCGCTTCGGCATCGGCGAGTTCCTGGGTGGCCTGCGCTCCGTCGGCATCTCCAGCGAATGGCTTTGCCGGGGTACCGAGACCTACAAGCACGTGAAGACCGTCCTCTGCGGCGCGCTCGACCTCGCGCTCGATCCGAAACAGGATCTGACGGGCGTCCCGTGCAACGCGATCTCGACCGCCATCTCGATCGAGGCGACCCCAGCGCAGATGGGTCGCGTGTGGAAGCCGCCGCCCGGGCCAGCCCGCTGTCCCGACGACGTCGACGCCGGCTTCGATAGCTGCGAGTAGTCTCGGCGCGGAGGCACTTCACGCGGACCTCCCGAGGGGATACCGTCCGATCATGGTGGCGGGACCGGGCGCGGAGATGAGCGTGCTCCGGATCGGGGCGCGGTTCCACACGCACTACGAGGTGCTCTCCTGCATCAAGGCGGGCGGCATGGGCGCCGTGTACGAGGTGCTCGATCACCGCACGCGCCGGAGGCGCGCGCTCAAGCTCATGCTGCCGAGCATCGTCAGCGATCCCGAGCTGCGCGCGCGCTTCAGCCGCGAGGCGACGGTCACCTCCGACATCCACAGCGAGCACATCGTCGAGACCTTCGACGCGGGGGTGGACCCCGCGACGGGCGCGCCCTTCCTCGTGATGGAGCTCCTCATGGGGGACGATCTCGGCGCCGTCCTCGAGAAGCGCGGGTCTCTGCCGCCCTCCGAGGTCGTGACGCTCCTCCACCAGGCCGCCCTCGCCCTCGCCCGCACCCACGCCGCGGGCGTCGTCCACCGCGATCTCAAGCCCGAGAACCTCTTCGTCACCTTCCGCGACGATGGCTCGCCGCGCCTGAAGGTGCTCGACTTCGGCATCGCGAAGGTGGTCGCGCAGAGCTCCGCCGCGAAGGGGACGAGGTCGCTCGGGACGCCGCTCTATATGGCGCCGGAGCAGATCAAGGGCGACGCCGGCATCGGGCCGCGCGCCGACCTCTACGCCCTCGGACACATCGCGTACACGCTCCTCGCGGGGAGGCCTACTGGCAGCGGGAGGCGAGCACCGCGGAGGGCCTCTATCCGTTCTTCGGCAAGGTCCTCGACGGCGCGGTCGACCCGGCGAGCCGTCGCGCCGAGGCCCGATCGGTCTCGCTGCCGCCCGCCTTCGACGCGTGGTTCTCGCGCTCGACGGCGAAGGTCCCACAGGAGCGGTTCGAGTCCCCGTCGGCCCTGCTCGCGGGCCTCTCCGAGGCGCTGGGCGAGCCCGTGCCCACCGTGCGGGTCTGCGGGCCCGACGGCGTGCTGCAGGCCACGCGCGCCGGCGATGGCCTCCAAGCCAACGCTGGACTCGAGCGAGCCGTCGCCTGCAGGCATCCTGGGCGGCGTCACGGACGTGCCGATCTCGAGCACGCTCCCCGTGCTCCCGGCACGCCGGCGGCCGCCGCTCGTGGCGATCGTGGGGGGCCTCGCCGTCGTCGGCGCGATGACGGCTGGCCTGGCGATCCAGCTCGTGGGTCTGCGAGGGTCGCACGACGCGGCGAAGACGGCAGCCCACGGGGCGCCCTCGACGACGACCTCGGTGACGATCCCGGCGCCTTCGCACCCGGGGACGGTCGCGGATCCGCCGATCACGGCCACCGCGCCCGGCCCATCGTCGAGCCAGACCGCGGCCCCGCCGCACGTGGCGTCATCTCCGAAGGCGCTCACGTCGGCGACCGCACGCACGCCGGGATCGCACGCGGCCGTCGCGCCTTCCGCCGCGCCGTCGCAGTCGGCGACGTCGTCACCCTCCGCAGCGCAGAAGGTCAACTGCAACCCGCCGTATTTCTTCGACGACAAGGGTGACAAGATCTTCAAGCGGGAGTGCGTCAAGTGAGGCGATGGCCCGCGCAGGATGGCCGACGGGCGCTCGGGACAGCGCTGGGCGTCGCGATCTTGCTGGCCGTGGCGCCCGCCTCCGCGGATCCGACGGACGCGTGCTTCTCGGCCCACGAGAACGGACAGGTGGTCCGGAGAGCGGGGAAGCTCGTCCAGGCCCGACAGCAGTTCATCCAGTGCTCGCAGACCACCTGCCCTGCGATGAACCAGGCGGACTGCGTGGAGCGCGTGAACGACATCGATCGCGTCCTTCCGACGCTGATCGTCGAGGTGAAGGATGAGGCGGGCGCCGACGTGGCGAGGTTCACCCTCCAGCTCGACGGCGTCACCGTACCGGCGGACGCCGCGGCGCGGCCGATCCCGCTCGATCCCGGCGCTCACACCGCCGTCCTCGAGGGCGCGGGGTTCCCGCGCGTCACCCGGGAGATCGTGCTCAGGGAGGGAGATCGCAACCGGCGCGAGCGCGTCGTGCTCACCCGGCCAGGGTCACCGGTGCCACCTCGGGATCGACCCGTCCCCCCGAAGGACGCCGCTCCAGCCGATCCGGCGCCGGGTCGCAACCAACGCATCCTCGCGGTCGGCGTGGGTGCCCTCGGCGTCGTCGGCCTCGGCGCAGCCGGCGTGTTCGCGCTGAAGACGCGCTCCTCGCTCGACGAGTCGGCTCCGTTCTGCGACGCGAGCAAACGGCTGCGACCCGCGCGGCCTCGATCTCCGTGGTGACGCCTCGCGCTCGCAGACGCTCGCGCTGCTCTTCACGGGCCTCGGCACCGCCGCGCTCACCGGCGGGATCGTGCTCCACGTCACGGCGCCGTCGGCTCCGGCCAGGGCAGAGCGTTCGCCGGGCGCGGGAGTCACGTTTGCCGTGGGGCCGCGGGGCCTCCTCGCGGCTGCGCGCTGGTGACGGTCTCGTGCACGCCGCTCCGCGCGGCGGTCGAGAAGTAGCTCACTCCAGCCGGCGGATAGGCGGCGGCCCCACGCGGCGGGTGCGGAGCGGGGCGCGCGGTCCGAGGGCGCCGATCGCGATCGCGTCGCCCACGAGGTACACGGCCTCGTCGGTGCACGCGTCGTACGTGGACACGATCGCGCTCTCTTCCTGGAACAGGACGTCGATCGCGTCCGCGACGTGGCGGTCGCGCTTGCGGAGGACGGCGAGGTTCCGCTCGACCTCGTCGAGGTCGTCGTGGGTGACGCGCGACCCAGCGATCACGTGGTGGATGTGCGCCTCGTCCGCACCGCAGCGCGTGGCGGCGTCCGCGCGTGGCCAGGGGGACGAGAGCACGACGAGGGACGCGGCGCCGATCGCGGCCGCGACGAGGATCGCCGGGGACCACGCGCGCGCCGGCGGGAGCCCGCGCTCGATCGGGCGGCCGACGAGGACCACCGCGACCGCCGCGATCCAGGCGCCGTGGATCGCGGCGTGGATCTGGGCGCCCTCCGTGATCCAGGGCGGGAGGAGCGGCAGCGACACGAGCGCGCCCACGAGCACGTGGCGGAGCATCGTCGCGTGGGGATCGGTGGACGCACGCCACGATCGCGCCAGCACGACGATCACCGCCCCGACGAAGGCGATCGCCGCGGCGGCCATCACGACCGCCTCGATCACGCTGATCCACCCGAGCTCCGCCGCCCAGTGACGGATCGGCCCGAGCGGGCCCCACGTCGCGATCGCGCGCTCGACGACCGCGCGTTCCTCGAGCACCGCGTCGTCCGGGTTGTTCCACACGAACCCGAAGAACCCCTGCGGCGTGACCACGTACGAGGCGGCGCTCCTCGCGAGGGCCGCAGGCAGGAGCCACGGCCGCTCCGCGAGCTCGCCGCGCACCAGCGTCCATAGCGCGCTCCACCGCTCCGGCTGCGACAGCGAGCGCATGTAGGGGTGCCGCTCGAAGAGGTGGAGGTGCCCCTCCCCGTGCAGGAGGCCGTACGCGACCCCCGGGAGATCCGAGTTGCCAGCGCCGAGCGGCGAGAGCCTCCGGAGCAGGAGCTCCTGCACGCCCACCCCCAGCGCGACGACGGCCGTGCTCGCCGCGACGAGCTTCGCCATGCGCACGCGCGAGGTCTCGCGCCGCGCGGCCCAGAGCGCGAGGGCAGGGACCACGAAGAGCGGCCCCGGCCGCGCGAGGAGCGCGAGCGCGAGCACGGACATCCCGCCGAGGAACGTGGTCCACCACGCCGCGCCCGATCGCTCGAGCGACGCCGCACGCCACAGGAGCGCGAGCGCGACGAAGCCGAGCGGCCCGCCGACCTGCTCGCTCTGCACGAACCCGACGTACCGGCGCGCGAACAGGATCGACAGCACGAGGACGACCGTGGCGGCCGTCCGACCGTGCGAGCGCCACACCTCGGCCGAGAGCAGCGCGGCGGACGCGGCCCATGCCAGCGCGAGGAGGAACATCACCGCGCGGAGCGACAGGCCCACGCGGAGGAGCGCCGCGAGGATCACGAGCGGGATCGGCCGGCGCGCCCACGCGCCGTTCATGTCCGCCCCGTGCGCGACGCGGAGCGCGTCGGCGTACTGCCCGCCCGCGTCCGCGAACGGGTACAGGCCCGCGAAGACGGCGTTTCGCCCGGCGAACCCGGCGCGCCACACGACGAGGAGCGCCGCGACGAGCACACCGAAGCCGAGGAGCGCGAGGATCGGCGACCGCCACCCGGGCGGCGCCCGGGCCGCGAGCCTGGCCCCCCCCCAGAGCACGAACGGGAGGACGATCACGTCGTGCCAGGGGACGATCGCGAGCTGGAGGAGGAGGGCATATCCCGCTGCGCTGAGCGCGATCGCGAGCACGATACGGAGGCCCTTCACACGGCGAAGCTAGTACCACGTGCGGGACGTTCGTGCGGGGCTCGCGAGCACCTCCGCGCGGGGTCGGCCCCAGGAAGTTGAACGCCGTTCACGGATCGTGGCGGCATCGATCGGTACGTGATCGAGGCGTAGGCATCGCGACGACGCGGTCCGGGTGGTACGCTGTCCGGTGATGCGCGGCGGCGGGGAGCGTTGGGGTGGCGGGTGGGGGCTGCCCTTGGCCCTCGTGGGGTGCACGACCTTCGCGGGCGGAAAGGAGTCGCCCGCGTCGCCCTCTTCGCCGACACGCGAGGACGCCGACGACGGCGGGCCGAAGGGCGCGACGGATCGTGCGCCCGACGGCGGCGGCGCGGCGAGCTCCGCCGACGCGGCGGGGACGTGCCCCACGGGCGCCTACTGTCCCACGACGAGCGCGTGCCTCGCGCAGTGCGGCGCGTGCGACGGCGTGTGGCTCGTACAAGCGGCATTTGAACAGGGACGTGGTGCTTCCTCACCATCGATACGTCGCGTACCAGGTCGCGGTGGAGCTCGTGCTCGCCGTGAAGGAGGCCAGGATCAGCGATGCGAAGCTGCGGGACGAGGCGCTGCGGGCAGGGAAAGGGTCGGTGCTCAACATCGTCGAGGCGGTGGGTCGGGTGTCGCGCGCGGACAAGGCGCGGGTGTTCGGGATCGCGCGGGGGGAGGCCACGGAGGTCGTCGCCGCGGTGGAGCTGTCCGCGCTGCTCGGGGACGCCGACAGGGTGGCGTCCGTGCGGTGCGTCGAGCTCGGGGGTCGCCTGATCGCGCTCTTGACGGGGCTGATGCGGTGAGGGCGAGCGGGCGCGCCACGCTCACGGAGCGCGCGGAGCGTCCTCGTGAAGGTGACGCTCACGTGCCCGCCGTCCGGACGAAAGGGCGATGGCTCGGCGTCGCGCCGATCGACGTCCTTCGGCGAGCGCATGGGCGAATCGACGATGGCGGCGGCGCCGTCAGCCCGTGACGGCCTTCGTCATCGCCGCGGCGGCCGTCGCGGTCGGCAAGAACAGCCTGTCCGGCCGGGAAGGAAAGCACAGAAACCCGAGCGCCTCGTAGAAGGCACGCGCGCGCGTGTCCTTCGCGTCGACGACGATGGCGTACGCGGCGATCGAGCCAGTCACGGCGAGCACGCGTGTCACCGCGTCAGCCACGAGGAGCTCACCGATCCGCTCTCCGCGCAGGCGCTCGTGACGGGCGAGGCGTCCGATGAGCGGCGCCGGAATGGCGTCGTAGCGCGGCAGCCTCTTCCGCAGGAGCTCGGGCATGTCTGCGACCGCGACCGCGAACATGCTGAGGCTGTAGAAGCCGGCGACGCCATCCACGTCGACCGCCACGAAGACCTGGGCGATTCGACGTCGCTGGTCCTGCCCCGCGCGGGTGCGGAACCGGTTGTCGAGCGCGGCCGCACCGCAGCGGAACGCGCCCCGATCGTGCGGACCAAGCGGCTCGAAACGAAGAGGAGTGCGGCCCGGCTTCAGCGAGCGAGCTCCTGGCGCCTGCGGAGCGCGGCCACGAGGCGCGCGGCCGGCGGGGGCGGGTTGCTCAGGGCATCGAGGAAGGCCTCGCGATCCCCCGCCTGCAGCGTCATGAGCTGGTGATCCGCGAGGATGCGGCACGCTCCCGCGTACGCAAGGTCACCCGCCGCGAGGCCAGACACCGCCGAGGCCCGCTCGATGACCTTCTTCACCGAGGGAGCGACCCTGAGCTCGAGCCGCTCCGTCTTCGCCTCTCGCTTCGCTGTCTTCGCCACGGCCAACCTCCTCCGAGGATTTGTACGGCATGTCGTACACGTCAAACGGCAGCCTCTCGGCGAGGGGGGGACGACCGAGGGGGAAGACGCCCGCCGGCGTGGTGAAGACGCTGGCCGGATCGGGCCCGAGCGGGTCCACCGACGGCACGGGCACCGCCGCGCTCGCGGCCGCCAGCAAGCTGCGCTCGCGGATCGTCCCGTCGAGGAGGTCCGAGTCGTCCGCGCTCGACGGCCAGGTTGCGGCGCCGCTCGCCGTTCCCTTGGCCCCGTCGGCGCGGAGGTGAGATCCATCACCCGATGGCCCGCCGGCGAGGGAGGTACCGCTTCGTCTGGCGGGCGGTCGCGGTGCCCTGCTTCGCCGGCGCCGCGTTCCTGCTCTGGCGCGCCGGGAGCGAAGTGCTCGGTCCGACGAGCCGCTCGAGGTTCCTGCGTGGGTCCGATGCGTCCGCCGCGATCCGCACCGTGCGAGCGTCAGGCGTCCTCGAGGCCGTCAGGGTCTCGAAGCGTGACGCGTTCGAGCCCGCCTGCCAAGTGTGGCACGAGCGCTACCAGAAGTGCGGCAAGAGTAGCTGCTGGGCGGTCGTCGGCTCGATGACCTCCTCGCACGGAGTGCTCGAGCGCGGAGCAACCTCACGATCTACCCGCGCGAGCCGTCGACGTCGTTCGGGATCCTCTCCTCGCGCGAGCGCGCATGGACGGAGCTCGCCGATCGCCACGGGATCGCTGGCATGAGGCGGACCGACTTCGACAATTTCTACCCGCACCGCGTCCGCGAGCGGTGTTTTCGCGACGGTGAGCGCGTGAGCGTGATCGGGTGCGTCTCGCCCCGGCCCGGCGACACGGGAGAGCTCGTCGCGTGCCCGGGTGACAGGTCCTGGGCACTCCTCGTGGGTGACGGCACAGCGCAGGCCGCGACCGACGAGGCCTCCAACGACGCCCTTTACGGGTTCGCGGGAGCGATCGCCGCGCTCCTCCTCGGGCTCGCGCCCCTCAGCGTCGACCGGCAGCCGCTGACGGAGGCGCTGTCGAGGCGGGCCGGCAAGAGGAAGACGCGCCGGGCGCTCGTGGTGGCGGCCGGCGTCGCCGCGGCCCTCCCGCTCGCCGGGCTCATCGTGAACATCTGCCTGCGCGCCAGCCACGATCACACCAGCACGTACGCGTACGGGCGGGGCGGGTACGTCGTCGCCGTGCTGGTCGCTGCGCTCCTCGCGCTCTTCGCGTGGATCTGCTGGCGCCGCACGACCACCCTCCGGGCGGCGATCGGCCCGATCGCGTCGACGCCGCGCAGCCTGCTCGCCGACACGCGCGCGAGCACGGTCGAGCTGTCGGTCCGCGCCACGGAGGAGGTCGCGGCGGAGCGGATCGCCGACGGGGTCGGGGTCGTGTACCTGGAGACCGTGGTCAAGGAGACCTACCAGGACGGCAAGAACGCGCGCACGGTCGAGCACGTGCGCGAGCGCGTCCCGAAGAAGCTCTCCGTGACCGACGAGAGCGGCGAGGGCCGCCCCGAGATGCGGCTCGCGGTCTCCGACATCGACGTCCTCACGACGAGGGACGACGCGAGGATCCTCGCGCGATACCCGAAGCTCGAGCGGCACGATCGCCACAAACACTACACGGTCGAGGAGCGCTTCATCATGCCGGGCGAGCAGCTGTACATCCTCGGAGAGGTCGTCACCCTCGACATGCAGGCGAGCGACCGCGGCTATCGCTCGGTGCGCGGCGCGCCGACCCTCGGCGGGCAGGACGGGCCGCTCCTCGTCTACGCGGGCAGCGAGGCGGGGCTGCTCGAGCAGATCGTCGCCGAGGGACGCCGGCTGTCCGTCCTCAGGACGGTCGCCCTCGGCGCGCTCGGGCTCCTCGCCGGCGTCACGGCGTACCTCGCGTCGATGTGAGCACGGCTCGGATCAGGGAACGTCGATCGTCGCAGGCTCCAGGGTGACGCACTCTCCCCCGGGGACAGGGATCGAGTCGGGATGAACGCGCGCCAAGTGCGCTGGAGCGGGTGCGTCAACCAGCAGAGAGGGACAAGAGGATGCGGTTCACCGCGCTCTTCCACCACATGACCGTGGACCGACTGCGAGCGAGCTTCTCCGCGCTGGCGAAGAACGATGGCCGTGATCTACTGAGCGCCCGGCGCCCGGATCTGCGCTGCTCCCGCGGCCTCACGCTCATCGAGATCTCCGCCGTCGTGGTCATCGTGGGCATCCTCGCCATCCTCGGGGTCGTCGGCTACCGGAGGGTGGTCGACAACGGCCGCTTCGCCGAGGCCACCGGTCTCGTGGGCAACATCCGAGCGGCCCAGACCACGTACTACGCGGAGATCGGTTACTACGCTGACATCTCGTTGGGCGTGAACAAGAACTTCACGTATCCCACCAAGAACCCCGGCGGTAGGAAGGTGGGCTGGGGGGCCCCGTGCGACCTGACCGTGTGCAAGCCCAACATGTCGTTCAGCTCCATCAACGTCAGCGCAACCGGCCCGGTCGAGTTCGGATACACGACCGTGGCGAACCGGCCCGGGTGCGATCCGGCGTGCAAGGGCGTCATCATCACGAACGGCGGTACGCCCGTCGTTTGGGGTCCCAACGCCCAGAACGAAGACTGGTTCATCGTCCACGCCCTCGCCAGCTTCAACCCGGGCTCGACGGACCCCTCGGCCCACGTCGTCGGGAGCGTGTGGTCGAAGGATCTCATCGTGGGCCAGGAATGAACCTCCCCGGTGGGGTGGAGGCGTTGCCTCCTTCCATCGGCCCCTTCCGCCTCGATCGCCCGCTGGGCCGCGGCGGCTTCGCCCCGGTCTTCCTGGCGACGGAGGTCTTCGACGGGCGCGAGCTCCGCACCGTGGCCGTCAAGCTCTTCGGCGGCGCCGCGTCGGGGCGGCGCACCGCGCGCATGGTCCCCACGTCGTCGGCCGAGACGGCGCGGGTGGTGGAAGAGGCGCGCGCGCTCTGTCGCGTGGAGCACCCCAACATCGTGCGCTTCCACCAGCTCGCCTCCGATCCCGCGACGGGGACCTTGGGGCTGGCGATGGAGTACGTACAGGGTGTCTCCCTCTCACAGCGCCTCGCCGAACACGGTACGCTGGAGGTTCGCGACGCGCTCGACCTGGGGATCGCGCTGGCCTCCGCCCTCGCCGCCGTGCACCGAGCGGGGCTCGTGCACCGCGACGTGAAGCCGGCCAACGTGGTCGAGTCGAACGGGGCGTACAAGCTCATCGACTTCGGGATCGCGCTGGGCCTCGCCACGGCCGGGCCGCCGCGCGCCGAGGTCCGCATCGTCGATGATCTCCCGCTCGCGATCGCCGCGGGCGACGGACACTCTCTGCTGGCCGACTACACCGCTGACGGAGCGCTGGACGAAACGGGGCACGCGCTCTCGGGCACCGTCGGCTACATGGATCCCGTGTGCGTCCGCGAGGGCTCGCCGGCGACGCACGAGAGCGATCTCTACGCGCTCGGCGCGACCCTCTACGAGGCCCTCACCCGCGCGTTGCCCGCGCGCGCCGCCGCGACGTTGCGTGGTCTCGGCGGTCTGCGCGGCGACGTCATCGACGGACGCGTGGCCGCGCCGTCCGTGCGATCGCTCGTGCCCGACGTGCCGGACGATCTCGCGGCGCTCGTGGACCGGCTCCTCGACCCGTCGCGCTCGGGCAGGCCGCGCTCGGCCGACCTGGTGGTCGCGGAGCTCGAGCGGCTGCGGCGGGCCGCGCGCGGATCCGCCCGCGCGCGCCCCCCGGAGGACGCGGGACCCGTCCGCGGGCTCGGGCGCTTCGAGGCGGGGCATCGCGACGTGTTCTACGGTCGCAGCGTCGAGCTCGCGGGCGCACTCGAGGTGCTCCGCACGCGCGGGCTCTGCGTCCTCGTGGGCGCCTCGGGCAGCGGCAAGAGCAGCCTTGCGCGCGCAGCGGTCCTGCCCGCGATCGAGGAGGGAGCGCTCGGGAGCTGGCCGGCGCGATGGGATTCCGTGACCCTCTCGCCGGGAGCGGACGCCCGCGAGAGCCTCGCGGGCGCGCTGTCGGCGCACGGCGTGGGCGCCGACGTGGCCCCGGATCAGATCGTCCTCGCCCTGTCGAGGCGCGCCGAGGACACGGGCCGAGGCGTCGCCGTCCTCGTGGATCAGCTCGAGGAGCTGGTCACGACGAGCGCCCCGGGATCACGCGACCACCTGGCCCGCTTCGTCGAGGCGGCGGCCGCGCGGCCGCTGCCTGGGGTCCGCGTCGTCGCGACGGTGCGCCGCGATCTCCTCGATCCCCTGCTGGCCGTCGAGGGTCTCGGCGCGGGGCTCGCGCGGGGTGCGCTGCTGGTGGCCCCGATCGCGCCGTCGGCGTGGGGCGCGGTCATCGACGAGGCCCTGGCGGCCTACGGCCATGGCTTCGAGAGCGATGACGTGCGCGCAGCGCTCGTCACCGCGGTCGCGCGATCGGCGGACGCGATGCCGCTCGTGCAGTTCGCCCTGGCTTCCATGTGGCAGGCGCGAGACGTACAGCGCCGGGTGTTGACGAAGCGCGCCCTGGACGAGATGGGCGGTGTCGAGGGCGCGCTCGAGCGGCACGCGGAGGCGGCCTTCGCCCGCACGTGCGAGGGAGATCGCGCGCGCGAGGACGCGGTGCGGCGCGCCCTCGTCGACCTGACGACCGCGCGCGGTACCCGCCGGCCCCGGAGCCGGGTGGCCGTCGTCGGCGCGGCGGGTCACCCGGACGCAGCCGCCCTCGTCGATGCGCTGGAGCGCGAGCGTGTCCTGTTCTCGGAGGGTGACGACGCGCTCGTGGTCGCGCACGAGACGCTGCTCGTCGCGTGGGCCCGCCTCGCCGGCTGGATGCGGGACGTGCGCGCGCAGCGCGAGATCGCGGAGGAGATCGAGGGCGCGGCGGCGCTCTGGGCGGAGGGCGGGCGCGAGGAGGAGCGCCTGTGGAAGAGCCGGCAGCTCGAGCGGGCCGCGTTCGCCGAGCGTGGTGCCGATCTGTCCACCGGCGCGCGGGAGTTCCTCCGCAGATCGCGGAGCGTGCAGCGGCGCGCGCGCGTCCTCGTGAGCGCGGCCGTGTTGACCGTGCTGGGCGGGGCCGCGGCGGGCACCGCGCTCTGGGTGAGCGACACCGCGGCGAGGCGTCGCGAGTCGATCTCCGCGCTCACGGCGGTTGGCAACACACGCGCCGGCGCGGTGGCACACGCGAACGCCATCGAGGAGCTGGCGCAGGCGGAGCGCCAGAAGCGCGTGGCAGCGGAGGCTCGGTGCGAAGAGGTGGCCGCGGCGAAGGCAAAGGCGGAGGCGGCGCTCGGGCAGACCACGTCGGACCTCGCGACGGCGCGACGCGATCTCGCCACGGTGAAGGCCGAGCGCGACGCGTGTCGGGCGAAGCCGCCCCGCTGACGGGACGACCGAGCCTCAGAACGCCGTCGCGTCGTCGGCCGACCAGCCGTCGGAGTCGACCGGGACCACGTCGACGACCGCCGAGGCAGCGTCGATGATGCGGATCGCCGATCGCGTGGCCTCGAACGCAACGAAGGGCGGATCCGCCACGGGCCGTTCGAGGTACACGCGCCAGCGTGGCCCGGAGTCCTCGTCGTGGCGCCGCAGGAGCGCGTGCGGCAAGAGGAGCCACGGGACACCTGCGGGATCGACCGCCATCGCGACGGGATCCTCCGCGACGTCGACCTCCTCCGTCGCGGAGACGTGATCGCGTGGCCCGAGCCGGACCACGCCGAGTGGCCCGGCGGCGTAGCTGTCCCGCGCGGGGACCGCGACCACGCGCGTGAGCGCGCCCACGTGCCCGGGCGCTGGCGAGAACACCTTCGTGCGGCCGTCGCCGGCGAGGTACAAGGCGCGCCACCTGTCCGCGCGCCTCGCCCGACCTACGATCACGACGCCGCCGTGCGCGCGGACGACCGCGACCGCGGTACCGTTCATGGCGTCGACCGGCATGGGGTCGCTCCAGCTCGACGGATCGGTGGTGCTCCAGATCTCCGGTCCGTCGCTCCCGTCCCGCTCCTCGGTCACGAGGACGAGCGCGTGGCGATCAGCGTACCAGGCGGCGGGAGCGCCCGCCCCCGCGGGCATCGCGTGCATCGTCGCCTTTCCCTGGGAGAACGCGAGGACCCCGTCAGGCCCCACGATACCGAACCCGCCGCGTGGCAGCGGACGCACGGCCGGTGCGCCGACGAGGGTGGCCTCGTGCTCGGGCGGCACCTGGACCGGCGTGGGCCGCCCGTCGATCACGTAGAACAGGCGCCGCCCCGAGCGCGCGAGGATCCGGCCATCTCGCTGGACGAGCGCGAGCGAGATCCGGGCGTCGGGCCTCAGGAACGCGCGCGTCGCGTCCACGCGGAGAGGGGCGATGGGTCTTGTGGGTCGGCGTCGCGCCGTGGCCGAGGGCAGCGTCCCTCTCGTCGCAATCCCCACGAGGCGATCCATGAGCGGCGCGAGGGCGTCCGCGAGCTCTGCGACCGACTCGTACCGCGGCTCGGATGGCACGAACAGCGGGAGCCGGCGCTCGTAGATCGCGTGCGCACGGGAACCCCGACCCGCCTCAAGCGCGGCGCCTCCGATCCGGGCCGACGCGCCCCGCGCGAGGACCGCGTCGAGGCGCCCGAGGAGATCCCCGTCCGCCCGGAGCGCCGCGTGGAGGGCGGGGGCGTTCGCGAGCGAGGCCCGGCGCCCGCGCGTCCAGCCGGTGCGGTCACCGAGGGCCTCCGTGGCCTCCCACCACGAGCCGCCCGCGAGGACGAACCACACGACTGCGGCGAGCGCGTGCACATCCGTCCACGGACCGATCGTCGGGTTCGCCTCCCCGTGCACGCTGGCAAGCTGCTCCGGGGCGGCGTACTCCGCGCTCGCCGCCGCGAGCGTGACGACGTGGACACCGGACAGGCGCGCGATGCCGCAGTCGGAGAGCTTGGGCACCTCGTTCGCGACGTCACCCGCGACGAGGACGTTCTCGGGCTTGATGTCGCGGTGGACGATCCCCTCCGCGTGGAGGACCGAGACACCGTCGCAGACGCCGCGGATCAGCCGTCGCGCCCGATCCGGGTGGAGCCCGCCCGACACGAGCACGCGGTCCTCCAGCGACGCGCCCTCACCCGCGGGATCGACGAGCTCGATCGCCATCCACGGGAGGCGGACCACCGCGCCGCGCAACGCGACGTCGAGCTCCCCGCTCCCGTAGAAGCCGATGACGTGGGGCGTCGACGGGGAGCGCTCCATCACCTTCGAGAGCGCGAGCACCTCCTTCTTCACGAAGTCGCGAGCCTCGAGCCCGATGCTCGCCAGCGTGGCGGCCGTCGTCGGCAGCACCACCTTCACGGCGACGAGCTCGGGTGTGCGTGGCGAGAGCTCGCGGCTCCGGGCTCCGGGCGCGACACGTCCGAGGAACACCGCCGACATGCCGCCCGCGCCGAGTCGCCCCTCGAGGACGATGCCCGTCGATTCCCGGGTCAGCGCGTCGACGAGCGGGCGCCCCCCCCTTCCTCGAGCCCAGCGAGCTGCTCGTCACGCGCCGACGCGGTCATCGGAGCGGAGCATACCCGATGGCGCCCTTGGCCCGGTCCGATCCTCGCGCGCGATGGCCCCCACGAACTCGGTAGTCCACGGAGAGCTCGGGCCGCACGAGGCCATCGGCGCCGACGAGCCACGGCGGCGCGCTCCGGCGCGGCACGCGCAGGCGTTCCGGAGGCTGGTGTGTGCCCACGATCCGGTCCCAGAATGGCGTCGTCACGCCGTGGTTCGCGCGCGGCGTGCGGTGGTGGTGATGCAGGTGGTTGCGCCGGAGGCGTGTAGCTCGTACAAGCGGCATTTGAACGGGGCCGGCGCCCCCGAGCGAGTCGAGGGGCACCTTCCGCGCGGGCTGACCTCGCCCGCCGGGGGTCGCCAGGCGGCGTCCGAGCGCACGGACGCTCGTGGGCTTTCCCTGATTTGAGCGCTCCGGGCGGACGTTCGCCCTCGAAAACCGTGGGGGCGACGTGCACCGCTCCAGCCTCGTCGACGCCCCTGGGGAGTCCCTGACGAGGGACGACGAGGGACCTTCCCGGAACCCGCGCGTCAGGGTGCTGACTCGCCGTTCTCCACGAACCCGGCCCGCCCGCGCATGACGCGGCTCTGCCAGTACGGGGGACCCCGTGCTGGGGTGCGGGGCGGGAGGTCGGTCGGTTCCCCGATGCCGCGGAGGTACCGCTTGATGGACCTCGGGTCGGTGACGAGCGCGCGGAGCCGCATGGGCGCCGCGCACTTCGGGCAGGAGACCTCGGTGTGGAAGTTGCGGCGGCGCAGCTCCGCGAAGCTGCCGTAGAACCCCATCCAGAGGTGGTGGGCGTGGTGGGCTCGTGCGTCTCGCGTGTGGTCATCTCTACGGACGGCGTGCTCGCCGGCAACGCGTGATGCGTCACATCGAGCGCAGCTTTCTGGACTCCCGCCAAGCGTGCTCGGTAGCTGCGCTGCCGGGCGTCGTGCTTGCGCCGGCCCTTGAGCTTGTCCTGGTACGTCGCGCCGGCCGCCCGCATGACTCCCTCCGGGCCGCCTTCGTGCATGCCGGTGAGCAGTACCGCGTCCCGTTGCGGCAGGGCTGGCACCACCAGTCCGCCTTGTGACAGATCGGACATTCGCGCTCGAACGGCTCCACCATCGCGCGCCCCGTCCCCGAGAACTGGACGCGGCTCGACGTGGCATGAGATGAAGGTCGAGACTTGGACGCCGTTGACGCGGCGTCCTGACGGCTCGGTGCTCCACACCGGGCCGTCGCCCTTTCTGGGGACCCTACGCGGATACGATCACCGCGACCCCCGCGGCCAAGATCCCGTCCGCGCACCGGCAGATCAGCTGCAAGCCGCGCGATCGAAACGCTGCGCTCTTGGAGGATCGCTTCCAGCCCGACCGTCGCGCCGAATCCTCAGCCTCCCCTTCTTCTGCCGCGGAACTCCCCACTCGTCCAGTCGCTTCACGAGCGACCTCGGGGAAATCTCCGGCGCCTTCGCCGCCGCCGTCTGGTTCCCACCGCACTGGCCGAGGACACCCAGGATCTTCTTCAGCTGGCCCCGCTCGAGGTCACGGCTCCAGGCCAGCTGGAACCATCCCTCGTACGTAGCGGCGGCTTCGTGAGGCGTGCGTCGGGAAGGTCGCTCGGAGTACCGCATCGGCGCTGGGCTCGGTAGGCTGGCGGCATGAACGACGCCCATCCGTTCGTGCCCTATCGCCCCGCGCGCATCGCCCCCGACGACATGATCGGCCGAGGCCGCGCCTTCTTCGAGGCGATGGACGGACGCCGCAGCGTGCGTCACTTCAGCGACGAGCCGGTACCGCGGGCGGCGATCGAGTGGGCGATCCGCGCCGCATCGACAGCTCCCTCGGGCGCGCACATGCAGCCCTGGACGTTCGTGGCGATCGACGATCCCATGCGCAAGCGCGAGATCCGCTTGGCCGCCGAGGAGGAGGAGCGCAAGAGCTACGAGCATCGCATGTCGCCGCAGTGGTTGCGCGCGCTCGCGCCGCTGGGCACCGACTGGCACAAGCCCTACCTCGAGACCGCGCCGTACCTGGTGGTGGTGTTCGAGCAGAGCACCGGCGTCGACGACGACGGCGAGCGCCGCAAGCACTACTACGTGCGCGAGAGCGTCGGCATCGCGTGCGGGTTCTTCATCGCCGCGCTGCACACGATGGGGCTGTGCACGCTGACCCACACGCCGAGCCCGATGGGGTTCCTGTCGCGGATCCTGCGGCGGCCGGCGAACGAGAAGCCGTACATCCTGTTCCCGGTGGGCTACGCCGCGGACGATGCCGTGGTCCCGGCGCTGGTGCGGAAGCCTCTCGACGCGGTGTGCGTGTGGAACCCGTGACTCGGGCCGGCTCGCCGCGGGTGTGTAGGCTCCGGGCGGGGTGCCCCCCGATGGAACCAGCGAGAGGGCCCGCGCGTTGAACCTGGTGTCGGCCGAGACAAGACCCTGATGGGCCAGCGAATCCTCGTGGTCGCGATCTCCCTGCTGTCGCTGGGCCTGGGTTCGTGCACCCTCGCGCTGCTGAACGAGATCGGCGGCTCCGACGAGGCTGCTCCACCGGAGGCCTGTCCGACCCGGCCCGCCACGTCGGCAGGCGAGCCCGTGGAGGCGGGCGCCTGCTCGGACGCCTGCGCCCCCGACTGCGGCCGGTGAAGGACGAAGGCCCGTTGCCCGCGCTCCGGGGGTCGGCGCTCCCCGGCGCGCTCCGTGTCAGACGGTCGCCCGGATGACGTGGATCGCCATGCCGAGGATGGCCAGGACGCCCACCCCGAACGTCATCGTGCGGAACGGCTGGCGGCCCCACAGGTAGAACGCGGTTGGTCGGTCGGCTCGGGGTGCTGGATCGACTGCTCGTCACGCCGAGCGTGCACCGCGTTCACCACGGCAAGGACGCTGCGTACCTCGATCGCAACTACGGAGAGGTGCTGCTGCCGTGGGATCGCTTGTTCGGCACCCATACCGTCGAGACAACCGCGCCGACCTACGGCGTGCTGGCGCCGGTGGATGCCGGCGATCTCGCCGACGTTCAGCTCTCGCCGTGGGTCGCGCTGCTCCGTGATCTTCGGCGCGGTGCAGGTCTGCGGGCGCGCCTGCGTTTCCTCTTCGACTCGCCCGCCCGCCTCCTCCTCGAGCCGCCGCGGGATTCGAGCGAGAAGCCTTCGGTCTGAGGCGGGTGCGAGGTCACGCTCGACGCGGCGCCGCGCCTACCAGGGGGCGCCTTGCTGACCCGCTCCGCGGGCGTACCATGGCGCTCTCGAGGAATGTCTGGGCGCAGATCGTCGCTGCGACATGAGGAGGCTGATTCATGGGATGGTTCGGACAGAAGCGCATCACGTGCCCCGGCGGTCGCAGGACGACGATTCTCGCGACGTCGTTCGCGCAGATCCCGAAGTGCTGGGCCGTCCGCTTCGAGGGCGGAGCGGGAGGCGAGGTCGAGATCACGAAGTCGGCCTGGATCTTCCCCGGCACGCCAGCCGCGTGCCGCTTTCCGCGGAAATGACGTTCGAGCGCGGCTACTGGAACACGTTCGACAAGGTCCAGTTCTGTCCGGTCGCCGACGTCGTCGCCGTCGTCGGCTGAAGGCGCGTCTCCGAGCGCTACTTCGCCTGGTACCCGATCCACGCGGGCGCGGGCGCCTCGAGCAGACGCGCGGGTGCGTCGATGAAGCGCGCCCGCAGGTACTCACCCAGGGTCTTCGCCTGGGGATCGACCCTGCCCGACGCGCTCACGCCTTCACCGAGGAGCCCGTGGAGGACGAAGTTCAGCGCATGCAGGTTGGGGAGCTCGTGGCGATCGACGGCGAAGTCTGCCGTGTCCGGCAGGAGCTCGCGCAGGCGCCCCACGGTCAGGAAGCTGCGCAGGAACGCGTAAGCCTCCGGCGTCCTCGCCCACACGCCGAGGTTGGCGTTGCCACCCTTGTCCCCGGAGCGCGCGCCGAACAGCGCCCCGAGCGGCGCGCGAACGGTCGGGCCGGGTGCGGGAGCCGCGCCGACCTCGGCCGGCAACGCGTCCGGCGGCGCGGGACTTCCGGCGACGGCCTCGACGGCGATCTCGAGCCCCTCGAAGAGCACCCGGTGGTGGACGTGACGGTTCGCGACCGTCGTCGGCCAGTACACGGAGAAGGGCGCGGCATCTCCCGGCGGCGCCGTGCCCGTGACGCCTGGGACGCTCGCGAGCATGAGCGCGACGACGCGCGACGAAAAGCGGCGCCCGACGCGCTCTTGATCGGGCGACGTGACGACGACCCGGAGCTCCGCCAGCGCGTCCAGGTTGCTGCCCGGATCCTCCACGGGGCGGCGCACGAGCCGCGCGTCGGCCGTCGCGAAGGTCTCGCGTCCCCCCACCGCGTGGAACAGCTCGTCCTCGACGAGGCGAGCCTTCGCCTCGATGTCGAGGCCCGCGAGCAGCACCGTCACGGTGTTGCGGAACCCACCGGCCAGGTTCACGCCGACCTTCGTGGTCGTCGTCGGCGGCTCGCCCCGCGCGCCCGTGACGCGCACGCGATCGGGGCCCTCCAGCGCGAGCTCGAGCGTGTCGAAGCGGGCGGTGACGTCCGGGTTCGCGTAGCACGGCGAGGCGATCTCGTAGACGAGCTGCGCCGTCACCGTGCCGATCGAGACGATGCCGCCCGTCCCCGGGTGCTTCGTGATCACGAAGGAGCCGTCCTCGTGCACCTCGGCGAGCGGGAAGCCCACGTCGCGGAGGCTCGGGACCTCGTGGAAGAAGGCGTAGTTGCCGCCCGTGGCCTGCGTCCCGCACTCGAGGATGTGTCCCGCGGCCACGGCTCCGGCGAGGCGATCCCAGTCGTGGCGCGCCCACCCGAAGTGCGAGGCCGCGGGCCCGACCACCAGGGCGGCGTCCGTGACGCGACCGCAGATCACGATGTCGGCGCCGCGGTCGAGCGCCTCCTTGATCCCCCACCCGCCGAGGTAGGCGTGGGCGGTGAGGACGCGCGCGCGGGCGTCACCGAGGGCCGCGCCTCGATCGAGGTGTGCGAAGGTCTCCCCCGCCTGCGTGAGCGCGTCGAGCCGGTCGGTGAGATCGTCGCCGAGGACGACGGCCACGCGCGCCGGTGAGCCGAGCCTCGCCGCGAGCTCCGAGACGGCCGCCGCGAGCCCCTCCGGATCGAGGCCGCCGGCGTTCGTGACCACCCGGATGCCGCGCGCAAGGCACTCCGCCAGCACGCCCTCGAGCTGGGCGAGGAAGGTGGCCACGTACCCGCGCCCCTTCTGCCGGGTCCTGTGGAGGATGGCCATCGTCAGCTCGGCGAGGTAGTCGCCGGTCAGGACGTCGATGGGGCCGCCCCGTACCATCTCCTGGACGGCCTCGAACCTGTCGCCGTGAAAGCCGCTGGAGTTGGCGATGCGGAGGACGCCCGGCATCGCTCCACCGTATCCTCTCCGACCTTTGCGCTGAGCACGAAAGGGTCCCGTCACTTCCGGATCTTCCGGATCCTGTCGCCGCTCCGGTACCAGGCGTCCGTCGTCGTGAGGTACAGGGGCGCGCTCACCACCTCCGCGGGACCCGCCGCGGCGAGCGTGCAGGTTCCGAGGGTTCCGATCTCCTGCTGCGTGCACCGCATGAGGCCCGTGGCTCTCTTACCGCCCGCCTCCGACGGGCGAAGGAACCAGCCGGAGCGCCACGGTGCCCACGGTGCCTCCGTGGTAGCTCCGGAACGACGCCGTGTAGCTCGTCGTCGGGAACGTGGCGCCGGCCGCCCAGCACGTGTTGTCGAAGAGGACCGAGAGCGTAGGCAACGCGGACCCAGCGCATGACGCGCTCCTTCCCCTCGCGCGCGACGAGGACGGTTAGAGGCAATGCCGTTCGGTCAGGGGCGATCCAGCGCAAGAGAAGGGGTGCCCCCACTCGCCGCGCTACGCGCGTCGGTCTCCCCCAAATCGCGCGCTACGCGCGCTCAAGAGCTGTCCAAGAATGCGGGAAGCGCGCTTCCGGTCGCGATCGCCGGCCAGGAGCGGCCGGGTGCCGTCCGCCTCA
>SXGR01501520.1_pt1 | contig 25024 bp, 19 predicted proteins | sample 3174711 | NCBI WGS metagenome assembly SXGR01 (sample SAMN11356860, study PRJNA531348) | freshwater metagenome | isolation source: freshwater sample F1-60 | place: China: Fuxian Lake, Yuxi | collected 2017-12-25
CACCTGTCAGCCGGGGGAAATGTATTGCGTGCGCTGCCGCGCGCCGCGGGCGCCGGCCGGCGACATGGCGGACTACCTGCCGGTGACCGCGACGCTGGGGAACCTGATCGCGATCTGCTCGGCGTGCGAAGCCATGATGTACCGGCGCGTCAGTCTGGCCAAACTGCAGCAAGTTCGCGGGAATCTGGACATCACGCTGCTGCAGGCACTGCCACACATAGACGAGAGCGCCGATATCGGGCCATCTTTGCGGGTTCCGAGCCATTAGCCGCCGAGTTTCGCCTCTGGATAGAGGGTAAAAAATAACAATAAAACAATGAGTAACACTACTTGCGTTAAATACTGGTACAGTATGTAACACCATGTCGTGATCTGGCGTAAGATATGCCCCTAACAATTGAAGGCGTTTGTTTCTATACCAACACGGAAGTAGCGCAGTCGCTCGGCGTTTCGCGACAGACCCTCTGGCGCTGGAGAGCAGAGGGCGGTGTCCCGCAGGGCAGGCGCTATCGCCGCAAGTCAGTGGTGTTCACAAAGGATGAGGTCGCTCAAATTGCTGCCTTCGCAAATCGGATCGAGCCGATCCAGTCAGACGCGCGCGCGCAGGGAACCCTTTTCTCTACCGTCACGGAGGAACCAGTCAGATGAATGAGCGGCGTGCGGTAGTTCTGCTAAGCGGAGGCCTCGACTCCACCACGGTGCTGGCCATCGCCAAAAGCCAGGGGTTCGTATGCAACGCCTTGAGCTTTCGTTACGGCCAGCGGCATAAGGTTGAACTGGACCGGGCGCGCGAAGTGGCCGAGCGCATGGGTGTCGAGAGGCACGTCATTGTCGATTTTGATCTGCGGCAGTTTGGCGGGTCGGCCTTGACCAGTGACATTGAGGTGCCGAAGGAGCGCTCTGCCGCAGACATGTCCCACGGCATACCCATCACCTACGTGCCTGCGCGAAACACGATCTTCCTGAGTTTTGGGCTTGCGTGGGCCGAGACGCTTGGTTCGAGTGACATCTTCATCGGAGTGAACGCGCTCGACTACTCCGGCTATCCGGACTGCCGGCCCGAATACATCGAGGCCTACGAGCGGATGGCAAACCTGGCTACCAAGGCTGGGGTCGAAGGCACGCAAAAGCTGAAGATTCATTCTCCCTTGGTGCATATGACCAAGGCGCAAATTGTTCAAAAGGGCAGGGAACTGGGCGTCGACTATTCGATCACCAGCAGTTGCTACGATCCGGCGCCTGATGGAGCACCTTGCGGAAAGTGCGACTCATGCGTGTTGCGCGCCAAGGGCTTTGCCGAGGCGGGAGTCGCCGATCCGCTTCTCGTGAAGTTCGGGAGTGCGTGACGCGATGGCAGAACAACTTCTCTTCGCTGCTGCAACGCCTTTCGAGTCCGCCCGCAAGGTAACGCTCCTTCCGGAAGGGCACCGTTCGCGCCGCCTCCATGGCCACAGTTTCCTGGCCAAGGTCAGGATGGCAATTCCACCAGGCTGGGCGAGCTTCCCTGGCGGCGAGGTCGACCAACTGCGGGATCGCTTGACGCGGTGTATCGCGCCGCTCGACTACCAGTTGCTCAACGATGAGTTGGAGCAACCGACCGACGAGAACCTCGCTCGCTGGGTACGAAGCCATCTCGACATTCCAGGCCCCGAACAGGTCGGTATCCAGAGCACCCTCCACGAGGGAGCCGACATCGATCGCAATGAGCATGCCCATATCTGGCGGCGCTATATTTTCGAGTCGGCGCATCGCCTGCCCAACGTCCCGCCCGGTCATAAGTGCGGGCGCATGCATGGTCACGGGTTCGAGGTCATCCTGCACGCCAATGTCGCTCTCAATAAGCGAGATATTGGGATTGACTACGACCATCTGGACGCCTGCTGGGCGCCGATTCACGCCGAATTTCACCAGGCGTGCCTGAACGACATACGAGGCCTTGAGAACCCGACCAGTGAACTGATCGGTAGCTACGTCTGGCATCGGCTCAAGCCGACTTTGCCGGAGTTGTCGTGGGTGACCGTCTATGAGACGGCCACATGCGGAGCGCACTTCGACGGTGAACGCTATCGCATCTGGAAGGAACTCACGTTAGATAGCTCCCTGCGCCTGACGCGAGCCCCGCACGGTGATCCGCGTCGTCGCATCCACGGACACACCTACACACTCAGGCTGCATTTGAATGCGCCCCTCGATGAAGTGAGGGGCTGGACCATCGACTTTGGTGATGTGAAGGAGATTTTCAGCCCGATTTTCCTCAAGCTTGATCACCAGCCGTTGTATGAGTTGCCCGGGGTTGAAGACAACGACACGGCGAGCCTGGTGCGTTGGATCAAGGCGCAGACGTCGGCTGATCTCCCGCAACTCGACCGCATCGATCTTTTTGAGACGCGCGGCTGCGGCACCATTCTCGCGTGGGGCGCCGACGACCCGGCGCTCCCGATCTGACACGATGACTTACAGTGTCAAAGAGATCTTCTACACGCTTCAGGGCGAGGGCATTCAGGCCGGCCGTCCAGCCGTCTTTTGTCGCTTCGCGGGCTGTAATCTTTGGTCGGGTTTGGAGCGTGATCGGGCCACTGCGGTTTGTACGTTTTGCGACACCGACTTTGTGGGTACGGATGGTGAGGGGGGCGGCAAGTTTTCGACGGCCATCGCACTCGCCAAGGCAATCGCCGCATGCTGGCCCAAAGACGACACGTCAGGAAAGCGCTTCGTCGTATGCACAGGAGGGGAACCGTTACTTCAGCTCGACGAACCCCTGATCGAGGCGTTGCATGCTGAAAATTTCGAGGTGGCGGTAGAGACAAACGGGACGCAGCCCGCTCCAGAACAGTTAGATTGGATTTGCGTGAGCCCGAAGGCCAATGCGCCGGTCGTGCTCACTCGGGGGCATGAACTGAAGCTTGTGTTTCCACAGGAAGCGGCACGGCCGGAACGTTTCGAGAACATGGAGTTTGAGCATTTTCTGCTGCAACCGATGGATGGACCGGACCGGGTAAGAAACACACAACTTGCCGTCGCCTATTGCAAGGCTCATCCGAAATGGCGACTCAGCACCCAGACTCACAAAGTGTTGGGCATACCGTAGGCAGTAAGGGGCACCTATGGCGATTAACTGGAATTCAGTAAAACCGGAGCACGTAAGGCAAGCCTGCGATTCGATGTTGTCATCGAGTGGGCACTCAAAAATGAGACCAAAAGGGTTAGCTGTGCAGTACAAAGATCAACAATTGCCTGTCAAACAGGTACTCAAGCTTGCATACCAAATCGCAAATGGTCCGGGCTCGGGAATTGGTTTGGATTTCGCCAGCGGCGGGGGAAGTATTCGTACGCTAAAGGCACTGGGATTCATTGCGGGCCGCATCACGCCAGATGGATTGGGAATCGAGTGAGTAGAGCGACCAAATTATTCGTCCTAACCTCTTGCACGGGAGAGAAGGCCGTCGAGGATGTGAAGGGCCTCACATTGGCCGATTTTCGAAAAGGATCCGCGCACGTCCGCGAACGGGAGCGGTTGCTCAAGGACAAGTTGACCCCTGCCGAGAACCTGTACTCCGGCATGCAGCATGTAAGGCTGATGCGTGGGATTACGGTCGCTCGCACTGCTCCGATGGGCGTCGATTTGAAAATTGTCTCTGCCGGCTACGGCGTCGTCGAACCTGACAGGAAGATCGCTCCATACGAAGCGACCTTCATAGGCATGGGTAAGGCTGCGGTGCACGATTGGGCGCGCCAACTCGACATTCCCAAAGCCGTGCGCACCGCCCTTGCGGTGCCGAACGACCTGGCATTGGTACTCCTCGGTGACGACTATCTGACCGCCTGTGAACTCGATGACAAGATCAAACTGGGCGGACCCACGTTAGTTTTTTGCGGCAAGGCGTCGGCCGCAAGACTTCCCAAGCTACCGAATCTGTACCCTGTATTGCTCTCGAACGCTGACGCGAAGCGCTTTTCCTGCGGCCTGGTCGGCTTGAAAGGTGAGGTCGCGGCACGCCTGCTCGAAGCAATTGCCGCAGATCCAAAGCGGCTGGCGGGTTTTGTGTCGCATCCGCAAGAATCGATGAGCCAATTAGCGAAGCCAAACGGAATTTCGATTGCTAAGGCATCAAGAGCCCCGACACGTGCGAATGCCCGCGTTGACCGGGTTATCGAAATTCCGCAGGCTTGGTGGGATAAGCCGCACCGCCAGAAGCTCCGCTATTTCATTCCGGAATGGGACGATTATGTCGATCCGGACTACAATTTCGTGACCGACACTCACTCTGGCGGGGCGGGTGACTGGTCGAATGAGGTCTATGCCCACCAGATGTATCCGGAGCCCAACTACGACGGGATTCTGGTTTCACGGGCTGTGGCAGAAAAAAGCAAAAAGAAAGACGAGCGTATTAATGCGATGGGAGTACACCGGTTTCTGAGGGTGCCGCGTGCCTTTCCCATCATGGGCGACTGTGGTGCATTCGATTACATCGAACAGAAAGAGCCCCCTTATACGACCGACAACGTAATCGACTATTACACTCGACTGGATTTTGACTATGGCGCGTCAGTCGACCATCTGATCGTCCCTGCGTTCTACGCTGACAAGCAGTTCCGGTACGACCTGACCATGCAGAACGCCGCAGACTTCCTCAAGGAGCATCACAAACGAGGCCTGAATTGGGAGCCGATTGGTTCGGTGCAGGGGTGGGACCCAAAGAGTTACGCCGATGCCGTGGCCGCGTATATCAAGATGGGGTATCAGAATCTAGCACTGGGTGGCTTGGTACGTTGTTCGACAAAAGAGATCATCGAAGTTTTGAAGGATGTCAAGCCGCGATTGAAGCCAGGTATCGGTCTTCATCTATTCGGAATCGCTCGACCGCAGGCGCTCCCGATCTTCGCGTCGATGGGAGTGACCTCGGTCGATAGTGCCTCCCATCTTCGGCGTGCCTGGCTGATTGCACGCGACAACTACTTTACCTTGGACGGCAACAGCTACTCGGCAATCCGGATACCGGAGGTCGGCAAGAGTTTTCGAACCAAACGAATGATTGCTCAAGGCAAAGCCTCTGAATCAGAGTTGAAAGAACTCCAGATCAAAGCCATGCACGCTGTTAATGCTGTGGATCAGGGGCGAATGAAGGTCTCTGATGCAGTTGAAGTTATCGATGCGTATGACTGCCTGATTGGCGAGGGCCGTACCTCGATGCGGGAAGAGTATCGCCGAACGCTCGAGGTAAAGCCCTGGAGAACATGTCCCTGTGACATATGCAAGACCTGGGGTGTGCAGGTTATGGTGTTCCGGGGTAACAATCGCAACCGTCGGCGCGGTTTCCACAACACGTACGTCTTCTATCGATTGATGCAGCAAGCTCTGCTGAATGGGGCTCCAGTTCCGCTAGAAGTGTCCCAGCAGGATCTATTTCACGCCGAGGTAGAGACCTGACATGGACTTCGATTTCCTCGATCGCCAGTTGCTTGAGGTCACACGTAGTGCGGTTGTGACGTTCAAGAGTGCCGTCGAGGGCGCGCGGCCCAGCGACAGGGAACTTCAGTCCCTCTGTTCGCGGATCCGGTCTTATCCGCATACGAAGAAACTGGATTCGGAGTTTGCAGTCGCGGCAGTAGATGGGTCGGGCGAATTCCCGGTGCTCCAGCAGGACGACATCTTTCTGCACTTTGCCATTGCGGCTGGCGCGATTTATCAGACGGCGTCCAATCGCCAGCACAAGCTGACCTCGGTCAAAGTCATGAATCCGATGATGAAGCGGTTTGTGCTGTTGTCGGACGACAACAAGCGAGCCGTTGAGAGCTATACCGACTATCTCACCGCAATATCGGGACTGAGCCTCGCCGATCTTGCGAAGAACTCCGATTACTGCGAAGTCTTTTCCCAGTTTGGCCGTAACCTGCGCCAATCGGACGTGACGTGGCGCAAGGTAACTATGTCCAAAGCTTCGCAGGTTGCCAGCCATGCCTACTTACTGCGGTCAATGGCGGAATTGGGCATGGCTATGCGCATGCTGCAATTCCAACCGCGCTATCTTCTTATCGATACTTCGTTGGTTTACTTTCTTCTGGGCGAAGCGGTGTTCCTGCCGGAGCTGATGAAGCGCTACTTGATCACGAAAGCGAATGCGCAAGGAACAGGAGTGGTGGCTTTGTGCAAGTCGCACAATATTCCGAATGGTGACCTCTTCGGCCGGCATGCGAAGGATGAACTGGGCCTGAAGGATCACTGGTATCTTCGGCTGCCTTCGGCCGCACTTGGGGAGCCCACGCCCACCTTCCTTGAGGGGCGCGAGATTCCGCCCAAACTCAGTGTGTCGTACCTGTTCAAGTTTCACGCGACGTCATTTCCGCTGCGCATCGACGTGGATGTCGGTTGGTGGAAAGCGCGAATCGACGGCGATGAGCTGAAGGAAAAGCAGTTTTTCGGAGACCTGGACTTCACATGCCATGAAGTCCGCAGTTTCGGCTATCCATACCCGATGCATGCGGCGCATCGCTCGGCGAGTCTCACTAAGCAGGAGCGCAAGGCACTTAAGGACATCCTGGTCCAGCATGCGCAGAAAGAGGGCCTGCTCCGTGGATCGGTCATGTCGGATCCCGAAGAACTTCACATGGCGGGGATGTAGATGAATTACACCGAAGTACAGGAGGCACTGGGAAGCGACGAGTTCTTCGGGGTTCTCGCGGGTGCCTCTACCAGTGAGATCGTGGTGTATGCCCGCAACCTGGATACTTCAATCGGCGACCTTTTTCTGGTCCCATCCGATCGGGGTGGGGAGCGGGTGTACCTCTTCCGTATGACCCAGTATGCCAACGTGCTGCGGCGGGAAGAAGACATGGATCCGATGGCGAAGAACCTTTTGGCCATGGATGACCCCTTCTATGCCGATGATTTCATCAGCGATCAGTTGTTGCGCCTGTCCGGAACGTTGCTGGGCTATTCGGAGATCGGCGGCGCCGGCCAATGGGTATTCCGTACTCCGCGCAAGCTGCCTGCGCATCTTTCCAAGGTGTACAAGATCGGGTTTGGTGACGAATCTGCGATACAGCGGCAGGAGCAGTGTCTTGCGGAGTTGCTGGCAACGCAGTTGGGAAATGGCGTCTTCGTCGGGCACCTTCTGGCGGGTGAACGGGCACTGACAGGCGTCCGGGTCAGCATCCCTGGCGAGTATTTCGCGCACCATCTTGGCGTGTTCGGGCGCACCGGCACGGGCAAAAGCAATAATCTCATGGTTTTGATCGAATCCCTCTATGCCAACAACCGGCGCTTACGTGCGTTACCGCGCGACCAATGGGGAGCAGGCGATCGGTTAGTGTCCCTGTTCGCCATCGATCCACACGATGAATTTGCCAAGTGGAAGTCTGGATCTCGTGGTGGGATCAATCGCATCGTGGCTGGTATGCAGACCGCAGAACGGGCCGCACTAGTCGAGCCGTTTTACTACCTCTCTTGCCGCGACGAAGCGGTCATTCAGGCTGACCCGATAATCGGGACCCTTGGCCGGCGCGTGCGCTTGCACCGGAAGGACATCGCACCCGAAGACATCATCTCCATCATGGAGTTTTCGGACATCATGTCCTCTGCGGCTGAATCCATCGGTGATGAGTTTGGCGAGGACTGGATATCGGCAGTACTGAATGGCGACGTACAGGCGGATGAGAACCTGATCCACAAGGCCTCACTCGCGGGCCTTAACCGCCGATTGGGTTTCCTGGCTGGCAACCGATCGAACCTCGTGCCGAGCGCACAAACTTACCAGTCGTCGCTTGCCGATATCGTGCTGGCCCTGGAGAGGGGGCGCGTGCTGGACGTGGATACGTCGCTCATGACCGAGGTCGAGCAGTTCCTTCTCACCACCGTCGTGGCCCGCACTATATTCGCCCTGCGCAAAGCCATAAAGAGTTCACGAGACGTCACCAGCCTTCTCGGAACCGCCAGCTTGCCTGGCGAAATCGACCGGCATCTGCCCTCACAAGACTCACTGAAAGGCATCCTCAAGGAACGGTTGGGCGCAAGCGATTCGCCCTATCTTGACGAGGGAGGGCGCTTACGCAATCTCAATGAATTGCCCGCAGTGAACATTATTGTCGAGGAGGCACCGTCCCTGTTGAATCCAGCGCGCCTCAGATTCGGCTCGGTGTTTAGGGATATCTCGCGTCAAGGTCGTAAATTTGGGTTGGGCCTCACTGTTGTATCCCAGCAAGTCTCCGAGATCGATCACGGCATCCTCAGTCAGATAAATACGGAGATCACGCTGGCGCTAGGCAACGAGGAAGAGCGGCAGGCCGCTGTGCATACGGCTAGCAATGACATCTTTCCATTCAAGCGGGAGCTGCAGGTTATGGGGACGGGGCAGGCAATCCTGTCGGCTAGCTACAAGAGCGTGCCGCTTCCGATCCAAATTCCGGAGTTTAGATAATGGCTGGTGAGGTGCAAGGTGCCATATTTGAGGCCATTGTGCGAGTGGCTCTGGATCAGGCTCTGCTTGCAAATCGTCGCGGCTGGAAAGTTCTCGTTCATCAACAGCCATCTTGGATTTCTATCGAGCCGGACATTGCGGTTGGCAAGGATAAAGACAGTGTAGAGGTGCTGCTCCTTGTGACGCATACGATCAGCGAAAGTATGTCTCACAAGAAATTCTGGCGGAATGCGGCAGAGCTTTTCCAATGGAAGGTACAGGGTCCGAAGCCTGTCCGCGTCGTAGATGTCATTTTCGTATCAAAGATAAAGCCTGAGCTGAAAAAGGTCAGCGAAGCGGTGATGGACGCCGTGCTGGATCTCGGCGACTCAGCATACGGCCAGTTCCTTATTAGTTACGTGAAAGAGCACTCCAAGAAGTTTGGCGGCTCAGATGATGCGCGCTATGAAAGCGTAAAGAATCTCTGTGACTCTGAGGGACGCGACTACGACAAGAAATTCGCAAATGCTGTGACCAAGGTGGCCGCGGACCTAAAGAATGTACTCATACAAGAAAATACCCAGTTAGTTAAGTTGTGGGAAATGGAACGGGCGATCGACAAGACAAAGCGCTCGTATCCAAAGACGAATGCGACAGTGGTACGAAATGGCATTGCGAAGTTGATGCTGCTGGAACCGGCACTCAGGGAGTTCGTTTACGCGCACGTGCTCAAAGGCGCGGAAATTCCGTTCGAATCCATACCTGATTACGGACGTTCTCTGGGCTTGCTTATTGAAGATGTCGACACAGCCAGGGTCGATGACCAGGAAATCCGCTCGGTGATACGAATGCTTGGTCGAGAACGCTGCGAGGCCATGATTGCGAGGATTCCTTCTCGCATGCACCAGTACATATCTATCTTACGTGCGCCAGAGAATAATCGGCTTGCGTGTGCCTTTGCGATCAAGGAATTCGAAGAGTTATCAACGCCGAAGGGTATGGAAAAGGCCCTTGTGCAATGCTACGAAGACGCCGGCGCCCTATTGGCCAAGGTCGGCAAAGTGGCAAGGGCGCCAGTTGAGAATTGGCTTTTTGTTTACTGCATGACGATCGACAAAGTGAGAGCCGGTAGGGTAGTTGCATACGGGCTGTCGAACTTGGCAGAAGAAACGGGAATGCCACAGCTTGGCAGCCTTGGTGGCGTGCTCATCTCGCCTTTCATTAATCGCGAAAAGCCTTTGACACCTGCGATTCTGAAAGCTGTTTCTAAAGTCTTTGCCGACAAATTCAAGGACGTCGGGCGAAGTGGTTTAAATGGCTCGAAGTTTCAGGACGTAATGTGCGAGATGCTGCTTCAACGGCAAATGTATACGTTGTCGGTGTACCGTTTTTTCGATCCAATCGGCGATTTAATAAAGATCGAACTGGAGAAGCGCAAAATTCCGTGGCAAGAGGAGATGGTGCCAACATGTTTGAGGGAGTTCGCCGAAGCCAAAGCTGCCAAGACTAAATATTTGTCTGTCGGCAATGGGATTCTGATCTTTTCTCAGAGTTGTCATGGATCGCATGTCAATGATAAGACCAAGGAGCTTAGCGCCCGATTTCGGGCAACGAAAGTGGCCTGGGATGGCAAGCGCTTCAAGGAGAGAGACGAGGCGAAATATATTTTCTTTGTCGCTGATGGTGATTGGCGCGACGAGGATTTTGAGATGCTAAGTCGTTCGGGGGCTTCGGAGATTTTTTATCCGCGTGATGCCGATAAGCTGGCAGAAAGAGTGGCGGCCTTGTTGAAGGGAAAATGAAACCGCAAGACTCGCTGTCTTGTTTTGTAGTCAGGAGAGTATTGATTGGCGCACTTCTAGCAGACAGAGATGAGTCGACGATGTAGCCTTCTATTGCCCGTCGTCATCACTCACGAACACGAAAACCCGAGGGACATAAATGGCCCTCGGGTTTTTTTATGCCCATGAAAACACTAGAGACCAAGGTGGGTGGGCGAATAAAGCTCCTCAGGGAGGGAAAGGGCTGGTTACAGCGCGAGCTTGCAAAGGCAGCGGGCCTTCCGTTGCGGACGGTCGGCCGGATCGAGAGAGGGGATGTCGATGTGAGGCTTTCAACCCTTGCGAAGATAGCGCACGCCCTCGGGGTAACTCTTACGGATCTCGTGCAATGAAGATCACGGAGTTACTGAATATCCTCTTTCCGCCGTCCGGTGCCGTGAAGCTCACTCCCGACCAGGAAAAGATCGTTCGCCATCCGCAGGGGCCGGCGTGGGTGCTCGCCGGGCCGGGATCGGGAAAGACCGAAGTTCTGACAGTGATGGCGCTGCGTCTTCTCTACGTTGACGGAGACCCGGCACAAAGCAAGCGTGTCCCGCCCGAGGCAGTCTTCATCACGACATTCACCGAGAAAGCCGCCCGTAGCCTCGAAGATCGTATCGCCCAGAAACGCGCAGCGGTCGTTGCGAAGCGCCCGGACCTGGCCTCGATTGACGTATCCAAGCTTCGTATCGGCACGTTGCACGGCCTTTGCAACGATCTTCTGCAGGAGTTCCGGGCGCCGAACTACCAGAACGTGCGGCTCATGGATGAGTTCGAGCAGAGCATGTTCATCTACGAGCAGTCGAACATCATCAAGATCCCGAACGTACTGACGGACCTGCCATTCTGGACCGACTTCCAGTATCTGTTCTCGGCGCAGGCGTGGCAGCCAAAGTACGGCAACGTGCCAAGCAAATGGAACGCGACCGCTGCATTGATGAAGCTCTTCAACCGTATTGTGGAGGATCGCGCTTCCCTCACGGCCATGCGGGCAAAGGGTGGATCGTGGGCTCGTTTGGCGGACCTCTACGACGAGTATGTGGGCGCCCTGCAGGCAGAGCATCGGTGCGACTTTGCCCACCTTCAATTGCGCTTCCTGGAGTTCTTGCAGAGCCCGTTAGGACAGCATTTCCGGGAGGGTGACGTGGCTCACGGCCATTCCGGCATTCAGTGGATGCTAGTGGATGAGTATCAGGACACCAATCTGATTCAGGAAGAGATCTACCTCACGCTCGCCAAGCGGAAGCCCTTTAATGTGGTGGTGGTTGGCGACGACGATCAGGCCCTGTACCGGTTCAGAGGAGGGTCGGTCGAATGCATGGTTACCTTTCCCCAGGCGTGCCACACCTTCCTCGGAATCAATTCGGCGGCCGTTGTACCCTTCCCAATGGTAGAGAATTTTCGCTCCCATCCCGACGTGGTGGCGTTCTGCAACAACTACGTCGCCGCTTTCCCGGCCATGAAACAGAAGGGCGCGCGGGTGCCTGGCAAGCCGCCTCTTGTGCCGAAGAGCAGCATCTCAGGAAAGTATCCCGCCGTCGGGCAATTGAGGGCCGTGTCCGTCCCGGCGATCGCCGATCGATTCGCAAGCTTGGTCCAAGATCTGGTTGCGAACGGGATCGCCAAGGACTACAACCAGTGCTGCTTACTGCTGCGGAGCACGAAGGAGTCGCCGCAGAACGCACTGCCATACGTGGGTGCCTTGCGTGCGCGTGGGATTCCCGTCTACAACCCTCGCAACAAGGCTTTTCTGGAGCAGGAGGAGGTGCTGGGCCTGCTCGGCGCCATTTTCGCTGTCCTCGATCCCACCGGCAGAAATGTTCCGAACGACCCCCGCAACCCCAGGGCATTCCAGGTCATTCGCGATTTTGCCGCCGCCTGCCTGGGCGAATATGCGCGTCTCGCCGCGGCGCATGGCCCACTACGCAAGTATGTCGAGGATTGCGGCAAGGCATTCGCAAGGAATCCGGGCCAGTTTCTGAAGGCATCTCTTCAGGAGATCGTCTACTACCTGCTCGCCCCCCCGCCCTTCGACGGATGGCAGACAGATCCTGTTCGGAGAGTTCGATTGGCGCGACTGACGGCTCTTTTCGAGAGTTATGTCTCGATGCCGGTACCGGGCAAGCCGACTCTGTCTCGCGGGTCTCTCCGGGCATCCAGCGGAAACCCCGGTGAGGTGGTCGACGGGTGGACCCGCAGTTTCTACCACTTGTTCGTGGGCTATCTCTCCCGCGCCGGCCTGGACGAAGAGGAGGACGACGATGAAATCTGCCCGACAGGCATGGTGCCCATCATGACCATGCACCAATCAAAGGGCCTGCAATTCCCGTTTGTCTTCGTCGGCCACATGGGTCAAAACTGGGATACTTCCGCCACGCATCGCCTGGAGACGGAGCTCGGGCAGTTTCCGGGCAATCCAGCACGAGCGTTCCCCCGCTTGTCGGAGGCGGCCCGCGCGGAGTTGGATCTCATCCGCCAGTACTACGTTGCGTACTCACGTGCCCAGAACGCCCTGATCGTGGTGGGCACCAATGCGCAGTTTTCCAAGGGTGCCGTTCCCTGCGGCCCGAATGCCGCCTGGATCAGCAACCAGGTTCTGGCGATCTAGATGAGCACCTGGAAACTCTACAAAGGGGCCACAGTAGCCCCACCCCAGGCAGGCAGTAGTCGCCCCCGGTTCAGTCTGACCTCCGACATCATTTCCTACCGGCGTTGCGAGCGTCAGTACGGGTATTTCGGTAACGACGGCTTTGTTCCGGCTCAGGCCGTCCAGATCTTTTATGGAACCGTGGTGCACCAGGTTCTTGACCGGTGCCATCGGCACTACTCGGGCTTGATCCCTGGAATTCCGAAAGGGACGATGCCGAACGACACGGATATCGACCATTACTTTGGTGAAGTGGAGAACGCACTCCGATCCCACGGCGTCAGGCCGGCGTCGCCGGCGGTGGCGGAGAAGGCAACGCGGGTGTTGAAGATCTTCAACCGCGTGGAGGGCTCCCACCTTTACCCCCGAGTCTTCGATACGGAATATCGTCTCGAAAGTGACCGCGGCCAGTATGTCTTGCGGGGGGTGGTAGACGTGCTTGCGACAGGGGCGGGCGCTGGTGGTGACCCCTCCAAGATGGAAATCTGGGACTACAAGGGCACCAAGTTGCCGGATCTGTCCTCACAAAGCCTGCAAGACTACGTTTGGCAAATGTGTGTCTACGCCGAACTCTACCGCGTACGGTCCGGCGCATATCCCGCCAAGGCGGTGCTTTATTTTCTGAACGAACTCGATCAGGAACCAGAGCCCACAAGCCGCCCCCTGCGAGCGGTCTACGAAGTCAAGTTCACGAAGAAAATGATTCAGGACGCGCTCGCCGAGTTCAACCTGACGGCGAATGCCATTATGGCGTGCCAGGCAAGCAGGGCCTGGCCGATACCCGCTCATGATCCTGGCAAGGAAACCTGCGATATCTGTGACATCCGCTGGAACTGCCCTGCCAAGAAGGGTGTGTATCCCCGGCGCTTGCCAATCTGAGGACGCAGGGTGAAGAAACCTAACCTGCAAGTGGATCAGCAGATTGCGACACTGATCGCAGAGGCCCAACGACTGCACAAACCCCAAAATGTAGTACCGCAACCGCCGACCGGCCAAAAGGTGCCGTCCGGCGCCTCACATTCCGGCGCCTACGAGGACGAAGACGAGGAAGCAGACGGTGAACTGGAACGGATAACGCGACCACCGTGGTTTGAACCCAAAGAACGCGTTGATGCCGACCTGCCTTTAGATGAAGTCCCGATCATTGGGGAACCCGCCAGCGTGCCTGATCCTACTCCCGCCGAGGAGCAGGAGGTGGAACGGTCAGGCACGGAAGCTCTCGCCTATTACGCTCCATTTCACTTCTATGGGCAGAGGTATTGGGGTATTTACATTCGTGACAAAGGACTTGTCGAACTGGCGTGCAAATACAAAGGTAGTCGTCTTCTCTCACCTAGTGACAGTTGGATTCTTCGCAGCGCCTACTATTTCCTGCTCGGGCACGAATACTTTCACTTCCAGACTGAAGTAGCCGTGACTCGTTTCGAGTTTGTCTCGAGCATATCGAATTCCTATGGTACGTTCTTCCACGATACAAATGCCACTTGGTTGGAAGAAGGCATGGCAAATGCCAATGCGTTCATGAAATTGCATGAACATGAGGATGCATACCTGAGTCTCGGACAGTTGCAGAGTTTCAAGGATTTTTCAGCGCGATGGATGAAGTCTAGCCAGCCCGCAGGCTATCGAGACTTTGATCGATGGAGCAGGAGTAAGTACTACTACGGCAAGGGAATGCGATTCATGACTTCGCGTCTCCTTGAATTGTCCGGAATGCACAACCCCCTTGCATCCAGCGTGGATCCCTATTCTTTGGAGCTATATAAGCGCTCGAAGTACTCACGCGTACCGGTCATGCGCGTTCACGACTCCACCATGCCTTGGTTGAAGACCGCGAAAATGTTCCCGAAGGCTAATGGTGTTCAGGTGTTTGTCTACACGCGTGATCACAAACCGGTCCATCTTCATGCGGAATTTCCGGGGAGTGGGAAATCGACAAAGCTGGTTTGGCCAACTCTAATGCCAATTCGCAATGAACCGACTCTTACACGTCAAGAAAGATCAAGTCTTTCGACCTATATGAATCAGTATCACGACGAAATCCACGCAAAGCTGTGTCTCGCCTATGGCGAAAATGAATTGCCAAGAATGGATAACATGAATTTATGAAACCCTGGACATTTCATATAGAGCAAGCGTGTCCATTCTAAGGAACGAATTCACCGGAACTGCCTTGCCAAGAGGGGGTATGTCACCCCCGCCGAATTCTCATCTGAGCGTTGGAATGAACTCATGCCCGACACATTGAAGACCACTCGAACCATTTCGGCACATGAGTACGCACTTTCAAAGATCTTTAGTGACGACTATGCGTTCTCCATACCGGGATACCAACGCCCCTATTCGTGGGGGACGGAACAAGCCGGTGAGTTGCTCGACGACCTGCTTGCGGTCATGGGATCTGGCTCCGGTACGGTCGAGGAGTCAGACCCCTATTTTCTCGGAAGCATAGTGCTCATAAAAGGTGAGACTGCGGACGCGGAAGTTATTGACGGCCAACAGAGACTGACCACGCTTACGATTTTGCTGGCTGCGATTCGAGCATCAACCAGTGTCGACAAAGCATCGCACATTACGCCGTTTATTTGTGAGAAGGGCAACCCGTTTAGCGGAACCAAGGACCGCTTTCGGGTACGACTCCGCGAGAGAGACCAGTCATTCTTCCAGGCGCATATTCAGGAAGACACAGGTATAGCGAAGCTCCAGGACCTTAAGGCAGTTCTTTCGGATAGCCAGATTCATATCCGCGAGAATGCTTTATTGTTTCTGGGGCGATTGACGAGTCTGCTCGAAGCCCAAAGGGTCCGGCTGGGGCAATTCATTCTGACGCGCTGTTTTCTGGTTGTAGTTGCTACCCCGGATCTAGATTCGGCCTTTCGGATATTTTCAGTTCTGAATGATCGTGGTTTGGATCTGACAGCGACAGACATCATCAAGGCCAAGATCATCGGTGCGATATCGGACGTTAAACGTGAAGCCTATACGAACAGATGGGAGGAACTCGAAGACCAGCTCGGCAGGGACAGTTTCAATGACATGTTCGGCCATATCCGGATGATCTATCGGCGTGCAAAACCACAAAGTACGCTAACCAAAGAATTTGAAGAGCATGTAACGAAAGGTAGAACCGCGGAAGCGCTAATCGATGAGATCATCGTGCCGTTTGCCCAGGCATACGAGGACATTCGAACCCAATCCTACGAGAGTACCGAAGACGCCGGGCCGATTAACCAATTGTATTACTGGCTGGCCAAGGTCGATAACTCCGACTGGCTCCCGCCCGCGATTCTCTTTCTTGCTAAACATCGCGGCAATCCGAGTGCTGTGCTGCGGTTCTTTAACCGGCTCGAACGGCTCGCTTTTGGGTTGATGATCATTCGCGCAGATGTAAACGAACGGATTAGACGGTACTCCGAGCTCACTGGGTGGATTCAGGAGGGAAAGGATCTATACACGTCGGAGTCACCTCTCGAGTTGACTCAGGACGAGCAAGACAAGGGAATTGCAACTTTGAACGGAAACCTATACGAGCAAGTCAAGGTTCGTCTTCCCGTTTTACTCCGTCTGGATTCCGCGTTGTCAGATGGGTCGGCCTCTTACGAAGTGCCCATTCTGACTATCGAGCACGTTCTTCCCCAGAACCCGGAGGCCGATAGCGAGTGGGTCACGCTTTTTCCGGACGAAACGCAAAGAAAGTCGTGGGTGCACCGGCTCGGAAACCTCGCTCTTCTTTCGCGCCAAAAGAACAGCCAAGCACAGAACTTTGAATTTCATCGCAAGATGGTTGAATACTTTCAGCGCAAAAAGGGCACCCCGTTTGTGTTGACTTCTCAGGTCCTGAACGCGGCTACCTGGACGCCAGAAACCTTGAGCAAACGGCATCAGGATTTGTTAGGTGTTCTGATGAAAACTTGGGACCTGAAGCGGAGTTCTGTAACCAAGCAGGCCGCCAGCAATGAGTAGGGCAAGACAATGACGAAAGTGGGCGGCGACACGCGAAAGCAGGCATGGAAGTTCCAAGAGGGCGCAGTCGTGCTCGCGCTAACGCAATTATTGGGCAAGGCCTCGGGCATTCATTGGGACCGCACCCCGACTGGCATGTCTATTGATCCGGACGTTGTGATCGGTAAAGATCCGGACCACCCGGGGACCGTCGTGTTTGTCACACACGCATCCGCGGAGATGGCTGGACAAAAGAAGTTTTGGCGTACCGTCGCAGAGGCGATTGAAGCGAAGCGATTAGGGTCGCATCCGAAGATACTGAGCGTATTGTTTCCGGGAAACGTAAAGGGTGCGCTAAAAGAAATATACAAGACTCTGTTTGATGCTCATTTGCACATAGATGAGAAGTCCTACGGGTCAAAGTTGGACAATGCGTTTGTAAAGCTTACGGCCAAGCACGGCAAGAAGAATAAAGACGACTGCTTGAAGGTCCTGGAACAGTCGGTCACCGACGGCGAGATTCCGGAGTTCGCAGATTTCAAGCGTGACATCAAGGTCATGCTGTCGATGAAGAGTGGGTCAATGCATTCGCTCATGTCGGCACCTACCTTTGCCGGGGGAAGTCGACTACCCAAGAAAGCGCGTCTGACCAGTCTGAGACGGAGCGTGTGCAAACTGTATAGCCTGCCGTTGGACGTGCGGCAAGCCCTCTTGTCCAGCAAGAAGATCCCGTCGCTTCCTCCGCACGCCCTATTACTTGGTTGGTTTTCGGAGGACATGGCAGGGGATATCGAACTTGTGGACGACGAGTTGCGGGAGTTCCTTGGCAAAACGAAAGCGGATACCGTGCAATTCCTGTGTGCGCAAATAGATCGAACGCTGCCTTCGTTTAGGCAGTACGCGGCCACGCTTCGTTTGATCGGTGAGACCAAGTACTGCAACGAATGGATTCTCAAGCACTTTGACGAACTCAAAACGCAGCGAGGAATGGCAAATGCGTTGGAAGAAGTGTTCGCCAATCCGAAGACGCCACTAAACAAGATCGCCGGTAGACCGGTCGGTTTGAACAACCATTGGCTTTTCCAGACTGTTATGTCACTTCTGCGGGCGGAGACGGGTCGCGCTGACGGTTATGGCTATTCGATCCTCGGTACAGAAGCAGGGCGGGAACGGGAGATCAATGCATTTGCAGGTACCACTATCGCGCCGTTTATTAATCTGACGAAGAATTTAGATCCCAGTTTGCGAACGGACATAGCTCGTGTCTTGGCAGGGCATTTGAAACGCCTTGGGATGGCAACTACAACTGAGATCCTGAAGCGAACGGCATTTGTTACCGCAGAATCGGTATTCAATTTCCAGATGATGAATTATCGATTCTTCAATCCAATCGACTGGCTCGTCGAAGCGCGCCTCAAGAAGGAAGGGATTGGCTGTCATTGGCCTGAGAATCACGACTCGTTCCTAAGTACTTCCGATGGTGCGATTGCGTCGCGAACGGGGAACTTAATCAAGGTAGGTAATGGCAGCGCCTGGATCAAGTGCCAAAGTGCTTACGATGGCCGAATCGATAAGCGAAAGGAGCTCTGCGGTCGAGTGGGAGCGATGAAGCTTTGCTATTCGGCGCGCGAATTGGCGAATAAACACTTTTATCTGGTAATCGACGGTAGTTTTGATGATGAGGATCTAAGGCTATTTGGCCGAGCGGGCTGGGACGGCGTTTTCTACTACGATGAGCTCGATGAGTTGATTACTTGTCTCAGGTGACGCGATCGGCCTCCTCGAATGAGCAGACAGAGTGAACAAGTACTTCAAGGTTGTGCAGCGTCAATGCCATCCTGTTCGCCTCACCTTCAAGTGCTAAATATGCCCTGCCGAGTATTTGGCAACTGCGGCACGCGCAAGGCGTTACGCCAGTGGTGTTGGCATCCGCTTTGACCCACTCCAGCCTGTGGATATCCAAAATCTTGCCATCGCCGGCCGCACGCACGTAGGACGAACTGTCTACTGAGTCTACTCCCGCACAAAAGAGATCGGAGATTAGTTTTGGACTGCCCATTCCGAAGACATGCAATGGCCGCTCAGAGTCGACCGCACGGATCGCTCGTACGATCTCAATGATCTCCTCGGGACGCCGAACACGGGGCACCATTCCACCTAGAGCGAAGCCTGAAAATGGGTATGGCGCTAGCGCTTGCATTGCGCGCGTGGCGGAATCGGCATCCCACGCCTGGACTGACGCATAAAGAACGAAGGTCGGATTCACCCGATTCTTTATTGCCCATACGGCATTTTTTAGCGTGAGTCTGAGACGGCGTTCAGCCTCATCCTCCGCGCAATTGGGAGGAATTAGAAAGTCGACTGTTGCGCCGATATCGGCGTGCTTTTCCTGAAAAGCAAGAACCGCGGGTGGAGAGATCTCATCTCCCTCCTTAGTGCGGATTACGGCGAAGTCCCCAATGTCCTGGAGTTGGGCCCCTTCGAACAGACTGGCGAATCCGCCAGAGTCAATGAACAACACACCATCTGGTCGTTCGGTCATCATCTTGGCGTAGTGATAGCTGACCATGACACCTCGACCGAATCTTTTTAGATAGGGTCGAACGAGTTCGTCCAACGGGAATTTGCCGCCGAAAGTCGTGACCGGGAAGAAAGCTGGAAACGCCAGAGGCCCTGACGATGTCGACAACGATTTCATCGTTGGCCTTTTCGCGTAATACCGCCGAATGGCGCTTTAAGGTAATTCGCGCCCGTGTAATCAACCTTCCGACCGTTGTAGATGTCGTAGGATTTCCCGATCTTCATCCAGAGCTCGGCAAGCGAGAGTCGCAGTGGGCGGGTACCCCCAGGATCGGAAAATTGCCTCAAGAGAGGCCGGAGATCCCCGTCGTCGTGCAATGCGAGGCGTGCACGCAGGACGTGCTTGCATTGTGAATGCCCCTTGGCGAAGTCGGCGCAGTCGCATGAATAGCTGCGTGTGCCTATGGCGTTTTCTGTAACAGATACGGCGTGCGGCTCGGTTCCACCGCTAACGCGCACGACCTCGGCAGAGAGATGGTCGACGCGAAGCTCCAGGGCACGGCGAAGTCGGTAGGGGTCGACCGCATGAGTTTTTGTGCGTAGTCGAGTGGAGGGCGCTAGTTCGACAGGTGCATTGATCGAAGGCTGTTTCGTTACATTTAGCTCGGGCTGTAGTGTCTTTGCTGATTCGAGTATCCGCTCGGCGACACCGACTCCTGAGCCGATTACATCTGCCAAGTGTGCCGGCGGGAGGTTTGTGACCTCACTTATTCGGAAGATGCCCTCATTGCATAATCGTTGTGCGCGTTTCGGCCCAACTCCTTCAATCTGTACAAGTTCCAACGCCCCTTTTGGAATGCCGTAGGCGACCATAATCTTGAGGGAATCGACGATCAGTTCATGCGCGGAGGGAAGAGGCGACTCTTCGCAGTTCACTTCCATCGCCTCTTGGAGATGCCGCCTCCGGTTGAGTACTGCGAATATTCTTTGGGCAGCCTCGAGTATCCAGACCGCGTTGCGTTTCAATGATGCGAGATCTGCGGGGTAACAATCGAACTGACTCGCCAGGTCTTCCAGACTTTGCTGTCGCGTATGCCCGAGTAAGATGACGGCACATTTCACCCCCGATAGCAGGGTCCGTTCGTTAATGTGGGTGAACAATCGCAGGATTTCAGGCGAGCGCCAGTCAAGCAACGCGCTGGGAGTCTGAAGGACTAAATCCCCCATCTCGTCGATTTCCTCGAAATTGAAGCCGAGCTTCGGGGTGACTTCAGAGGCGAGACAGACGCCAAGAAGAATATCGAACTCGCTCGGCTTATCGATAGTGTCGAAGATCGCCTTGAACAGCATGACGGTCGTCGGTGTGATCGACATTTGCGTGGCGATCCGCCCGAGCGCAGTAGCGCTCAGGTAAGTTGTCTCATCCTTCTCCTTTTCGGTGAGTAAGCCACTTGTCACGAGACTCCTCACCTGAGCACCCAAGGTTCGCACGCCGCCTTGCGCGCGCCAGAATGTCCGTGCGGCGAAATTCGTCTCGAGGTGGCGCTCGGATACCGATAGCCGGGTCGAGACCTCATAGAGAATCTCACGAAGGAGCGGTCCGCTGGAGAACAAAGCCGATCCAACGGGCTCGGGTGGTGAGGTTAGCGTCCGGTCCGGATCGCCATCCCATTGTGGTGCGAAGAGCACCGACTCTCCGTAAGGATCGAGGCCTGGCCTGCCTGCCCGGCCTGCAAACTGCAGGTAACGCCGAACGGAAAGTCGCTGGAAAGTGTCGCCCTCAAACGAAAAGCCGTCATACACGATCACTTTGCGGGCCGGGAAATTCACGCCCATTTCTAGTGTGGAAGTGGCGACGAGAACGTCGAGCTCGCCGTCCCGCATGCTGCTATGTGCGGCGGACTGGGCCTTAGAGTCGAGACCGGCGTGGGTGTAGTCTGCGCGAAGGCCGCAATCGGTGAGGTGCTTCGATAGCGCTTCGGCTCGCCGCCGGGAGTTCACGAAAACCAGGCAGCGGCCACCCACATCGACCGTTTCTTTCGCCTCCTCGGCGAGCATCTGCGCTTTGTCGGATGCACGCTTGAACCGTCGAACTCGGTGGGTGATCGGAACAGGGCGCCAGCTGCTTTCAAATAGCCGAGCGTTCAACCAGGTTGCCACCGCTTGCGCGTTGGGAAGTGTGGCCGATAGGCCGACGATCTGAACAAACGGATTGATGCGCTCGATGCGGCCGATCAACGACTCCAGCGCCGGGCCTCGAATGGGGTCTGCCAGGAGATGGATTTCATCGATCACGAGCACGTTGATCTCACTCAGCCAGGTCAGATGCCGTTTCCAGCTGGAAAGGAACGCTGCGAGCTTTTCGGGCGTGAAGAGCAGCAGTCTTTCTTTTCTTGGTGAGCTATGAAGTGCCGAATCACCGGTGAATGCGCCGACTTCCACGTTCTGATATCTCAACCGCCAGTCGACTAGGCGTTCGTCCACTATCGCCCGTAGGGGGGCGATGTAAGCCGCTCGGAAACCGTTTCGCAGTGCTCGCTCGATGGCCCATTCGCCCATGCGGGTCTTGCCAGATCCGGTCGGCGCACAAATCAGCCAGTGATCATCAGACTGCAGAAATCCCGCCTCAAGGAGCGCTGCCTGTGGTGGAAACAAGGCATTGGAATTCGAAGTCATGGGGGAGGTGTTGGACAAATTACACATATATGTGTATTATAGTATCAGGGTTACACATGAAAGAGAAGATTTCCTATCCTTCGGTTTCGGATATCGCGTTGGGGCAGCGTCTCAAGGCGTGGCGGGAATTTCGCGGCTTAACGCAGGCGGAGGTCGAGCGTCGCGGTGGCCTCGCGCATAACGCCCTCAGCCGCATCGAGACAGGGGGCGTGTCCCCAAAATTGGGGACGCTTGAACGTATTGCGGCAGCGCTGGAGTTAAGCATCGAAGAGTTGCACTTGAGGATGCCTCCAGACGGACCCAATACTGCCTCCGAAAGGGTGGGCATTTATCAGTTGAAGCAACTCATCGAAGACCTCCCGCCGGAGAAGCAAGAGGGGGTAATCGACGCGATTTGCCGACTGATTGCGCAGGTGAAAGCGTGAGCGCATCTACCGTCGTTTACGACGACGTCATCGGCTCGCCAACGCGCCCCGAGGGACCACGGATATCGTCCTTGAATCTGGCCACTCCGTTGAGCGAGGCCCTCGTTGAATTCCTGGGCGGCGACCTTGTACTGACGCCACCTCAGGCCGACGCAATCGAGCAGGGTGTTCTCGACACGAATCGACACTTCATCGTCTCGGCACCAACAAACAGCGGGAAGACTCTGATCGCGTTGCTCCGAATCTTCCACCGGTCATTGCTAAAGGGCGGGCGTTTCATCTATGTGGTCCCTCTGAAGGCTCTCGCCGAGGAAAAAGCCGCGGAGCTGAAGTCGCTGGCCAAACTGATCGTCCAAGCAGGCGGGCGTGAGATTGCAATTGGAATCTCCACTGGCGACTATTTGATCTCGGAAGACTTTCCTGATTCACCACCTCCAAATACTGCAGAGGTGCTGGTGTGTACCCCGGAACGTCTCGAAGTCCTGCTTCGGAACCCCGACTCCCACCAATGGGCAAGGTCGGTCGATACCTATGTCCTGGATGAATTTCACATCCTCGGCGACGGGAACCGGGGAGCACGATTTGAAACCTTGGTTACGCGACTCCTGCTGACCTGCCCGCAGAGCACGCTCCTAGCCCTTTCAGCAACGTTTGGATCGGTGGAAATGGTGGCGAAGTGGTTAGGAGGCGACCAGGGGCCGGCCACGGTTGTAACGAGTACGTTCCGCTATCCGAGGCTCCGTCGCCGCCTTGTTTGCGATCACGAAAAGGACAAATACGTTCTCGATCTTGCCAAAGAGATCACGCATGACAGTGATCGGAGCTTGATCGTCTTTGTCTATCGTAAAGGCGATGTGGAGAAACTGGCCAAAAGAGTCGGCGAGTTATTCCAAGCCCCAGGACAGGTCGCCGCCTTTCACAGTGGTGTGAGTCCAAGCAAGAAGAAAGAGTTGGCAGTCGCGTTTCGTGACAAGCGGGTGAGGGTAATCGTCTGTACAACGACACTAGCCATGGGCGTAAATACGCCAGCAACCGATGTCGTAATCCGAGATACAGTTTTTCACGGCTTTGGCCGGCTGAATGTGTCCGATATCCAGCAAATGACCGGACGAGCCGGTCGCGGCAGTCGCGAAGGCAATGCCACCGTCCTATTTTCAGAGAAAGAAGAGTGGGCGGGGTTGGCATCAGCAATGCGCGATGGTGACATCCTGCCACTTCGCCCTCAGCTCCTACCTTTGCAATACAGGGCATCCGCACGCCGCCGCGAACAAGGCGAGGCGGAGTCAAGGCGACTCGCGACCGCACTTCTCACTCATATCGCAGGACGAAAGAGTGCGAACGCGGACGAACTTGTTGCCTTCCTCGGTCGTACGTATTCCGGAACATGCTCGGCAGTGTCGGGGTCCGAGGTTCTCGCGACAGTGCAAGAATTGGTTTCGGACAAATTAATCTATCAGATCGAAAACAGCGAATCGACCTACGCCGCCACCAAGCTCGGAAGAACAGTCAGCATGGCCGGCCTATCCGCTGAGACAGGTGGCATGTTTGGCGCGTTCCTACGTGCAATGATCGGTTTGTCAGAAAAGCAACGGGAACATGAACCGCATTCGGAAAGCCTGTTGCGCCGGCTCACAGGCCTAGACCTCATCGTGCTATGCCTCGCGAGTTTTGAGACGAGGGATTTTCTGTTGCCAAAGCTCAAGGCCGAGCAATTGCGAAAATTGGAAGAGTATCTGGAACTTCTTCCACCCAACGAAAAGCCGATCCTCAATCTGTGGCGCCATTCAGATTCGGCCAACTACCCGACAAGACGCCTGTTGACGACACTGCGTTTCCCCGGTGATCCCGAGTCAGGAGTTCTGTGGCGCTTATTACGAACCGGTGCGATGCTGTGTGATCACGCCCATGGACGCCAACTCGATGACTTGATAACGAGTTACGGAGGTTACGAAGGCGACTTTGAGGGTCGAATCAAACCCGCGGTAATTTGGCTGTTGAATTCATTGGCTCAGATCTGCACGGGGACCAAGTGCTACAAGCTGGATTTCATTGCAATTAGGGCGTACGAGCTAATGCAGGACCTGGTCGTTGGGGGAAGCCTGGGAAAATTGCTTGCCGTGGACGGTATAGGAATCAAGTCCATCGACAAGTTGCTTAGTGCTGGGATCCGTCGATTTGAGGATCTCACGGCAATTCGGCCAGAGGCGCTCTTAGCTATGGGCTTGGGCCAACAGCAGGTGAACGCGATCAGAAGAGTAACGATCAGGCGCGGGCGATAGAGAACACCAAAGGTGACCCAAGTAATTCAATATGTCAGTCGCCCTATCCTTTCGAGAGTCGGTCAATCAGCACCTGCGCCGATTAGACGAGAGCGCCGAGCCCTCCGTGAACAGTGACTTGGGATAGGGAGCACCAGACCATGACAACGCACAACCCCGAGAACGAGCGGATCAAGCGCCGATACTTCGCCTACCTGAAGGAAGCCAAGCGCCACAGCGAGCCCACGGTGGACGCCGTGGCGAAGGCGCTGGCGCGCTTCGAGGCAGATACCGCCGACAACAAAGGCAGGCCCCGCGATTTCAAGGCGTTTCACTTCGAGCA
>SXGR01297014.1_pt1 | contig 25012 bp, 19 predicted proteins | sample 3174711 | NCBI WGS metagenome assembly SXGR01 (sample SAMN11356860, study PRJNA531348) | freshwater metagenome | isolation source: freshwater sample F1-60 | place: China: Fuxian Lake, Yuxi | collected 2017-12-25
GGCCAGCACCGCCAGCGCATCGCGATAGCCGACGACGCGCCGTCCGTGGCTGGGCAACACTCCAACCAGTCCGAGTCGCAGCTCCAGCAGGCGCAGCAGTCCGACGGGACCGCATACGACCTCGTCGAAGTTGGGCCGCGGGTCTGCTGAAGCGAAGCCGTCGAGGCAGAGGCCAAAGGTGACGTTCATGCTGGGGTGCTTGGTGGGGAGAAGTTAGGGAGCGGCGTGCCGGTGGGCAACGGTCAATCCTCCCGGGCGACGAGCTTTTGGTAGTCCGCCTCTCCCTGTTCCAGCGCCTGTGCCGGGTTCATCCCGCGATAGACCACGTTCATCAGCGCCGGGAAGAACCCGTCCACCAGCAGGCAGGCGGAGTAGAACCAGGTGCCGATTTGGTCGGTGCCGGGCACCGCCAGCAGGTCCACGTCCCGACGCAGGCGCACCTCGCCGTCCTGCCAGTCCAGCAGGAAACGGTTCCCGGTGAGGTTCCAGTTCAGGCGGGTGAGGAACTCGGCGACAGCCGCCCGGCGTTCCGGTGGCACCAAGGTGGGGTGCATCGCCATCACGACCAACCCGTCCGCGCCCGGCGCGTGTTGAAACACCACGCTGCACTGGCAGTGGGTCAGGGTCATCGGCACCACGAGCGCCTCGCCGTCTCCGTGGGGGTGCGCGTTGAGTTCGTGGGCGGTAAGAAACTCTTGGACTCGTTCGAGGATGGGGCTCATGGCGGTCTTTGGTTTTCTGTTCTGACCCCACTCTATCAGCACCCCTCTGCCAACGGCTGGCACAAGGGCCAGAAAAGTTGAACCAGACGGCGAAATTCTTCGACCTGTCAGGCTTCCATCCGGGCGACCCGGTAGGCCTCCAGCAGGGATTCGGCCGTCTTGCGCAGCGTTTCCCGCAGCCGCTCCGGCCGCTCGACGGTGGCGTGCGTGCCCCAGCTCAGAATCCAGCGCTCCACCTCGGCGAGGTTGTTCAGGCGCAAGTGCAGCCGCACGCCCCCGCCGGGCCGGTCGGTCAACTGCTGCGACCGGTGCCATTTGCGCTCACGGACCAGCTCCCCGGCCCACTTGTCGAAGTCCACCACCACCTCGAAGTCGTCGCCCGCCTGAAAGATGCCGAAGCTGCCCTTGAGGTAATCCTCGATGCGAAAGCCCTTGGGCAGCGTGAACTTGTCCTCCAGCAGGAGGACCCGCCGCATCCGCGTCATGGCGAAGTTGCGCATCGCCCCGCGTGCCGGGTCGTGGGCGACCAGATACCAGCGGTTTTCCACGCAGGCCAGGTGATAGGGATGCACGCGCCGGGTCTGCGCCTTGTCGGTGCCGAGGTTCTTGTAGAGAAACTGCACGGCACGCTGCTCCTGCAAGGCGCGGCTGAGAATCTGGAACGTCTCGAGGTCGGCCTCGTCCGGGGCGAACGGGTGGAAGGAGAGGGCCTGCTCCAGGTTGCCCAGCGACAGGGCGTGCTGGTCGTTGAGCTGGCCGGTCAGCTTGCGGAAGGCGACCTGAAGGGGTTGCTCGAACGGGGTGCCGTGGTATTGGGCGAGGGCTTTGTGAGCGACCAGCAGGGCGAAGACCTCGGCCTCGGTGACCGGCACGCTGGGGAACTTCTCGACGGCCTTGCTGTAGTAGTAGCCGTAACGGCGCGCGTCGTATTCGATGGGCAGGTCGAGGCGGAACTTCATGAAGTCCACGTCCCGCTTGATGGTGCGGGTGGAGACCTCGATGGCCTTGGCGAGTTGGGAGCAGTTGGGGTAGCGCCCCGCCTTGAGGGACTCGTGGATGCGCATCATGCGCTCGAAGGGCGGGCGGGAGTGGAGTTCGGCGGCGACCTGGGGCATGGCGGTGAGGTGCGAAGATTCTGCGCCCCGGTGACAGCGGTTGTCAAATGGGTGATGGCAGAATGCGAGGATGAATCTTCCATTGTTGGTGACACTTGGGAACGGACTGCAAACGCGGGCGACGAAACCTTGCCCTCCCGTTCCGAACCGATCACAATCCCGACCAACAGCACGAAGGATACCGAATGGGCATCCACTACCTACTACCGAAAATCCGTCAGCATCGAGCTATTTCCAATCAACCTCGTCAAATTCGACATGGGTTATCGGATGGGAGCAATGGACTTTCCGACCGAGGCGCACTTCCGAAACGATGTTCGTTCCGAAGCCGCCATGCGCGTGATGTCGCACTAAATTAACGCCAAGTTTCCATGCCCACGACCCGAGAACTTGCCGAGCGTCTCCTACGGACTGAGCCTGAGCATGAGGGTTGGTCACTCGTTGAATCACCCAACTCGGCCGAGGGCTATACCGAGTTGCGAAAATGGAGACGTGAATTGACGTATCAGGCGTGGAGAAATGACCGGAGCTTGCGAAAGCCGCAATTAGGGTTGGTGCTCCTCTGGCTGGAAAGCGAGGTTGTGCGACGGGATGGCGGCGACGGGATGGCGTGGGCGGTGTTGAGCAAGCTGGAGAAGGTGCCTTGGGATAAACGGGTGTATTGGGAACTCTTCAACAAAGCCGGACAGCCAACAGCCCTGCACCGGGATTTACTGGAGGAGGCCGCCAGGCACTTTTCCCTTCGCCACACCTTCGATGAGGCCGATGGACAGAACTGGTATCGTCTCATCTACCTCCAATTCGGTTTTACGCACGATGATGCAGTGCAACGGCTAGCGCCTTGGCTATCTGGCCAGACGCTTCCGATCAGCGTTCAGAAACTGCTCGAAGCCGGCGATTCGGGAGCGCAAGGGTTCCAACAGCTTTGGCGGTCGTTGCGGATGTTTCGGCTTGGGAACCTGCCCAGAACGACGCTAGAGACGCGGCTGAAGTCAAATCCGTGGGTCTTGCCCGAGTGGTGTGGCGACTTGATTAAAGCGGCCGAGAAAAGTAGCGCGCAGGTGATGGAGGTGGCGGACCTCGAAGCGGCTGAAGTCAGGTTCTTCACCACTCCTAGGCTCGGCTTGTCCGACCTTGGGGTGCCCCGTTTCACAACGAGCCTGTGCAACCTAAGCGATATTGGTCTGGGATCGGCCGATTATCAACTCAAGACTGGTGACAAAGTGCTCGCGCGACTAATGCGGCAGATCGACGGGAGCTACTTTAGTGATTCACCGGAGGCGATCACGCTGCCTGTTCAGCCTACGTTGGCCCTCTCCTTAGTGACTTCAGACGGTGGTGTTGTTGCCCATGATGAGGCTGTGCTTTGGGATCCGGTGGAGGAGATTTCGCTCTACTCGGGGCGAACCGGAGCGGTCATTCCGCTTGGCGAGCGTCTGCGAGCTGGGACCGAAGTGTTCGTCATTGCGGCCAGCGATGTTACATTGCGGCCCGAGCCTGCCGAGTCTTACGATCTCCCCCTCGGATACCGACTCCATCGAATCTCATCAGGATGGACGGGGCAGATTGATGCGCTGCTCGATGGCGATGTAGTCTGGGGCAGCTCTGTGGCGACAGGGACGATGTCAGGAAGTTCTCCCGAGGTTTCTGCGAGGTTCATCCAAGCGCTCGACCTAAGGGACCCTCAGTGGGCTGAAGCTTCTCCACCTTGGAGCATCCCAATTCGTTTTTTCTTTCCTTCAGGTTGGGCTTTTTCCCGCCTTCGCTGGCGCCGTGGGGACGGGCGGCATGTGGAACTAGACCAGATGCCTTCGAGCTTAACGCTCACTGAGAAGGATGCGGTGCGCCCCGTCGTGCTAAGAGTGCGGATTACAAACGGCAGCCAGCATCGCACTGATGTCCTCAAGGTGCCGGTGCCCTTCGTCGCGGTGTTAAAGTGGACCGAGGATGCAACTCCCCGACGCCATCCGCCTGGAAGCAATCTCTTGCTCGGCGAAGCCCGAAAACTGACGTGGAGTTTCTGTATGCCGAGTAGAGAGGGGCAGGTGAGCGATGCGAGAGAGTTCAGTTTCGCGGAGGGGCAAAGGCTGCTTGGTCGCCTCAAGGCTCGGCGTTCCAAACTTCCTGATCTCGCTGGCTACGGTTCGCGGCTGTGCATCGTGGATGACCCCTACCAATCTGCCCACACGGTTTTAACCGTCGCTGATTGCGTCCTTGATGGAGGGATTCTCGGGGCAGTCAGATGGAGCTTGGAAGACAACGGGTTTCGAATTCGGTCGAGTTTTACTGAGCTGGGGCCGGATCATCGTGTCCACGTCTGGTATTCGTTGGGGAAGGAGCGGTCTGTGGTGGCGGATATTCCCCATGACCAGCTCGTTCGGAGGGACGACGGCTGGTTCTGGGGAGGCGGTAAAGGTTATCACTTGCACGCTGTCGCACTCACTTTCCGGGGAGCCCGTCTTGGCGCGTGGTTTGATCATGCATCTTGGTCGATTGAGTTAGTGAAAACACCACCGACTTCTGTGGAGGCTGCAGCAGCCATGCTCCGCGCTTGGAAAGCTCCCGTCCTCAAAGAGGATGGCGACCATTTCCAAAGAATGATTGCTTGGCTCTCTGAAAACTATGTTCGGATTCTGCCGGTCTGGCTTGCGCAAGCTTCTCAGCAAGGTCCGGCCGGTAACATGATAGAAATGCCGCCCAGAAACGAGTCGTGGAACTCGACCCTCAACGACCTGATGACCGAGGCATTGCCGATGCCCGATGCCGAGGCTGCCGGGGAACTTGTGGGGAGATTGGTGCCCCACGCCAAAGGGTTTGATGCCCTAGGGAGTGCAATGTGGACCTTGACCGAGGCTTGCCCGATTCTCGCCGCGCAAGTAGTAAAGGTCTATCTTGAACAGTTCGTGCCCAATGCGCATCGGCAGGCGTTTCTGGCCCCGATGCTGGCGCACCGTGACCTGCAAGATACCGACGAGCGAGCCGAGGAGCTCGGCAAAAAGCACGGCAATCGGGACGGTTATTGGTTGAGGCAGACTGTGCCCAACCTGGCCGAGATCCGACTCCATCGGCAAAGTGCTGTTCTGCGGCCCTATCGACTCCTATCAAAAAGCAAAGAGTATCGCGATTACGCTTTGGGCCGCTGGCTCAGGGAAATTCACTGATCCCTTTCTAAATTTTTTACCGACACCATGAGTCACCTCAACACCATTGCCCTCCGCGATGCCCTGATCGGTCGCGTTACCGACTTCGCCCTCGATGACCATTTCGTGAGAGACGATACGCTCCGCGGGGCTTTGCGGAAAATCTGGTCGGGGCGCCCAGAGGTCGGCGGTCTCGGCAGCGACCTTTGGGTCGAGGGCGCGTTTCCTTCAACCGTCGCCGATGAAACGATGGGTGATCTCGTAAGCCAGGGCCTGATCCATGCGGGACTCGGCGCACAACTCGCCGCCACAGGTGTGTTTCCGACTACATTGAAACCCTACAAGCATCAGTTGGAGAGCATCAAAGCTGCCGTGAACCGCAGCTACCCCGAAGCCGGACGACCGGCCATCGTGGTCTCCGCAAGCACCGGCGCGGGTAAGACAGAAAGTTTCCTCATTCCGATGTTGAATGAGCTGTGGGACTCGCCTTGGCAGGCGGGACAGGGAATCAGTGCCCTGATCCTCTACCCGATGAACGCACTTGTGAACGACCAGGTGGGCCGCCTCGACAAGTGGCTCGCTGGGCAGGACCGCGTTAGCTTCTTCCATTTCACTAGCGAGATACCGGAGAACGCCAAGATAGCAGACAATCGGGGGCGTCCGCCATCGACCCCCGCACGGTTCCGAACCCGACAACAGGCTCGTGGACGGGAAGACCGCGATGGGAAGCCCATCCCGAACGGGAACGGCCCAAATCCAGACATCCTCGTGACCAACTACTCGATGTTGGAATACATGCTTTGCCGCCCCCAGGACGGGGTTTTTTTCGGCTCCAACCTGCAGGTGGTGATTCTCGACGAGGCGCACATTTACAGCGGCAATCTCGCCGCAGAGATCACTCTGCTGCTCCGAAGAGTCCTTATGCGATGCGGTCGCCGACCGGAGGAAGTGCTCTTCATCGCCACATCGGCCACCATAGGTGGGAGCGTTGAAGAGTTAAAACCCTTTGCGGCGAAACTTTTCAGCAAACCAGAAACCCTCGTGAGGGTGGTCGCGGGAAGACCCCATCGTCCCAACCTAGGGGTTGATCCGGAGCCACTTCCTTTGCCAGCGGCGATGGCCAGGGTTTTGAGCGGAGCTGCGTTCCCCGATGAAGACACTATAGTAGCGAGCGCGGAAAGACCCACCTTTCGATCTGCCACCGAATTCGCGTGGCAGCAATGGCGAACGATTCTCAAATCGCTCGGGCTACCGATCGACCCAAACGAAAACTGCCCCCGGCATGTAGCCCCGTTGCTCGCTTGTGCTCTGGCGCAGTCCGGCACCGTGGCTGCCTTGCAGGAGATTCTCTGGAACGACGGCAAGCCTGGCAGAACCCCGCTAAGGGAACTTGCCGGACGTCTGTTCGGAAATCAGGAAGACTACTCGATTGAAGCGACGCGGAGGCTGTTACAAATGGGTGCCATCGCGAGAACGGAAGTGGCCAGTCTGCCCTTGCTGCCCAACCGTATGCACTACCTGATGCGTGGGCCGGAGGGAATCCAGGTTGCGTTCGGTGGTGAAGCCGCGGACGCGATGGTTCCCATTGCTGAAAACCGCAGTGTCTTCAGCAGCGGCACCGACTTGGCCTTCCTTGGGCCAGGTGCCGTCCACCCGCTCACGGCGTTTCGCTGCAACGAGTCAGGTTGGTGGGGCGTGGCCGGTCGCCAGGCCAACGGCGTTCTGGAGCCGGTTCCTCCATCAACCGTGCTCTACGGAGATGAAAACGATCCTGAGGCCGACTCGGAAAATCCCGGTGCGCCACAGCCAAGCCCGATCCGCTTCTTCTCCCTGCACGCAGTCCAAGGACGTCCGGTCATTCATTTCGATCCGGCCACGGGAGCCTACGGTGGCGTCGGCCCCGTCACCCTGTGGGAGGTGGATGAATGTCCTCTCAGCGGGACGCCGCTTTCAACTGGCTCGGTAGGCTGGTTCGCAGCCCGAGCGAGGTTGCAACTCAGCGTTGTCGCCGAAACCGCCCTCGCCGCAATGCCGGAATATCCTGGGGACAACCGGGTCTGGAAACCGGCCCGGGGGCGGCGATTGCTCGTTTTCTCCGATAGCCGGGCCGAAGCCGCCCGACTGGGACCTCGGCTTACCCGGCAGCACGAGCTCCAGGTGTTCCGCGCAGCGGCGGTCGAACGCCTGAACAACGTGAACCTGGCGGGAACCGTGGAGGAATTGGCCGAGCTTCGCGAGGAGATTGAGGATCTTCGCTCCGAGTTGAAGTCAGCCAGTGCTGCACGACGACAAATTGTGGAACGTCGGCTGGCGCGGGCCGAGGACGACCTACGACAAATGGGGGAAGGAGGCTCCATTACCGACTGGGTCAGCGTCTTGAAGACTTCGGAAACTGTGCGGGAACTTTACGATGCCCAATCAGGAAAGAAGCACCGGCCCGGGGCTGCAAACGTGCATGACATCTGGGACGCCAATGCCAGAGAGATTCTCAACTCTCTTGCGGCCCTCCTTGGCCGAGAATTAGCGCGCCGTCCGGCATGGCCGAACCCTTCCTTGGAGACCCTCGGTCTTGTCGAAGTCACATATCCTGGAATCAGCAAGATTCCTGCGCCCAACGATCTGATCGGAATTCTCCCGGCTTCAGCAGCGACCAAACTTGAAGGGTGCTGGCCCGACTACCTCGCCTCCCTGCTTGACGCCGTTCGGAATCAGGGTGCGATCACCTTGGGAAGTGAAGAGGAGGATCGCGATTATCAATACGGAAACGGACTGCTAGGCAAGTCCGTCTCGGCGGACCAAGCCTATCGAAGGAGCATGTTGCCGCTCATCGGGGAGCACTTCGAGGGTCCGCAGGCTTCGCGGCGGAATGCGTTCACTCGAAATCTCTTGATTTCTATCGGAGTGGCTGAAGAGCAAGCCAGTGAGCTTGCCCGGACGCTCATGCGGGCGGCGTTTGATGCCTTGAGTCAGGCCGCTCAATCTGCCGGACATCCTTGGCTGAAGTTCATCCCGAACGCGCCAACCAATGGGGACAACATCGTTCCGGCGCTGCAAATCCGGTTCCATCACCTTGGATTACGCCGCCCGGCGACCCTGTATCGGTGCGAGATCACTGGGCAGGTCTGGCCCCGTAGCGTGGCGGGCTTTTACCCGGGCGCACCAACTGCGAGTCTGGTCAAGATATCTCCCGAAGCCGTGGATCAGGATGCCCGCCTCGGCCGCCGCCGGCGGGAACTCCTCGATTGGTCGGGATTCAAGATCGGGCTCTGGGCCGAGGAGCACAGTGCCCAGTTGGCACCAGAAGAGAACGCGCGACTCCAGGATCTGTTTCGCGAGGGCATGCGCAACATTCTCAGCAGCACAACCACGCTCGAACTCGGAATTGATATCGGCGGCCTTAGCGCAGTGCTGCTCGGCAATCTTCCCCCCGGCAAGGCCAACTACTTGCAACGTGCCGGTCGCGCCGGGCGGCGTGCCGATGGCACTTCGGCGGTGTTGGGTTTCGCCCGCCCTTCGACTTACGAACGCGAAGTCTTCCTCGATTTCCGGCGCTATCTCGAACGCGACCTGCGGAGACCGACCGTGTTCCTCGATCGTGCGCCGCTAGTGAGACGACATGCTCACGCGTGGCTGCTGGGCGAGTTTTTCCGAACGCATTTCTCCCAAAGCAACGCCACTGGTGCGATGGACGCTTACGGACGGATGGGTGCATTTTCGGGACAGCCCCTCCCAGTTTTGTGGAGAACAACCATGGCTGCCAAACCTCCGCTGCCTCCACCGGCTGCCAATCCGTTGTCAAACCAGTTTTCGAGTTACCTAGGTGACCTGCGACAGACGGCACCCCCCGAATATGTGGCGACGCTCCAGAGCCTGTGGACGGGTTGTCCCAAAGTGCAGGCTGGAGAGGCGGACTGGGCGGGCAATTTGTCATCGTTTCGGAATCAGTTCGAGCAATGCATCACGAATTGGCTGGCGCTTTACCAAGAGCTTTCAAGCGCATGGCATGCCGTTCCGGCAAGCGCTGGCGCAGCGGACAGTGCCGGTCACCTTCGATCCCAAGCCAACTCCATCTTTTTCCAGCTTCAGGCGCTTCATCGCCTGACGGTGATCGAGGCGTTGGCTGACGCGAGATTCCTGCCGCGCTACGGGTTCCCCATCGGATTGAGCCGACTACGGGTGCAGGTTTCGGACGGATCCAATCACACTCGTGAAGAGGATCAGTTCCGGCTGCAACGGGACGGCATGATGGCGATGCGGGAGTATGCCCCGGGATCACAGCTGTTGGTTGGCGGACAGATCGTCACTTCACGAGGGCTGCTCAAACATTGGACTGGGGCGGTCGTTAACAGTGAAGCGTGGGGCTTGCGCGGGAGGTTCAGGAAGTCCGGTGACGGCTATTTTGCATACAGCCTCACGGCCGATCCGCCTCAAGCACCGCCTTCCGTCGCTCCCGGTCAGCAGGTGCGCGAAGGCTTCTTCCTTTTCCCCAAACATGGCTTCACCACGGCCGGATGGGATCCACCGCGGTTTGGCAGCGATTTTGAGCGGGTCGGTAAACTGGCCATCTTTACGCTGGCTTTTGAGAACCCGGACGATTGCGACACGCCTCAACCCGGCTTCGGCGGACTGATGGGACTCGTGGTCACCTATCGCAATGGTGGTGAGCTATTTGTGATGAACTCAGGAGCTAACGAGATGGGGTTCGCGATTTGCCAGAAATGCGGTTGTGCCGAGAGTGAGTGGAGGCGGGGCGGGACCGGGCGGCTTGATCTTCCGAGAGGATTTGAATGGCACGCTCCGCTCAACGCAACCAGGGCCAGTGCCCGCTGTTGGGCCGACACCGAGGCACCGGTCTGGCGGCATCACCACCTCGCGGCGAAACAAGCGACTCATCTCCTTCGGCTCGATTTCGCGGGATTGGGACAGCCCCTCGACCGGGACCTCCTTTACACATTGGGGCAGGCGCTGCGGATTACCGCCGCCAAGGCCCTTGAACAGGACGAACGAGAGATCGGGCTCATCGATCCAGTGCCCGATTCTCAGTCGGGTCAATACCGGAGCGTCATCCTGTTCGACAGCCTCGCGGGCGGCTCAGGCCATCTTGCAGAGCTTTCTCACCCCGGCAATGCAGCTCAAGCACGTGAGTGGCTGGAGTTGACCAGACAACTGCTGACAATCGAGGGCGAGTTGCCGGCTCCGGTTCGCCATCGGGAGGCAGTTCGCCGCCTCCTGACCGCCGATTGTTACGATTCCAGGCTGGTTCCCGAGCGTGCGCTTGCTCTGCTGCAAGCCGTGCCCCGGGGAGGTCCAGGGGGACCGCACGCCCCGCCGGTTGTTCCCTCCATTCCTCCCGGCGCGTGGACGGTGCAACGACTCGGCGAGGAGATCCCGCCACCGCAATTCGATCTCTTTTGCGGACCGAATGAAGTCGCGGGACTAGCGGAGGGCACGCACGCCTTCGAATGGCGGGACACCGCCCCGGCGAATGGTGTGCCGGAATCCAACGCGATCGTCGTGGCTCGACTTCCGGGCGATCCAGGGGAGATCGTTTTTGGTAAATGGTTTTACACTCGAATGGGCAACCCTGATCGTCCCCATCGGATTCGTCTGAGACGCATTCAAAACCCAGTGTCTCGCGAATTGAGTGATGCCGAGTTCGCCCAGCTAAAAATCCTCGCCGTCAAGGCACCATAACGCACCAATTTCCGATCTCCCATTATGGCCAGACTGATTCCCCGGACGGACCCCTCCCAAATCGCCCTCGAACCTGAGCGCAAGGTGGCGGAGGCACTATGCAGCCAGCTTCCAAAAAACGCCGTGGTCTTCCACAGCTATCCATGGCTCAGACCGGAACGCGATCTGGATAGGCCGGGAAGCAGGCCGATCCTCCGCGAAGGGGAAGCTGATTTCGTCATTCTACATCCTCGCTACGGCATCCTTATTGTTGAAGTCAAAGGCGGACACCTCAGCTTCGACCCCGCCGCCCACCGGTGGGATCGAAAAGGTGCGACGCACAAGGTAAAAGACCCCTTCGAGCAGGCCTCGAAGAACCTTCGCGCCATAGAGAGTCAACTGAAGCAGCGCTCCTTTGGCGGTTATTCTGAGCTGCCCTTTTCGCGGGCAAGATGCGTTATTTTTCCCCACTGTGAGTATCAAGGCACGTTGCCGCCGGGTGCGGACAAAAGTCTGCTGTTTGGAGCCTCCGACCTCGGCAAGCTCGGCGAAAAAATCGAAGCGCTCTTCCGACTTCAGCCCTTCGTCCCGCCTTCCGAACTGAGCCAGAGCACGCTCGACGGGATCACCCGGGGACTAACCTCGACCTTTCAGTTGGTCCCGGCTCTCTGGAGCGAGCTTGAGGAGCAGGAGAAAAAGCTGTTTCGCTTCACCGAGACCCAGCTCAACCTGCTGACGTTCCTCCAGTCTCACGACCGTGCGACGATCCAGGGAGTTGCTGGTTCAGGGAAGACGGTGCTCGCTATCGCGAAAGCGCGGGCGTTTGCCGACGAGGGAAAGCGGGTTCTCTTTGTGTGCTTCAACGAGATGCTGGCGGAATGGCTCCGTTCGAAATTGCCGGACACCTACCGTGAATCTGTCACCATCCGGAACTATCACAAACTCTGTAGCGAGTGGGTCAAGGCAGCCGGCTTCGCCTGGCCTCAGGTGTTGGACGAAGGGGCGTTCTTCGCCAAGTCGGCCCCGGCGCTCCTCGAACAGGCTATCGACCTGCTTCCGGGGAGATGCTTCGACGCCGTTGTGGTGGATGAAGGGCAGGATTTCATGCCCGCTTGGTGGGACACGCTCGAACTGATCAACAAGCGGCCGACCGAGGGGCCTTTTTACATTTTCTTTGATCCGGAACAGCAGATCTTCCATCAGGCAGCCCCCTTCATGCCCGACTTGGGCAAGCCGTTTGGTCTCCTGAACCTCGCCCGTGCAACCGATGGACGCCGCGCGCGGGTCGCCACTCTTGTCCGTGGCGAGTTCAGGGTAATAAACGCGCGGATCGCGCGCGGTGCCCTTCCAGCTCCGCCGGTAGTAATACGCCTCCGAGGAGTGTGTCTCATTCGCGGCGAGGATGGCCTGGCAGCCATGGTCGTCACACACCTCGAGCGTTTCGAGGCGCGTGCGATGATTGTCCACGAGGCAGAGCAGCCAGTCCGTCCGGTAATGGCGCAGCTTGCCCCGGCTAAACCACTCCGGGAGCGAGTGGCAGCCGAATTTTCCAGCCAGCGCCTGGGCCTTGTTCAGCCCGATCTGGGAGGCGTCGAACATCTGGCGGTTGAGGTTCTTCCGTTCGATGGTGTCGCCGTCCACCAGGGTGATGTCGCCGGGTGATTTCAGCAGGCAGAACGAGGGGACGATGGCCGAGCCGACGCCCCCGCAGCCGATGATGTAACAGTTCATATGGTTTCCTTCAGTGATGCGGCAATGGTCTTGCCGAGTTTGTTGGGCGGGTTGTTTTTCTCTTGGTAGCGCTCCAGAGCAATTGTGCTCAGGGCGAGGAGTTGCGCGCGCTCCGCCACGTTCAGCAGCCGCGCAACCTGTTCGTCATGCAGGACCAGTCCCGCCATGACCGCCGGGGCGGGTTCAGTCCCGCGCTCCCAGCCCGTGTGTTTGAACCGCTCCCAGGCTTCGAGCAGCAGCTTCTCCGAGAAACTGCTGTCGTGGGAGGGGCACGCCCTGAGTTGGGTCACCAACGGCAGGAGCGCGCCGGATTGGAAGGGGGCCTTCATAGGATGACCCTTTCCATGATGTCGGTGGACACCTTGTCGCAGAGCGTCGTCCAGTCGGCCACCGCGATGGGCAGCGTCTCGAACGACTCGTTCGTTGGCTGGAACCGGAAGAACTGCTGCGAGCGCTCCACCGTTCGCATCAGGTCCGAGTTCCACTTGGATTTGCGGAACTGCTCCAGGCAGGCGGCGACGCACTCAGCCCCGGAGGCGTAGCGGTCGTCGAAGTTGCCGGTGCAGATCAGGCAGTCGTCGTGGAGGTTGGGCAGCGGCAGCCGGTAGCCCCGCTGGTCCTGGTCGCAGGCGAAGAGCCAGTTGCCCGCAATCCGAACGCATTCGTTCTCGAACTTCGACCGGATGACAAACGCCAGCCGCACTTCCTTGGGCGCGTGCCAGACCAGCGGCAGTTCGAGGTCGGTCGCCGACGCGAACGCCGGCACCAGCACACCCTCGACCAGCCGAAACCGCGCGTGCAGCGGAATCTTGCCTAGGGCGACCGTCCAGAGCGTGTCGTGCAATCCGACGCTGGCATGCACGAGGCCCCATTCCGGGAGCGACAGGACGCTGCGCAGCTCCCGTGTCACTCCCTCCGTCAACGCGTCCAGCACCGTGGGGCCGGTGGCCAGGTCGCGCTCGCGAATGACCCTTTCCGTGAGGGTTCCGTTTTCCCGGATGATGATTTCTGTGGTTTCCATGGTGGTAAAAGGAAAGCCCGCCTCCGGTGAGGGAGGCGGGCTCTCGTGTTGGGTTGAGGTTTAGGCCTTGGTGTTGGCGGCGGTCTCCAGACGCACCGTGGCACCCGCCGGGATCACCGTGGCCCGGTCCTGCTCGATCCCGTCCACCAGCGCCTTGGTCCGATCACCGAAGCCAAGGGCGGCCTTGATCGAGTCGTTGTCCTGCAGGTCACCAAACGTGAAGTCGTCCTCGACCTGCTTGGTGATGCTGTCCACGCCGTATTTGACCGTGATGTTTTTCATACCGATTTCTGCCTTTCTGTTTTTTGTTTTGTGGGCTGCGAGACTCAGTCTCATCAGTGCGCGAACTCACGCGCAGACACCCCGGACGGGGTGTTTCGACTTGTCCGTGGAAAGGCCTGCTCTCCGTCGTTCCACGGAGAGCGGGTCTGTTAGAACGGCAGCGTTGGCGGGACCGCTGGGTCCGGCACTGATTCCTTGAACTGAAGCGTCAGCTCGCCCGGTTTGAGCTGCTGGATTTCGACCCGATGGCCGGGCTTGAAGCCCGCCCGGTCGAGCCAGCAGCCGCGCAACCGGATCAGCGGCTTGACCCTGCGCGCGGCAAAGTCGCCGACGGCCTCGATCTTGAGGCTGCGCTGGTTCAGGCCGGGCATGGTTCCTCCTCCTGATGGCGAGTGGCCAATTCGCGCAACCCGGCCTGCTGAATCAACTCCAGCAGTTGCTCGGGGGTGACGCTGTCCGGCTGGAGACCCTCGCGCGCGAAGGACACCACGCGGACGTTGAGCAGTTCATCGAGGCGGGTGAACGCCTCCGAACGTCCCTTGCGGCCAGCCTCGTCCTCGTCGAACAGCAGGATGACTTTCCCGCCGGGACCGACCGTTCGCACAATCAGGTCCTCCTGCGCCTTGGACAGCATGCTGCCCATGAGCGAGACAACCCGACGATGTCCGGCCTGCCACACGTGGAAGCAGCCGAAGTAACCCTCGACGACCACCAGTGGCAGACGCGCATCGGCCTGTGTGGCGCGATGGAGGTTGAAGAGCTCCAGCGACTTTCTGAACCCTTTGGGCAGTTTGTAGCGGGGCTCGGGATTGGGCGGTTCACCCGGCCAGCGTCCGGCGTAGGCAACCAACTGGCCTTTTGCATTGTGGACCGGGATGACCATGCGCCCGGCCATCAACCCGTTGCGACAGTAGCCGACGCCGAAGGTGCGGAGAGTCTCTGCACTGAGCCCGCGCTGCTTCAGATACGGGTGCGCCCAGTCGAGGTCGCGCAGGGTGAACGTCAGCGGGACATTCGCCTCCTGGGTGTTCGCGTTGTGAGAAGGAGTCGCTACTCGCAGCTTCCCGTTGGCGCTGCCCTTGGGCTGGACTTTGAACCAATCCTGCAAAAGCAGTGCGGCATCGCGGATGCCGACCCGTTCCTTGTGGCTGACAAAGTCCACGATGCTGCCGCCGATTTGGCAGGAGAAGCAGTTGAAACAGTTCTTTTCCAAGCTGACCCGGAACTGCGTGGGATTGTGGCCGCCGTGCAACGGGCACGGGCCGTTGAGGTTGTCGCCCTGGCGGTGCAAGCGGTCCAGGAGGCCGTAGCGCTCCAGCACCTGATGCATGGAGACAGCCGCTTTGAGCACGTCGAAACCGACGAACTTGGGAGTCATGGAGTTTCCTTTCGTTTGAATTTGCCATCCGTGGACAAATCCACCGCTCCGAGCACTCGCTCGGTGATGGCGTGCGTCGCCGGGGGCAAAGGGAGAAGCACGCAGAGCAGCGGCTAGGAAGCCGGTGCCGGCGTGCGAAGAGGTGAGTTCAGTGGTTGCCCCGGTTCCGTGAAAACGGGACCGAAGCGGGGATGACGACCGGCCTGTGAAGGTCAGTCTTCGAACTCACGTTGGGTTGACTGGGAGGAGCCGGTGACGAAGTAAAACCGCCGGTAGTTTTTGACGAGGTGGTCGAGCTTGGTGTTGATCTCGCCGAGTTTCAGGCGCAGCTCGCACAGGAGCTGGAGGCATTCCTTGGCATCATGCTTATTTTGGGGTGGGGCGGTGAGTCGCTTGGACATGCGTTCCCGACACGCCCTCCCTTAATAAGGCTGGTGGACGAAGCGTTCGGATTGTTCCGCGGCTGCGGGCGGATGGGCTGCCGGGAAGCCCGCCCCCTTGATTCCGGGAATAGGGCTGAATCAAGCTGATTCAGGCTTGATTCAGGGGTTGATTCGGAGCCGGCTCTGCATTCTAAGCCCGCACCACTTGAGCCATCCCCACATCGTTGATGTCACCGGCCGGAGGCTGTGCGTGCAAAACCGTTCAACTCTTCGTTCGTGAAAGGCATGGAACCTCGGAGTCGAAGCGGTTTGATATCTTTGAGAGAAGGGTGATCCGCGCGAAGCGCCAGGTGCGGCAGTAATTCAAGCCATGGCCCGCCTGGCTTCAGTGGGGGGGAAATGTCGAGAGCTGACATTCTGATTATCGACTGCACGAGAAGCTGTTCTGCCTCATCGCGGCTGCCTCCCGTTCTCTGCATGATCCAACCCTTCACCCCGGGGTAGGCAGCGCGGATGAAGAGACTGCTGGCCGATGTCCCCGACTCATGCTTCTCCATCCAAGCGAGGGCTCGTGGAAGTTTGCCGTGTTCGATCAGCATATGTGGGGCGCAAAGAAGCGAGTTCGCGTATCCGCGGGTGTCTCCAAGGTTCCGAAATCGCCGCATCATGACGGACATTTCTGAAAGGCCTTGTCCCAAACTCTCCCATCCCTTGATTTGCGCCACGCGGCGAGAACTGTATTGGCTTTGCATCTCCAGCGTGCGGGCCCAATGCATTGGGCCGAGACGTCGGATTGCACGGCGGTAGCAGGCATCGGCTGCTTGGGCTAAGGGGCGTGCGTTTGCTGTGTCTCCGTGTTCGAAACAGAGTGAGGCGAGCTCTCCAAGGAATCGTGGCCCGTTGGCGAGGACGAGTGACGCATCCCTCTTGAGCAACGCCTCGACTGTGAACGCGACTGCGCGGGTTTCGGCGCGCAATCCCAACGGGCGGAGGTCGCTCATGCACTGGAGGAAACTCTCGATGGCCTTCGCCCAGTCCTTCGCAATTCGCGAGCAGTGCGCCGCCCACCGTTCAAGCTGGAACGCGACGGCATACGAATCCGTTGCGCGTTCCGCTGCCGCCACGATAGCCATAGTGCCTGCCGCCCCCTGAAGCTGGTATACTGAGAATCCGGCGAGGTCCGATCTGTTAGGAAGGGGGTGCCCTGCAAGTGTTCGTGCCAGCGCCTGAGGCGCGGCGAGAAAGTGGATGATCAGGTCCGGCGTCGACACGGCGAGGATGGGCGCGGGTGCCACGCCGACGTCGTCCAACGTCGGGTTCTGCTGAATGAGAGCCTTCGCCTTTGTTCTCAGCGCATCGCCCCATACCCAGTATAAATGAGGCGGTAGTTCACAATCACCGATCCATGCTTCGAACGTCCGATTGCGCCATGCTTCAGTCAGTCGGAACTCGAAATACGGCGCGCTCCGCCAGAAGAATAGCTTGCGCAGCTCTGCGACCAACGGCTTTGGTGCCCCCTTGGGCAGGAACAGATTCTGCGGCCATGGCCGCGTCGCTGCCTTGATCGTTTCCCTTCGAAACGCTTCTACCAAGGAACCGGTTTCGAAGTGATCCTTTCCATTCAACCGGTGCGTTAGAGGATCCGACCCTGCTAGCGCGTGGAGAAAAAGCGCCGCGAGTGCGACGCGGGGCCCAGTCTCCTTGAAGGTCTTCTCCTTGTCGGCACTGTCCCCCCACCCCCGCTCCCGAATGGCATGACCTGTTGGCGGCCCATCATGAGGCGAGGTCGAATCCCAAAACTTCAACTCATCCAACGTGACCCCGTCCTCTCGGCTGAGCCAAATGACGAGTTTGAGCGGCATGTTGGAATTCTCATCCATGCGCATGGATTTTCAAGCGGTAGCGGGCACATGGGAGCGGACATGGGAGAGCCCCACTGGGCACACACTCGCGGAGCTGCACACTGCGGCCATGAAATTAGAAATTTTGCCCAGCCCCGGTCGCCCTACGACCGCCGCCTTAGCCCCACATAAGGATCACCATGGACCTCATTCGCGAACTCTTTGAATCATACTGCCGCTGGGTCGCGGCTTGGGACGCGAGAACGTCGAGTTTGATCGTTCACGCGGCACTCTTGCTGGCAGCGCCCGCCGCAATATGCGTGTTCGCCTTCCGTGCGGGCAGTCGCGCACCGGCGATCCAAGTGCTTGCTGCCGTCGTTGGCGTTCTCTTCGCCGCCGGAATCCAGATGGAGCGGCGGATGCCGGCGAGTCCAGTTGGGCTGGCGTGGGCCGTGACCCTCAGTCTCGTTCTCCTCCTCATTCTCCCCAGAGGTCTCGCCTTTCTCATCGCTCGTCGGAGGGGAACCCAACGCATTCTTTCGCTGCTGTTTTACCTCGGTCTGCTGGGACTGCTGTTGGCGAACCTCGCATGGAAAGGAAAACCATGAAGCTCTGGATTAAAAAATGGTTGCGCCGCATCTGCGCAGCCTGCTTGAACCGGTTGGACAGCGTCGTTTCTGTGTCGGCAGGGTCCGGTGACGAACCTAAAGCCGGCCGAGCTTACCGCGTTCCGAGTGAGGAGGCCGACGACCCGCTCCGGCAGGCATTTGCAAACCTGTTCGCGCCGCGAGAGCGAATGGACGAGGAAGTTCATTTTCGCAAGGTGGGACCGGACGGCATCCTCGTCGCGAGAGCCGAGGAGTGGCAGCGCAAGGGCAATACCCTCTGCGGACGGACGGCGGTCGTCGTCGTGGCGACCTGCTCGGGAGAACTTGTCCCTCCATCTTCCCTGAAGTTGGTCTGCTCCGCCTGCCAGGGATACGATTCGGTCTTCAACCGGTGCGCGGCCTGCTCCCGCACCTTGTGCGCCCTGTGTGCCCGGCAGTTCACCATGCCGGATGGCAGGGCTTTGGTGCTGTGCGCCGAGCATCGGACGGAGGCTGAGCGAACGTTCGATACATGGGCCGCGCGCGACCATGCGCTGGAACGAGCGAGAAAGGCATCCACATGAATCCCAAGTTCGAGGAGAAACTGGCGAAGCTCCAGGGACTCAAATTCCTCCGCCGTATTATGGAGGAGTCGGGCATGACGGGCGACCCGTTGGTGGAGTTGCGTTGGGGATTTGCGAACTCGCCATTGGGGCACGGAAGCGTCGCGTCCAGATTTCAAGAGCGCCTCTGGAACCGCGCGGGCTCGGCGTGGCTGAGTCAGCAGTTGTTCCCGGAACCATCGCAGATCGGCGCCGACGTGCCCGAACAGTTCGCATTCGTGCTGGGCTACGAAAAGGCGAGCGGCAACAAGATCGTCATCCACCGGGACAAGTTGACCGCCCACATTCTGGTCGTTGGCAGGACCGGCATCGGCAAAACGACCTTCCTCGCGTGGTTGATCATCCAGCTTGCCCGGATGGGGATTCGGGTCGTGTTTCATGATCACAAAGGCGAGGGCCGCAGACTGATGCACGTGCTTCCGGAGACGATGGTATTCCAGCCGGAGCACGAGTTTCTCAATCCCTTGGAACCAGTGGGCACGCCCGAGATGTATTGGTCCGCGCTGTTCGCTGAACTCGGGCGCGCGTTCAACCTCCACGCGGAGACCTGGGTCGAAGGGCCCGCAATCATGCTGCGCATTGCCCGGGGGTTGAAACCTGGCCAGCCCTTTCCAAGCTGGCGGGATTTGGCCCGCATCCTCCGCGAACTGGCCAGGAACGAACGCCGGCCGAAGCTGGCGACGTTGGCTGCGGCCATCGAATCACTCTGCGCGGTGTTGGGGCGCGCGGCGGCGTTGCGGCGAGGACCGCCGCTGGCGAACCGCTACCGCGTCACCGTTTTCGAATACCAGCACCTCCCGCCGCGCGTTCACCTGTTCCTGACGGCAATGCGCTTGTTGCGCACTCAAATGGGCGCGATGTCGCGCGGCCACGATCATTCCCTTCGTGAAGTGCTTGTCAGTGACGAGGCCGCGCTGGAGTTCGGCACCGAATTCAGCGCAGTAGCTGGCTCCGGCTACGTCCCCATCCACAAACGCATCTGCACCCAAAGTCGGTCGTTCGGCGTCGGGATCCTGGCAGGCACGCAGATGCTCTCCCCATTGGATGACTGCCTGAAGGCCAACGCGGCCACTTTTGTGTGCCTGTGCTGCCCTGATCCGCATGAGGCACGCGAGGCCCAGCGGCTCCTGATGCTGGCGGAGGGGGCAATCCCGCAGATCATGTCGCTTCCAGCGGGCACCGTGTTTGTTCGCTCTGCGGAGTTCCCGCGCGCCGTGCTGGCGACCTTCCCGAATCTAGACCTGGGTCCCTATATCGGGGACGCCGAACTGGCGACGCGACTGGCTGTCGAGTTCGCATGGCTGGAGAAGAACTCCGTCTTCGCACCGGAGCGCGCCACGGACGTCGAGCCGATCACGTATCTCGAAACGTCCGGGGAAACCCCTGCCACCGATCCCGCGCCCGTGCCGGAGATCCAGACCGGCCGGCGGTTCTTCGCGGAGCACAAGGCGTTGCTGGGTGATGTCGCAGACCACCCGGACGCTGGCGTGGCGCAGCACTACCGCAACCTCGGATGGAGCGCAGGACGGGGTAACCGCGTGAAGCAGCAGTTGCTCGAAATGGGCCTTGTCACCAGCAAACGCCAGGCTTCCACCACCGGGCGTCCATGCGAACTCCTGGTCCTCACTTTGAAGGGAAAGGATATGATCGATGCAAACCTTTAGTCGCGGCCATGAAACCCCCGAGCATCGGGTGCTGAAGCCCGAGGTCGCCGCGCTGCTGCGGGACATGGGGTTCGATCCGGTTCTGTGCGAGCACGAGCACTGTGACGTGGTCGCAGTGCGCTCCAACGGGAAGGGCGTCTTGGGGGTGGAGATCGAGCGCTCCAAGCGCAACCTCCTCCGCAATCTCACCCGGAACTTCGCACGGGGCTGCGATGACGTGCTGGTGGTTTGCCCGAATTTCGCCAGCGCCGCCGAGGCATCCCGCGCCCTCGCCCGCCACTTGCCCGCGTGCCAGCAGGGAAAAGTCGCGCTCGCGACCATCTCCGCCTTGCGGCTGCTGCAACCGATTTCGGACAAGCAAACCACAAACACATTAAATCATGAAAACACAGCACACGAGCAATAACAGCAACTCAAACCACAAGCACAACGGAGACGCGGCCGTCGGCCAGCCTGCGCCATCGACTCAATACGGGAGCCGCGTCTCGACCGCCGATGCGGTGGAGTTGATTGCCCAGCCGGTCAAGCTGCCCTCAATCAACAAAGACTTCATTCGCAGCCTCGCGATCGCAAAGGGGCCATCCGGCGAACCAGACGTTCGCGATTATCACAAGCGCTTGTTCAACGAGCAAAACAGTGAACCGCTGGCCAGATGCCAGCACCTGCAGAAGCACCTCGCCGGGGAACGGAGGGGGATCCAACGCCACCTTCAGGAGCTGTCCGACGTCATCCAACACACGGAACGGTATCAGGAAGTGAACGATGCAAGTGTCCCCTGGACCACGTTTGACCAGATCAAGGTAGGCGTGCTGGGCGTGGTGAGCGTGCTGCTGCTGCTCGTCGGGGTCAACTCGATCGCGCAGGTGCTGCTCGCCTCGGGCATCCCCGGCTTCGAGAGCCCGCTCCGAACCTACCTGTTCAGCTTCGTGCCGGTCGGACTCGCGTTGCTGTTCGAATTCCCGCGCACCCACCTGGCCAAGCACGAGTCCCGGCAGCTCTACTCGTGGCTGGTCATGTTTGTCGCCCTCGTGTTCGGCGTGTGCTGGGTGTGCGGGTTCGCCCGGACGTTTCCTGGCATGACCCAGTCGGTGGCGGATCTGATCAACAGCCTGGGACAGCCCCGTCGCGGGGAACCAGACCACTCGCTGATCGTGGTCTCCATCCTCGCGGAAACCCTGCTGGCAGCCAGCTGCTGGCTGACCATCGAAACCATCGTCGAGAAGCACGACTCCCTCACCCGGATCGAGAACCCTGCACATGCCAGGGCGCAGGCGGACCTGGATGAATGGCAGGAGCACCGGTTTGCCCTCGAGAAGGTCAGCGCCGAACTGCACGCAAAGATCCAAGCCATCGGTGAGGCCCGCCTCCGCTTTGTCGAGGAGGCCGTCGGGTGTTTCTACCTGGTCGTGCGGGAAGTCGCGCAGAACGGGGCTTCCAGTCACGCCGCTGCTGATAGCCAGTCGAACCATCAGAAGCAGAAAGGATCCGTGAAAGGCAACCACCCCACCCTGCGATCCCTCGCGTGCCTCTTGTTCGCATTGGGATTTCATCAGGCTGCCGTCGCCGCCTCCTACATCGTCGGCTTGTCTCCAAACTACTCGTCCCCGGATCGCGACGTGGTGTTCAAGGAAGTCCTCCTGTTTATCCTGGAAACAGCCGTGCCCGGAGATCAGGTCACGGTTTACGATGGCCTGAGCCTCCAGCCAGTGACCAAGTTCGCACTCCCGCAAGGGGCGCTGTTCGAGAAAAATCCCCGCGCCCGCGTGCCCCGGTTGCAATCCGAGATCGCCGCGCTCAAGGCTTTCCTGTCCGCCGAACGTCCGCATCCGCCGGAACTGGCCGGAGCGTTGCAGGTTCCGGGCTTCCTCGCGCTGGCCGGCTCGCACTTGCGCCGGGCGGACGAGCGGGTGCATGTCATTCTGATCGGCTCCCCCCACTTTGTAAGCTTGGAGGAACCGGGGTTCAACACGCGGGAGGCGTTTCCGTCGGACGCGCATCTGGCGGCGGACCCTCGCGATTCCGTGTTTGGCATCGCCTCGAAACGCCAGGCACTGACGGGTGTCAGTGTCCACTGGGCCTACTTTCGGGACTGTTTTGTCAACGATTTCCACAAAGGTCGCCTGGGACGGTTCTGGTCATTGTTCGTGCGTGGACAGGGAGGGGCGTGCAGCACGTTCGCCCCGCACGTCGGGCTGGCCTTCCAACGGGCCAAGCAGGGAATCACGGAGCCTTTCTTGCGGGCCGAGGTGGATCCGAATGAAACCAAGGTGGAGATGCGACATGTGTCGCTGCGGGCGACGCCGGTGTGGTTCCCGCCGACCAACCAAGTGCCTGCCCGCCTTCCTGACACAGCGACTTCTCCCGTGACGCAAACCTCGCCGCGACTTTCTGCGGCCAGCCTGCCGGTGGCACCGCGCACCGGCATCACCGGGATCGGCATCATGTGGTCGGCCCCCGGGTGCGATTTCGACCTGTGGGTCAAGCCCACGCCCACGGCGCGCGACCTCTATTTCGGTCACACCCAATCGCCGGAAGGCCGTTACTACCACGACTACCGCGACCGCAACCAAGGGGTGGACTACGAGTATGTCGAGTTGAAGAACCCCGTGGACCTGCGCCAGGTGAAGGCTTACGTGAACTTCTTCAAGGGCGCTGCGGCCAACCCGTCCGGCCTGGTCGTGCTCCATTACGGCGACCGCACCTACCAGGCCAGTTTCACGCTCCGTGCCCCGTCGGGCAATCAGGCGGCTGCGCGCGATCAACGGGCGCAGAGCCCTCATTGGGTCGAGATTGATCTGATGCAGTTGCTGCAAGCGGCTGCCGCCACCCCCAACCGGCCAGCGCCCGGCGACAACACAATTCAGGGAGGCCAGGGCATTCCGTGAATCCAGTCTGACACGCACTCAACGCACTCACCGCCATGAACCCCACGACGATTCTGCAGATCTCCCGCCTGCCGGCCCGGCTGACCAGCGAGCAGACCGCCGAGTTGCTCGGGTTCATGGCGCACGACATCCCCGTGCTCATCCGTTCCAAACTGCTCCGCCCGCTGGCGACACCCGCACCGAACGCGCCGAAATACTTCGCTGCGTGCGAGGTAACTGCCTGCGCGTCCGACCCGCAATGGTTGAACCGCGCGACGAAAGCTTGCAGCGACCGTTGGCGGCGGAAAAACGAGCGACGGAGTGTTTCGTAAATCCGCGACCAGACCGGGTCGAACTCCGGCACGCTCACGCGCCGGAGTTCTGGGGCAGTTGAAGTTATCTCGGCTCGCCGAGTGCGAAGGGCTTCCCATCGACCATCACCCCGCCGGATGCTCGGGCTCAACGCAGAAAGATGATGTAGCAAGCGCGAACGTGTTTCCGGGCGCATTCCACCAAGGTGGCCAAATGGACAAACGCCTTGAGAGCGAGGCTTGAGCGGAGCTTACCCGGTCAGCCTTAACGCACGCCGAAGAGCCTGTTTCCAATGCTCATTCCTATCGCTGACTGAGCCAATCTGGCCGAGAATTACCGTGCGGCGTAAAATGGCACCATACGAGGGGCTTCACCATTTCCTGGACAGTTTCTTTCGTAGTCATCCAGCGGAGGCACGCTCACCACCGCGTGACGCGCATACGCCCGATGGACGGCCTTGCTGTTGTGCCCGAGGGCAACCTGGGCGAAGCGCTCGGGGTAGCCGCATTGCTTCGCGCGCTCGGCCCAGGCGTAGCGATACGAGTGCAGCGACACCCCCTCGATTCCCAGCCCCACGCAGCGCTGGTGAAATTCCGTGGCGCGGTCGGCGGCCCGCACCGATTTCAAATAAGGAAACAGCGCACCATCGGCGGGCAGCTTCCTCAACGCCTCGGCCACGGCCTCGCTGAAATGCAGCAGCGCGATCTCCTTCGTCTTGAGCCGCTGATACGAGATGTAGCGGCGCGGCCAGTCTATGTCTCCCGCGGTCAGGTTCGCGATGTCCGACTGCGATCCGCCAAAATGCCAGCACAGCTCGTAGAACGCCCGGCGCTCCGGGTTCTGTTCGCGTTCGAGGATGCGCGTGTGCTCCGCCAGCGTGATCGCCCGCCGCTCGCGGTGCTGGACCTTGGGCCATTGCCGCTTCGGGATGACGGGGCAAGGCAGCCACGCCATGTCGAGGGCGAAGTTGTGCAACCGGCGCAGGAAGACGTTCGTGGACACCGTGCCCTCGGCCAGCGCCTGCAGGAAATGTTCCGCGCGGGTTTCCAAAATAACCAGCTCCAGAACCGAGGCGAAGGCCGGCTGCTCCAGCGCACGGTGCCAGCGCTCAAGGTTCGCCGCGCGCTTCGTCCGGAGCAGTTCCTCCGCCGTCATCCGCCAGGTGCGCCTGGCTGACGCCGGGTCGGCGGCCGACAAGTAGGCGCGGGCGATCTGGAGATTCAGCGCCGGCTGGATGTGCGCCTCGTTGTGGGCGTGCAGCAGGCGCACCGCCTCGGGACGGTTCTTGGTGAACAGGCTCGTCTGCTTGCCCGTGACATTGTCGTGGCAGTAATACGTGCCGCGCCGGCGGAAGAGGCGGAATCGTGCTTTCATGGCTCTACGCAGTTGTGAGCGTAGAGGAGCTTGTTCCGACCCGTTAACGAGCAGTGGGCGAGTTCGCGCGAGTAGTGCCGGAGCAGTGAAATCTGCTGACACTTCTGCTGACACTTCGCTGCCGTTTTCCTCGTAACTCCTTGTGCGCACGCACTTGGAGTTGGAGGCGGAGGTCGGAATCGAACCGACGGATGGGGCTTTTGCAGAGCCCTGCCTTACCACTTGGCTACTCCGCCGCACAAGCTCGCTTGAGCCTAGGAAGCCACGCCGCTGAGGTGCAAGCTTTGTTCACAATGATTCCA
>SXGR01107871.1_pt1 | contig 25002 bp, 27 predicted proteins | sample 3174711 | NCBI WGS metagenome assembly SXGR01 (sample SAMN11356860, study PRJNA531348) | freshwater metagenome | isolation source: freshwater sample F1-60 | place: China: Fuxian Lake, Yuxi | collected 2017-12-25
ACCGATGGAGTCGGTATCAATCCCCACTTCAAACGGAGTCTTCACGGTTCGCGTATCCCTCGGCATGATGCCGATGATGGTCCGTTGACTGTCGTCGGGGGAAGCAATCAACTTGATGTTCAGTGTCACCACGTCGTCTGACCCTTCGCGACGTACACCAACGGGTACGACATCACCGGGCGACCTCACGGTCACTACTTCGATTAATGCGGGAAGGATGGGAGTTGGCCTACCGTCGAACGTGACGATGGTGTCACCTATGGCGAGCTGTTTGCAGGCGCTTTGGGGATCTGGTGCCTCTTCGCACACCACTTCGTCAATCACGACATCGCCGTAAACGAACTCCGACTCGATACCCAAACGTGTCAGTGCAACGAACTCGGCAATCTGTTTGGACGACACCATCGCACGAGCATTACCTTCCCGCTGTTGTGAAGGTGTCTGGGTGCCGAACCGCTCCTCGAAGGTGAGGATTCTCACGTCATCATCGCGCCATGCTGCAACGACATCAAGCAGCGATAGGCGGCTGCCGAGTGCAGTTACGAACATCACTTCGCCATCCGTCTCATAACGAGTGGCGAACGCAAGTGCATCCTCGCCGAACGTCATCCGTGGTGCCACCGCCTCAGCGGCACCGGGCGCAAGTTCCCACAGGCGCACCCGAGTGAGGGAACCAGCAATGATGACCAGCATCAACAGCCATGCCACGGTAAGAACAGGAAGTGCCCACCACACGCGCCGCGCGGATGCGTTCGACACTGGGGGTGGCGGTGGTGGCAGAGGTACGCTGGAAGGTGCCGTGATGCCGTCGTTGTTGGTTGTGGCGTCCATGACCGTTACTGAGGTTACGACCAGAATCGCCCTCGTGGGCGGGCTGGCACTCGTCGGACTCCTTCTTCTTACGCGGAGTTTCTCAACTGGCGATCGCCGTCACGAATCGACATTTGTCGTAATCAACCCAGCCGACTCGAATTCACCCGGGCCTGTGGCATCCAGCTGGTTGTCCCAGCGATTGGGGGTGGCCACATGGCGTGCTTTCCGGCCACGGACTGTTGCATCTCGAGCCATGTTTCTCGTTGCGCTTGCACTGGTGAGTGGACTCGCCCTTGGTGTGGGGCTGGCACTTGCGCTGGTTGCTCTCCTCACTGGCCTGAACACAGGATTGAACTAGCGCATGAAGATTCTGGTCACTGGCGCAGACGGATTCATCGGATCACATCTCGTTGAGAAACTGCTTCAACGAGGACATCACGTACGCGCCTTCGTGATGTACAACTCGTTCAACTCATGGGGATGGCTCGACCACCTAGCTCGGCAAACACCACAGAACTTGGAGGTGTTTGCTGGAGACATACGCGACCCTCACGGAGTTCGAGCAGCAATGTCAGGATGCGAGACAGTCCTGCACCTTGCAGCGCTCATTGCTATCCCCTACTCATATCACTCACCCGACACCTACGTAGCCACGAATATTCAGGGGACTCTGAACGTCTTGCAAGCAGCTCGAGATCTTGGCGTTGCGCGAGTAGTTCACACTTCTACCAGTGAGGTATACGGAACAGCCCAAGTTGTGCCAATTCCAGAGTCCCATCCACTCAATGCGCAGTCCCCATATGCCGCGAGCAAGGTCGGTGCCGACCAACTGGCGATCAGTTTCCACGCTTCATTTGGAACACCCGTCGTCGTTGCACGCCCCTTCAATACCTACGGTCCTCGACAATCAGCTCGCGCAGTCATCCCGAACATCATCAGCCAGCTTGCGAGCAACATTCCCGTAAAGCTGGGTGCGTTGCACCCGACAAGGGACTTCAGCTATGTGGACGACACGGTTGATGCCTTCATAACAGTCGCTCTATCAAGTCTTGGAGTCGGTGAAGTATTCAACTTTGGTACGGGCTACGAGATTTCAATTCATGACACTGCTCAACTCATAGCGGAAGTCATGGGTGTGCGGCTGTCGTTGGAGCATGATCAACAGCGCTCACGCCCGGCATCATCTGAGGTTGAGCGGCTTTGTGCTGATGTTTCGAAATTCACGTCCACTTTTGATTGGACTCCACGTTTTTCCGGACGAGATGGTCTCGTTCGCGGACTCAAGGCAACAGTGGATTGGTTTCGCGACGACAAGAACCTTGAACGATACAAAGTTGACAGGTACAACATTTGAACGCGACCGTCGTTGCAAGGGAAGTCGTTCGAGTTCTCAACACGGTGCTAGGTCCGGCCACCGAATCCCTACTCCCCCTTCATGAACCGGAAATTACCGAAGTTGAGCGGGCCACAGTTGACGAAAGTCTTCGCTCTGGCTGGGTTTCTGCCAATGGTCCTTTCGTCACTCAGTTCGAGAATCAACTGCGAAACATAACTGGCGCACCTCACGTCGTGGCAATGGCGAGTGGAACTGCTGCACTTCATCTCGCGCTTCATGCTCTCGGCGTTGGACCGGGAGACGAAGTCATCGTCCCAGCACTCTCTTTTGTAGCAACGGCAAATGCCGTTTCTCACTGCCTAGCAACTCCCCACTTTGTTGATAGTGAGCCTGAAACTTTCGGACTGAACCCATTCGCACTTCACAAGCAACTTAAAAGTGTCACTATTTCGCGAGACGGGGTGACGCTGAACCGACAGACTGGCGCGACCATCAAGGCTGTGGTGCCAATGCACGCCTTCGGTCACCCTTGCCGAATTCGAGAGATTGTTGACATCGCAAACGAGTTCGGTTTACCAGTCATTGAAGATGCAGCAGAGTCACTCGGCTCGACGACGAACAACTGCCACACTGGCAACTTCGGCCACGCTGGAATGCTCAGTTTCAACGGCAACAAGATTGCTACCACGGGAAACGGCGGTGCGATCATCACGAACGACGAGGACTTCGCACAACGGCTACGGCATCTCAGCACCACAGCAAAACTCCCGCATCGTTGGCTCTATCAGCACGATGAAGTCGGTTGGAATTATCGGCTTCCCAATCTCAACGCTGCACTTGGTTGTGCACAACTCAAGAGATTGCCGGATTTCCTGGCTAGAAAACGCCGGTTGGCGTTCCGTTATCAACAAGCATTCCTTGGTAATGATGTCGCTACGTTTACGAAAGAGCCAGGCAATGCTCAGAGCAACTACTGGCTGAACACCATTCGCCTTTCCTCTGGCGATATGACGGTGCGAGAAGCTGTCCTAGAGGCAACTCATCATGCCGGTTACCTCTGTCGCCCAGCTTGGGGATTACTCTCACAGCTCCCCATGTATCAATCGTGTCCGCAAGGAGATCTCTCAACTGCTCTTCAAATCGAACGGACACTCATCTGTCTGCCTAGTGGTCCGCGTCTTGAGCCATGACACGCCGCGTACTAGTAGTCACGAGTAGTCGCGCTGATTATGGTCTGTTGCGACCAACACTCCTAGCCATCAAGTCACATGAAGCGCTCCAGCTGGTCTTGGTAGTCACTGGTACACATCTTTCAGAACGTCATGGTTCCACGGTTGACGAGATCATTGTTGACGGACTCGCAATTGATTATCGGGTTGACTTGAATCTTGATGATCTCTCTGATTCAACCAAGGACACGATTACCACGTTTTCGAGGGCTGTCATCGGAGTTGGTGAGATCCTCGATACGCACAAGCCCGACGTACTCCTCGTACTCGGAGATCGGTACGAGATTCTTGCTGCCTGCACTGCCGCTCTCATCGCTACGGTTCCAGTCGCACACATTCACGGCGGCGAATTGACGCTCGGTGCTTTTGATGACACCATCCGACACGCAATAACCAAGATCGCCTGTCTTCACTTTCCGGTCGATGAGGTTTATGCATCGCGAATTCGGCAACTCGGTGAGTCTCCGGACAGGATCTTCACGGTAGATCCACTCGTACAAGAGACGATTGAGCGATTCACACCACAGGACAGACAGAACCTTGAAGCCAGACTGGGAATTCGTCTGCTCGATCCTGTGATTGCGGTGACTTATCATCCAGTCACGTTGAATCTCGCTCGATCGATTCATGAACTTAGGGAATTACTAGCTGCACTGGAGGCTTTCCCCGAGGCAACTTTTGTAGTTACTGGACCAAACGCTGACCCACAACATCAAGCCCATCTCTCCCTATTGCAAGAATTTGTCCATCTCGATTCTCAGCGACGCATTTTTGTTGAGTCGCTTGGGCACTACACATATCTATCTTTGCTAATGATTGCCACAGCTGTCGTTGGGAACTCATCAAGTGGGGTCATTGAAGCTCCCATGGTGGGGACACCAAGCATCAACATCGGAGCTCGCCAGGACGGACGGATACATCCAGATTCTGTAATCGATGTCCAAGGGGATCGCCAGCAGATTCTTCGAGCAATCAAGTCCTTATCAAGTGCCAAACAGCCCCGAAAAGCACTCCGCAGCAAGAGGCCAGCGTCACAAGTAATCACAGAAGTCCTCGCCACGGTCGAACTCTCGAGCCAGAAGGTTTTCAATGACCTCTAGTCCTCGAATATATGTCATTGCTGAAGCTGGGGTCAACCACAACGGTGACTCGACCATGGCTTGCTCGCTCGTCGAAGCAGCGGCAGCATCGGGAGCAGACGCCATTAAGTTTCAAAGTTTCCACACCGAGCTTCTCACAACTGTTGACTCACCGCTTGCTGATTATCAAAAGTCCAAAATGTTGCCTTCTGCAACTCAGTTCGAGATGCTGAAGGGGCTGGAGCTAAGTCACGAGCTTCAACGCGAACTTCATGCTCTTGCACAACGTCGTGGGATTGAATTTCTTTCAACTCCTTTTGACGAAGTGAGTCTCAGATTCCTCACAACTGAACTTGGGATCTCGACGATAAAAATCCCATCTGGAGAAATCACCAACGCTCCATTTCTGCTTGAAGTTGCACGGGCAGCCGACCGAGTCATATTGTCAACTGGGGGTGCCAGCCTCGACGAGGTTCGGGATGCAATCGCGGTCATTTCATTTGGGTTCAACAACTCCCATGCAAACCCCTCAACTCGAGATTTGAGGCGATCCTTAACTCGGAGTAGGCGGCGGGAAATTCGGAATCGAGTGACAATCCTGCATGCAGTAACTGCCTATCCTGCTCCAATCTCCGAATCAAACCTCTTGGCACTTCCGGTTCTTGCAGACGAATTCGGTTGTGTCGTTGGTCTAAGCGATCATACGACTGGCTTTGAGGCATCAATCATGGCAGTAGCACTCGGTGCGAGGGTTATTGAGAAGCACTTCACACTGGATCGGTCTTTGCCGGGCCCTGACCATGCTGCCTCCCTAACCTCAGCAGAGCTTTCAAGGTTCGTTAGTTCTCTACGGTCTGCTGCGACTGCGCTGGGAGATGGAGTAAAGAGAGCCCAGCCATCCGAGTTCTCAAACCGCGTTGCGGCTCGTCGAAGACTTGTGGCCACCCGTCCAATCGAAAAGGGTGAGGTCTTTACCGTTGCAAATCTCGGTACCCGACGACCGGCGAATGGTCGTCCACCTCTTGATTACTGGCAAATCCTCGGCACGAACTCCCCGCGAAGCTACAAATCCAACGAGCCGATTGACTGAACACCGATGATGTCCGACATGAGTAGCTCCGTATTTCTAGTGGGTTGCGGTGGTCACGGTCGAGTCGTCCTGGACGCGTTGCTATCTGCAGATGTGAAAAACATACGCATCATCGACCCACTCCTTCGAGTTGGAACGAATTGCTTTGGTATTCCTGTTGTTCCCGAAGGCGAACTACTGGATTTCCCTGCTAAAACTTCGTTACTGCTGGTTAACGGTCTTGGCGTAACAAATTCATTGGTGAGACGAAGCGAGATTGCCACGAGATATCAGACCCTCGGTTACCAATTTCGTGGTGTGATCCATCCAATTGTGCACCTCGGAAGAGAGACCGAAGTCCACGCAACGGCGCAGGTGTTTGCTGGCGCGATTCTGCAGAATCGTGTTCAACTTTGCGAGCACACGGTGGTCAACACTGGCGCGAGAGTTGATCATGACTGTGTTGTTGGCGCCGGATCGTTCGTTGGGCCCGGTGCAATTCTCTCCGGGGGTGTGGTCGTTGAAGACCAGGTGCTCATAGGTGCTGGCGCTGTAGTCCTCCCGGGAGTCAAAATTGCTCGTGGCGCACGGGTCGGTGCGGGGGCCGTTGTGGTGAAGGACGTCGATGCAGACTCGACCGTGGTTGGATGTCCAGCTGTTGCACTCAAGAACCAAACCTAGACTGAATTCATGCGCAACTGGCGCGACACGGTGGTGTCTGCTGATACCCCTCTGCGAGAGACGCTTGCGAACCTCAGCCGAACCGGAGCACAAATTGCGCTCGTTCTCGACAACAGTGGCAAGCTACAGGGAGTAGTTACTGATGGCGATGTGAGGAAAGCAATCTTGGCGGGTATTGAGCTTGACTCTCCAACGCAACGTGCCATGAATGTGAGTCCAAAAACTGCGTCTTTCGGATTATCTCAACTCGAAATGCAGCAATTCATGACTTCGCGGGGTCTTCGGCACCTCCCAATAGTCAACGACTCAAACGCAGTCATCGGATTAGCACTCTTGGATGAATTGAGCAATCCGAGCAATCGCACAAATCCTGTAGTGATCATGGCAGGAGGACTTGGTACACGTCTTCACCCGCTTACAGAAAGCACACCAAAACCGATGTTGACGGTTGGCGGGAAGCCGATACTCGAGACGATTATTGGCCAGTTTGCTCAGCAAGGTTTTTCTCAAATCTTCCTTGCAGTGAATCACTTGAGCGAGACGATCAGCTCTCACTTTGGCGATGGGACACGATACGGAGTAAAGATCACGTATCTCCAGGAAGATACTCGTCTGGGAACTGCTGGTGCACTGTTCCTACTGCCTCACGACATTGAGTCCCCAATCATTGTCATGAATGGAGATCTGCTCACTCAGTTGTCTTTTGAGTCACTGTTGCGCTTCCACGAGGAACGTAATGCAGACCTCACCATGGTGGTGCGTGAGAATTCATTTCAGATTCCGTATGGCGTCGTTGCCGTTGAGGGCTCAACAATCATTGGAATCGACGAAAAACCCTCGAAGAAACTTCTTGTCAATGCGGGCATCTATGTCATCAGCTCGAGAACACTTGCATTGATCCCACAAGGTTCCTACTTCGACATGCCGGCACTATTTGCTGCCGCTATTTCTGCCAAGAGGTCGGTAGTGGCATTCCCCCTTCACGAGTATTGGATAGACATCGGACGTGTTGAAGAACTTGAGCGTGCACAACGAGAATGGGCTGAGTACCGCTCTTGAGAATTGGCGTCATCGGCTTTGGATCTATCGGAAGTCGGCATGCACGAATTCTTCGGGACTTCGGCCATGACGTGTATGTCGTGTCGGCTCGTGAAAACAAGGACTTTCCTCGCCTGTCATCGCTGGCTGACCTCTTGAAGTTTCACTCGCCGGAATATCTAGTTATCGCCTCACCTACTTCACAACACATCGAAGACCTATCCGAACTCTCTCGACAGCAGTTCAACGGTGCGATTCTCATTGAAAAACCGCTGTTTCACCACTTGCTACCAATTCCTCCACTCGCAACCACTCAGGTGGCGATCGGATACAACCTGCGATTTCACCCATTCACCCAACTCCTCAAAGAAACTGTGAACACTCACAAACATGTGACCTCTGCCGTTTTGTATGCGGGCCAACTGCTCACGAAGTGGCGACCAGGACGCGACTATCGAGACACCTCTTCGGCAAAACAATCGATGGGAGGTGGTCTACTTCGGGACTTGAGTCATGAACTTGACCTCGCGCGTTTTCTCTTTGGAGAAATTCTCGACTTCGATATCACAGGCAATCGGTCGGGGCTCCTCGAAGTTGATGGGCCCGACAGTCTCGACATTACTGCGACAACACCTTCGTGTGAACGTCTCGAGATCCACCTCAACTATCTCGACGAGCCAGCACAACGAACTACGACTCTGATCGCCAACGGCCAGACCACGAGAGCTGATTACATGCACAATATGTGGAAACAGGATGACGTAATGACAACCGTTGACGTTCAGCGCGACGACACCTACCGTGCCATGCACCAGGCAGTTCTTTCTGGTGATTTGAAGAGGTGTGCGACGCTCGACGATGGGCTGCGAACAGTGCAGCTCATCGACAAACTGGAGAAGCAGCTGGCTGAGGTCGTTCAATGAGGATGATTTGCACCATCTGTGCTCGTGGCGGATCAAAAGGTGTACCAAGAAAGAATGTTCGCCAGATCAATGGAATTCCACTTCTTGCACATACTCTCCGACACGCCATCGCTGCCGATTGTTTTGACGCCATTGCCGTCAGTAGCGACGATCAAGAGATTCTCCAGGTTGCACACAGCCATGGTGCGACGATTCTCGTTGAGCGACCCAAGGAACTTGCACAAGATGACTCCGGGAAGCTGCCCGCAATTCGGCATTGTGTCGAAGCAGTTGAGGCACTGACGGGAAAAATTGACATCGTTGTCGACCTTGATGCCACCTCACCTCTCCGCAATACCGAAGACGTCATTGACGCCATTCGTATGCTCACTGAATCACAGTGTGACAACGTCGTTACTGCAACAGAGTCACGGCGATCTCCATACTTCAACATGATTGAAAAAAGTTCCGATGGGTCTCCTCGGATCGTCAAGCCACTTGACGGTTCAATCGTGAGGCGTCAAGACGCCCCAGCCACATTTGATATGAACGCTTCAATATACGTCTGGCGTCGGGACTCCCTCTTTAGTCAAGACCGAATAGTGCACGCTGGTACTCGGATGTTGATGATGCCTCCGGAGCGATCGCACGACATCGACAGTGAACTAGATTTTGACATCGTGGAATTCCTACTCAGCCGACGAGAGCCTCGGTGAGTCTTTACCCCGATTTGGCTGGAAAAGTTGTCCTCGTGACCGGGGGGGCTGGTGTTCTAGGCAGTGCTTTCTGTCAAGCATTTGTTGAACAGGGTTCCAAGGTGATTATCACAGATGTTGACTTGCCGGCTGCAACTACACAAGCAGATCGGCTTTCATCGCATAATGTTCTTCCACTTCACATGGACGTGTCACAACCGGACTCGGTGAACAATGCATTCCAGCAGATCACCAGTCGGTACAAGACAATTGACATCGTCATCAACAATGCAGCAACCAAGACGGCGCACCTCCAAGAATTCTTTGCTGCCGATGTTGACTTTTCTCCGACGACATGGCGAGAGGTGATGAGTACAAATCTCGACGGGATGTTCTTTGTAGCACAGGCAGCCGGCCGGCACATGTTGACTCAACGCCGTGGGTCAATCGTGCAGATCGCATCTATCTATGGGATGGTCGGACCTGACCAAAGAATCTATGCAGGCTCCAACTATCTGGGATATCAAATTTCCAGTCCAGCCGTCTATTCAGCGTCAAAAGCGGGGGTGCTTGGATTGACCCGACATCTCGCCACCGCGTGGGCTGATCGAGGCGTCCGAGTAAATTCTGTAACTCCGGGCGGTGTGGAGAGTGGACAGAACAACACATTCACCGAGAAGTACGCCTACAGGGTTCCTCTTCAACGAATGGCGACACCGAATGACATCCTTGGCGCAGTCTTGTTCCTTGCCTCAGATTCCTCGTCGTACATCACTGGACACAACTTGGTCGTGGACGGAGGACTAACGGCATGGTGACATCTTCGCTGCGTTGGTGCTCCACCTGCCTCAACATGTCCACACGCCCAAGAATCTCCTTTGATGAACACGGTCGCTGTAACGCGTGCCAATGGGCAGAGAAGAAGCTCACGCTCGACTGGTCGAAGCGAGAAGTCGAACTTCACAGCCTTCTCAACCGACACCGCAGTTCGGATGGTGGTTTTGACTGCGTCGTGCCAGTCAGCGGCGGCAAAGACGGCTCATACGTCTCGTACAAGCTCAAGCATGATTATGGAATGCGACCACTCGCAATCACCGTAACTCCGGCCCTCTCACTTGAACTCGGCAACACAAATCTCCGCAGATTTATCGAGAGTGGTTACGATCATATTCAGATCAGCCCCAACTCTGAAACCATGCGCATTCTCAACAAGATGGGATTTGTTGAGATGGGTTTCCCGTATTACGGATGGCTCATTGCAATCCAGACCGCTGTCATCAGAACAACACTCAAACTTGGAATATCACTGATTTTCTACGGGGAGGAGGGCGAGACGGAGTATGGCGGTAGTTCCGAGCTTGAACACAACCCTGTGTTCGACTTTAGATACATGCGAAAGGTCTACCTTGAAGGTGGATTGGACAAGGTGTTGCGACAAGCGGGAATTAAGGACAATGAGAGATACTTTTTTACTTTTCCTGGCGATGACGAAGCAGACAAACAGCGTCTTGAACTCACCCATTGGTCGTACTTTGAAAGCTGGGACCCCTATCGGAACTATCTCGTCGCTAAGGAGCACTGCGGTCTCCAGGAAGCCGAGGTCTCAAATCCTGGAACATTTACCAATTTCGCACAGAACGATCAAGCCTTGTATTCGCTTCACACCTACATGATGTACTTGAAGTTTGGCTTTGGGCGCGCAACTCAAGACGTTGGAATTGAAATACGTAGAGGCGCGATGACAAGAGAACAAGGAGTCAATCTGGTGCGCCTCTACGATGGTTACTACCCAAGTGAATATCTTGAAACGTACCTCACCTATTATCAGATGTCACATGAGGATTTCAATACTGTTCTCGATCATTGGGCCAATAAAGACTTATTCACCAAAGTGGAAGATACTTGGAAGCCGAATTTCTCAGTTGCGTAGCAGAGTCGGACTTTGAATACCAGGCGAATTCGTTGCCTCATCATTGACTATGGAATGGGCAACCTGTGGTCGGTAAAAAGTGCCGTTGAACATCTAGGGGTTGCTGTTGAAGTTTCCTCCGATCCGAGGAAAATCGAAACTGCATCTCATGCAATTCTCCCGGGAGTTGGTTCATATCGGGTCGCGATGAGCACAATCAAACATTTAGGTCTTGCAGACTCTTTACATGATTTTGTCGAGAATGAGAACAGGCAGCTTCTTGGAATCTGCTTGGGAATGCAGTTGCTTGGTATTTACGGTTCCGAGGATGGTGGTGCGAACGGTCTTGGTCTTCTTCCCATGCGCATCGACCTACTGGCAAACTCCGAACGCAGTAATCTCCCACTACCGCATGTCGGTTTTAACTCCGTTCGTTTCTCCGACCAAGTCGGACTCTTCTCGGGTCTGCCACAGGACGGAGACTTTTACTTCGTCCACTCATACGCAGCACATGAGGTCGGCACAGTGAATCGAATGGGGCAGACAACCTATGGAGAAACATTTGTCTCTGCCCTTGAATTGGGCAACATCTGTGGTACGCAGTTTCACCCGGAAAAAAGTCAATCAAACGGGCTCCTTCTCTTGAGAAACTTTTTTAACAAAGGCTGATACCCAGATGCTCAAGAAACGACTGATTTTCACATTGCTTTACGACAATGGCTACTTCATGCTCTCTCGTAACTTTCGACTTCAGCGGGTCGGTGATTTCAGTTGGTTAGTAAAAAATTATGACTTTGCCCGTACTGCTACAGCAATTGATGAGTTGGTCATATTGAATGTTCAACGAGACCGACGGAGCGACCCAGACTTCATTCGTCATCTCCAGCAACTAAGCGACCTCTGCTTCGTCCCGATTACGGCCGGAGGTGGAATTCGTGACTTTGACTCCGGTGCAGAACTTCTCTCTAACGGAGCTGACAAAGTTCTCATCAACACAGTGTCTTCGGCAAATCCGAGAGTAGTTTTTGAGATTGCTGAGACGTTCGGGCAGCAGAGTATTGTTCTCGGAATTGATCTGCAAAGATTTGAAGGGACGTTCAGGCCACTTGTTGATTGTGGTCGTGAGACTCCTACGTATTCATCTATCTCCGACTATCTTGAAGAGCTCACGATGCTTCCGGTTGGAGAGTGGTATGTGAACTCCGTAGACCGAGATGGAACAGGATTGGGGTTTGACACTGATTTGCTCGAACTACTTCCGCCGACTCAACGACAGCCTTTGATTCTTGCTGGTGGTGCGAGCAAACCCGAACATTTTCAACAGGTATTCAATGACCCACGAGTAAGTGCACTCGCGACGGCACACCTCTTTAATTTCATTGGGGATGGCTTACTCAAAGTTCGTAATGTGCTCCTGAACGATGGTTTTGATCTTCCGAGTTGGAGTCACTCCGAGATAGCAACACTGAGGGACATTTGTTATGACTGCTGACTTCCATATTGGTAAGCCATTCACCAATGATGTCATCGTCGTAGACGGTTTATGGGGAACTGGGAAATCAATGCTCTCCTCGCTAATCGGAACCCTTGCAGGCGTAGAGAAAAAGCGAATTGATCACATTTTTGAGTATCTAGCGACAGGATATTCGATGGAGGTCATCTCTCCAAGTTTCGCAAGTGCTCTCATACGTATTTACACCGATCTCGATCAATACAACAATCTCATTGGCAGGGAAGTAAATCTTCGTCGATCTGATGACTCTGGATTTCGAAACACACCCGGCTCATTTCGATATCTCCGACGTCTCGTTGGGGGTGAAGGCGACCTGATTGTTGACAAAATTAATCAAGAGAACCTCGCGCTTCTCTTGGTCACCCACCACCTCACGGGGGTGTCGGATCATCTCTACTCGTCTCTGGGAAAACGACTCCATCTCATTGAAGTTGTGAGGCATCCTCTTCAACTAGTTAATTATTGGGAGACATATTTTAAGAATTTTGAGCGAAGTCGCGAGTTCACACTATGTATCAGCGTTAACGGAATGAGAGTTCCATGGTTTGCGAGACACTGGGCCGAGGAGTTTATCCAGATGCGCCCGATTGACAAGGCAATCCGTTCAATTGCACAACTTCAGGGCTTTGGGATCTCGAACGGTTCCAATGGAATGGAGACTTCTCGCGCTGTTCGAGGGCACCATCTCATTGTCGCTTTTGAACACGTTTTAACAAACACTTATGCCGTTCTGGCTCAAGTTACACACTTTCTGAATCGACCACTTACCCCAAATACCAAGCGGGCGCTCAGAAGACAAAAGCTACCTAGACCATTGGCTTCTCGTGGCAGGGCTGTGAACAAGATGAACTGGCTTCCCAACCCACGTATCTCCTACGAACAGCAACTAGAGGAGATTATGACGTCTGTCAAATGTCGTGCATCAATTCAATCAGTTGAATTACTTGAAACTTGCATCCAAGGATACGGACAACACCTCCTTGACTTGTCAACCAAACTTTCACTCACTGATTAAGTACGACTGGAGAATTCCCTGAATGACTGGTGACTACTTAGCATTGGTACGTAGAATCTGCTCGTCACGTTGGGATTTTCGGCTTCCAAAACGTGTCGACGTTTTGATTGTCTTCACAACCAACTCTGATCTCATAGCCGGATACTTCCCGGAAAGGTCTGTCGCCACGATAGATATTGCCTCATCTCAGAAAAATTTCTGGATGGTCACTCACGCGGCATTCACGGGTGGGTTGAATATTCGCTCATACCTCAAAAGCTACATTCGCTTTGCACGACCTTCCTTGGTGGTGAGCATGCAGGACAATTTCCCAGCTCTATGGCTTCTTCATGGCCAAGTGGGTAACACCAAGATTGCGCTAATACAGAACGGACTCAGAACAGATTTGGCGGACAGTATGCCGATTATTCACAGCACAACAAAAGTTCAACCACGAGTTGATTACTATTTTTGTTTCAACAAAGCAATTGCGGACACATTCAAAACATATGTATCTGCACAGTTTGTCCCAATTGGTAGTTTCCGTAGCAACTCCGTTAGTCGCCAACAACTTGCGAAGACAAAAAGTATTTCTTACATTTCAACTTATAGACCGGCGATCCCACCAAACACCACCGTAGGGTTTACGGCCTCTGGAAATGTCGTCACTTATCAAGGCTTGTTTACTCAAAGGCTTCGCATAATTCGCCATATTACTCAATACTGCGAGTCTCGCAATTTGAGGCTCAGGGTGCTCGGAAAAGACTTGGACGCTTTAGGTGAGCTTGAGTTCTATCGCCAGATTCTCCCGAAAGATAGTTTTGAATTTGTTCCTCGACCGCTAGGTCATTATCAATACGAGGCATGTGATCAATCGTTTATCGTTGTCTCAACAAGCAGTACTCTCGGTTATGAAGCATTGTCACGCGGAATTCGTACCGCTGTCTTTAACTTTGACTCCACTTTGCTAAACACCAAACAATACCGCTTTGGATGGCCAGTAGACCTACCAGATGAGGGACCATTCTGGTCAAACAAAGTAGACGCACCCAGCATCAATAGGATTCTTGACTCCCTATTCGAAATGCCCGAAGAGTCCTGGAGTCATATTGTGAGGGGTTTTTCTCACTGCATTCCTACTTACGACGAGCACAATGAGATATTTGTCAAAACTCTGGGTGGTGTTTGGTCGTGAGACCTCTCCGCCGAGCTTTTGGTAATCAAAAACCGCAGATTTCCCCTCTGACATGTTTAGTTTCGATGAGGTCGAAAGATTAATATGAACCTTAGCGAGCTACTGGAAGTTTGCGATCTAGCGAAATCAGCTGTACGTGATGTATCAACTATCGCATTGACGGCTCGAGCCGGTGGTGGTGCCATGGCCCACAGTTTTGAGTTGGGGGGAAGAGAGACGAAGCTTGAACTGGATAGAACGATGTCAAAATTTCTCATACAAAGTCTCCGAAGTACCCAGATTTCGGTAATCTGCGAAGAGGACAACTCGAGCCACTCAAACTCTGAAGAGTACGTGTGGTTAATCGATCCACTTGATGGAAGTTTTAACTTCCTACGCGGTGCTGGACCAAGCGCAGTGTCATGTGCTTTGATGCGGCACAACAAACCAGTTCTGGGAATTGTCTACGATCTCAGTGTCGGATCTCTGACTTGGGGTGGCGCTGCAATCGGGGCATTCACCGAAGGCCGAGGCATCTCTGTTTCTACAACCGCATTCCTGGCCGACGCCGTTATAGCAACAGGAGTACCAGCGAGATTAGACATGTCTGAGCCCAACAAAATCAGAGAGTTGAACTACATTCTTCGAGCTGCTCGCAAAATTCGAATGATTGGTTCGGCTGCAGTGAGCTTGGTAATGGTGGCTCGTGGATCTTTGGATTTGTACACCGAGCAAAGCATCATGCCATGGGATATCGCTGCTGGCTTAGCGATTGTCGAAGGGGCCACTGGAACCTACATTGCCGATCACATGTCCCGTAGCAAGCCATTGACAGTTGCTGCAGGCTGCAGGAAATTGGTGGAATCTTATGCGCGGGATCGATTCCATTCGGTCGAGACAAAATTGTGAACTTAATAGCGACTGCGTAGAGGGGGGCTCGCACGATTCGATCACTGAAACTGGTCCAGTAAGCCAATTGCAAACACCTGCTCCATTCACTCATAGACTCTATTTGTGAATCGAAGGCATGATTTTAGGAGAGACTGTACGACTGCACGCTCGGCTGCAATTTCTTCAGCGATGATTTTTTCGCCATCATGCCAAACATGAATGTCGTCATCCTCTGTGGCGGCAAAGGAACACGAATACGTGGTGTTGACGACACCCTCCCCAAGCCGATGATTCCCATCGGTTCACAGCCGATTGTGGTGCACATCATGGAGCACTACTCACACTTCGGATATCGGAACTTTGTCCTGTGCCTTGGATACCTGGGCAACGTGATTCGTCAGCACTTCGGGGGCACGGGCAGCTCCCCCGTGGAACATGTCGCTTTTGCTCTTCCAAGTGGCACCTCTGTAAATGTCGCACTTGCCGACACGGGGGAAAACACCATGACTGGCGGGCGTGTACAGAAAATCCACGACCTCGTGGCAAATCAAGACTTTCTCCTCACCTACGGGGATGGGGTTTCTGACGTGCCGATTGATGAAGTCGTGAAGTTCCACGCATCACACACTGCAGCAATGACCCTTACCGCCGTGCGCCCACCGAGTCGATTCGGGGAGGTGGAAGTAGACCCCAGTGGCATTGCAACGTCGTTCAACGAGAAACCGCAGGCCTCTGCGGGGTTGATCTCCGGCGGGTACTTCATCTGCCGCCCATCAGTTTTCAACTACTTGGATGACCGTGACGACCTCGTGCTGGAGGCAGAACCGATGCGACGTATGGCCAGTGAACGCCAACTTGCGGCGTATACGCATGAAGGGTTCTGGCAATGTATGGACACCTACCGCGATTGGGAGTTGCTGAACGACCTTGAACGAAAGAACGAGGCTCCATGGCGTCACTAGCTGCAGACCTCGCCACCCTTTCTGGCCGTCGAGTGCTCATCACTGGGCACACGGGCTTCAAAGGCTCATGGCTTTCCTACATGCTCGCGCAAGCCGGGGCCAAGGTAACGGGAGTAGCACTTCCACCCATCACCACCCCATCCCACTTCGAACTATTGAAGCTTCACCAGCACGTCGACAGCACGTACTGCGACATTCGCGACCTCTCCGGACTCCAGACAATCGTTCGGGCAAGTCGCCCTGACGTGGTTTTTCATCTCGCGGCGCAGGCATTCGTTCGCACCTCATATGTGGACCCACACGCGACTTTCTCCACCAACGTCCTGGGGTCAGCCAACGTGTTGGAGTGTGTCAGGCAAAGCGGCACCGTATCCACCTTGGTTTACGTCACTTCTGACAAGTGCTACAAGAACAAAGAACAGCAGCACGGCTATGTGGAAACCGACGAACTCGGCGGAATCGACCCATACAGCGTTTCAAAGGCTGCCGCAGAAATGGTGTTTTCTGGCTATGCGAACTCCTCCTTCAAGAGCCCTGATGCTCCGCGAATTGCTAGTGCAAGAGCTGGGAACGTCGTTGGTGGCGGTGACTGGTCACCCGATCGACTCATCCCCGACTGCATCCGCTCACTACAGAACAACTCCAGAATCGATATCCGCTCTCCACGAGCGACACGACCCTGGCAGCACGTACTGGAACCAATCTCTGGGTACATCCGGCTCGCAGTTGCGCTTGAAGACGGCACCGCGGATACGGGGAGTTCATGGAATTTCGGACCGCCAGAGACCGCCGTTCATGAAGTTGAAGAAGTGGCCACTCTGGTTGCGTCGCGCTGGGGTGCGGTGAACGCAGTACACATCTCAGCTGACCGGAGCAACATGCATGAAGCCCAACTACTGCAGCTCAATAGCGCTAAAGCCAACACCAATCTCAACTGGGCTACTCGCTGGTCCTTCGACGACACCATGCACCACACCATTGACTGGTACCGTGCATGGAGCGTCGGTCAACCAGTGGAATCGCTCACCACGAATGACATCAAGGACTATCTCTCCGCGTGACGACAGGTGGTGTTCATGATTGATGGAGTGCAACTTTCCAATCTTCGAATCATTCCAGATGAACGTGGTGCCGTCTTGCACATGGTGAAATCCACTGACCCAGCCTTCGTGGGTTTCGGCGAGATATATTTTTCAAGAATCGCCGCTCATCAACGTAAACCTTGGCGTCGACACCGTGTTGCCACCGCACAGCTTGCAGTCCCGATTGGTCAGGTGCGCTTTGCTCTCTACGACGATCGTGTCGATAGCCCCACCGACGGTGTCACATGGGATGTCTCTATCGGGGAGTCCGACTATCAACTACTCAGGATCCCTCCGGGAGTCTGGTTCGCCTTCCACAATGTGGGTTCGGTTGAAGCACTCATTGCCAACTGCTCGTCGGAACCACACGACCCCTCAAAAGTAGATCGCCGAGACCTAACTGAAGCCAAGATCCCCTACGTTTGGCGCGACTGAGTGGCCGACGATCGTCTCATCGTCATTACTGGTGCCGGCGGACACGTTGGTGGACGCCTACTCAAGTACTTCTTTACCGAAACCGAACACCGCGTTCGTCCCCACCTTCGCAATCAATCCCCCCTTCCTGCGTGGGCTGCGGACCACTCCACTACCAGTGGCGACTTACGCGATGAGGCAGTACGTCGCCGGGCGTTGGACGGTGCGGATGTAGTCATTCATCTTGCGACACGCGGATACTCCACATCGCAGCCACCGACAGCCAGCGAACTCGAAGCAGAGAGAATTGCATCGGTTGAACTGGTCCAAGATGCTGCCGACAGTGGTGTGTCGCGCTTTATCTTCATCTCCTCTATCCACGTGTATGGTGATGCTCTAATTGGTGCCGTAACCGGCTCCGCGTCTCCACAGCCAACGACTGACTACGGTCGATCAAGACTGCAGTTGGAACGCGAGTTGACTCGTCAAAGTGATACAACTGCGATGACGCGGGTTGTACTCCGTATGACCAATACGTTCGGTATTCCAGCCATGACTCAGCCCGCCACATGGGACTTGCTCGTCCACGATCTCTGTCGGCAAGCCGTTGTGTCGAATCGACTGGTGTTGCACTCCAATGGCACTGGGTATCGAAACTTCCTTGCCCTGAGCGATGCGGTGAGCGTGATTGCCGAGATTGCAACCCACAACGTTCCCTCGGGAACGTATCTACTCGCAGGGCCAAAAACGTATCAGCTCCGTGAGGTCGCTGAACTCGTACGGGTCCGCGCTGAACTCCTCCTCGGGAAGTCACTTACCGTAGAGGTGAGCAGTACCGACATGACACAACATCAACCATTTACTGTCAAGGACGAATCACTTCGGGCTCTCGGCATCGTGATGCAGAATAACTTTATTGGTGAGCTTGACCAGCTCATTCGTGCCGCTAGTCAGGAATTTGGTAAACCCCCCTCATGATGAATACACCCCCAAGCGTCGACGTCATCATTCCTACGTACAACCAAGCGGATTTTCTGCGGGAGGCGCTGCAATCAGTAGTTAATCAGTATTACGAGCATTGGAATGCCCTTGTCATCAACAACCTGTCAACCGACCACACCACATCAGTATTGGAGGAGTTTCGGGACCCCCGTATCACTGCGATCGACTTTGACAACGGCGGAGTCATCGCCGCTTCTCGCAACATTGGGATTATTCGTTCCACTGCAACATACATTGCATTTCTCGACTCGGATGACTGGTGGCTCCCCAACAAGCTGCTTCGTTGTGTCGAGCGACTTGAATCAGGTGTCGACCTCGTATGCCATGCAGAGGAATGGCGCAGCAGCTCATCGACCCGACGCGTTGCCTACGGGCCCGAATCGCGCGCTCGATATCGAGAATTGCTGCTCAAGGGGAATTGCCTCTCTACGTCTGCCGCCGTTGGCAAGACCTCGATGTTTCAACACGTAGGCGGGTTCTCTGTGGATCCGGCGTTCATCACTGCGGAAGATTACGACCTCTGGCTACGTCTCGCTGAGCGACAGTATCAATTCGCCTTTCTCTCAGAGACACTCGGTGTGTTCCGTCTTCATTCCGCAAGTGCAAGCGCCTCGGTAGAGCGGAACTGTCGCGCTGAGATGTCGGTCGTCAGTCATCATCTGGCACAAGCAAACATCACTTCGTGGCGGATTGTACGGAGACGACTTGCCATATCGCACTATTCCGCTGGCCGTGCGCACCATAAGGGCGGTAATCTTGGCGATGCATGGTCGCACTTCAGTAGGGCGATCCAATGTTGGCCAGTCTCCATTCGCACCTACGCCGGCCTTGCCTTGCTCCTGTCCACCACAGTTGCTCGGTGGATTGCACGGAAAGTACAACCATGAGCCGGTTGTACTATTCCTACGCACGTCACGCGCTCGTTACTGCACTTCGACTGGCCCGAGTACAACCTGGTGCTGTCGTTCTGCTTCCACATTTCATCTGTCGGGATGTGTTGGCTTCGTTAAAGGCGATCCAAGCGGCTCCGGTGTTCTACAACATCGACGAAGATCTTCAAATTTCCTCGATCAATAGGCTCCCGTCAGCAACCGCCGTACTTGCCGTGAACTACTTCGGTTTCCCGGCTAATCTTCAGTTACTTCAACGCCAACTCAGCAATCAGAACACGGTCATAATTGAAGACAACGCTCATGGATGGTTGAGTTCTGACGAATACGGTATTCCACTCGGAACTCGAACCTCACTCGGAATCACCAGTTTCAGGAAGACCATTCGCTCATTTGACGGTGCATTCCTTGAGTGGAAAGACTCTGGCATTCTCGACCTTCAGGCACTCCATCAACCACTTGAGGAATGTTCCGACTCACTTCCACCTGGCTATCGAGTACGTCGAGTCGTTTCCACGATTGACCAATACGCGCCTCTCTCGCTTATGGGTACAGCGCGAAGCACTCTGCGAGCAATTCGAACACTCCTGGGTAGACCCCCAATCGACCTTCATCCTGAGGACGAGTTTGAGCTTCCCAACACTCGCGCAATCCACTCAAGCTCGCTCACGCAAATGTCCAGTACCAATACCCACCTTGAACGTCACCGCCGTCGACAAGCATTTCAACAATGTCAGGAGCTCGCAGTCGCATTCGGAATCCATCATCCACGACTTCAACTGACGCCCGGAACCTGCCCTCTGGGCTTCCCCTTCTTCGTACACGAAGGAGATGTACGGGGATTTCAGAAGAGTGTTACCAGAAACAAACTCGGCGAGATTGTGACATGGCCAAGCTTGCCGAGCCAATCATCCATACCAATCACTTCCCCTCTTCGAGACTTGCGTCTCGTGAATTTTCTCCGATGACTTGGCAGCGCTTCACCGGTAGTGACGTGGAGTGGGATCAGATCGTTACTCAACTCCACAATTCATCTCCATTTCAATCAAGTGCGTGGGCAACTTTCCGAAGTTTGGAGGGATGGACTCCCATCCGACTCATCACCGTTCATCGCGACGCTGCGGTGCAAGCTCTCACCAGAAGGGCATTCGGAATAGGCGTTGCATGGGTACCTGGAGGGCCGTTGGGTGAAACTTCCTCTGAGGAGCTCGGTAATCTTTGCAAAGTTCTTCGACAGCAGTTGTCGGGCACCGTCACCTACGTTCGCGTGGCTGACTTTAGGGTGGCTACCCCAACGAGATCTGATCACTATGTTCGCACTCACTGGCGACGTCCTCGGAGACCGCTGTCCTCGGGACATACTCTCACGAGAACACTCCTCAACGATGGTGAGTACCTTCGAAATTCGTACACAAAGAACTGGGCTCGCAACCTTCGACGTGGAGAAGAGCGAGGTGTGTCAGCATCAGTTTGGAGCTCTCCCGATTCGATGGAGATCGCACATCTTCATCAGAGTGTGGCAGAAACAAAGGGAATTCCAGTACGTGACTGGCGGACCGACTCATCGCGTCTCGCACACCTGTTTGACACCTTTCGGCATCAGATAGTCGTCGTTCGAGCAACCGACAGCAATGGAGTTACACAGGCCATCAGAGGAGCTGTGGTGTGCGGTACTACGGGTTTTGATTTTCTCGCAGCAACGTCGAGTGACGGGCGTAAATCGTACGCTTCCAATGTCGCGCTCCACCACCTACTCGAAGTTCTGGCACAACGCAATGTCACTACTTATGACTTCGGTGGAGTGGACTCTGTAACGAACAAGGGTGTGTACGACTTCAAACATGGCGCGGGTGGGCACGAGCACTCCTATGTCGGAGAATTCGAGAACACGTATCCGCGAGCGGTACGAAATGTCTTGAGTACACTGATTGCACTGCGTTTAGCGAACTAAGTTGTTTTCTCCCGCTGCCACAGGAATCGAGCGACTCTCATGACGCGCCTCACCTACCAACTTGCCCGAACGGTTGCTCTATTACTTTCAACTGCTCGGCCAAAACACGAGATGGCACACGGTACTCGAGTCCTGATGTTTCATGATCTTCATGAATCGGTAGACACTTCGAATCTCTACACCATGCCAGCGAGTTCTTTTCGAAATGGCATGGCGTTGCTGGCCGAGTGGATGACACAGCACCAACACGAGTTCGTGCCATTCTCACCCGATCCCAAACCAGGAGTCGCAGTGACGTTTGACGATGGTTACCGAAGCACCTTGCTGATGGCAGCGGATGTGTTGGTTGCACGGCACATCCCATTTCATGTGTTCGTCACCAAGGCCTACATCACTTCAGGTGAGCCAAAATATTTAAGAGAAGCTGATCTCAAGCACCTTTTTGCCATGCCCGGTGTCACACTCGGAGTTCACGGAGCACGTCACAATCACATGTCCACACTCTCTGAATCAGAACTATTGGCAGACTTGACGGAGTCTCGCGACTGGCTTGAACAACTTACGGGTACAGCAATCTACACACTCTCGTATCCACACGGATCATTTTCAAGTGATGTTGCCACAACAGTCGAAAGTTTCGGATTCCTGGCAGCGGCATGTAGTACCTCAGGAACATTCATCGCAGAAGAACAACGCTTCATGATTCCTCGCATCGATATGTGGTCGCGCGATACCGGACGCGTGTGGGTGGATAAGCCTCGTGGGGTGTGGGATCAGATTCTGCCGTGACTAAAGACGAGACCGTTGGGGTCGTGATTCCTACGTTCAACTCGGCTACGACCATCGTGCGGGCGCTCGAATCTGTGCGTCAACAGACCTTGACTCCGACGATGATCGTCGTGGTTGACAATGCAAGTAGTGACTCCACGTGCCACGAAGTCGAGACGTTCTCGACCCGTTGGCCAACGTTGAGTATCGATCTCGTTCGTTTGGAAACGAATCTTGGTCCTGGTGCTGCACGGAACATTGGTTGGGATAAGTGTGCAACATCGCTCATAGCATTCCTCGACTCAGACGACTCTTGGCACCCCAGAAAACTCGAACTACAAACGGTGCTGGTGCGTGAACACCCTGATGCAGTGCTCTTCGGACATCGATTTCTCGTTCTTGATGGCACCGGTCATCCAGCTGACAGTTCGAGTTCTCAGCAATATCAATCTCACCGTTACTCACTACGGCATTTTCTTGTGCGAAATCGACTCTCTACCCCAACGGTCATGCTCCGCGCTGATATCCCACAGCGATTTCCAACCGACATGTGGTACGCCGAGGATTTTTCACTTTGGACACAAATCGTCTCCCTAACTGGACCCGCTATATTTTCCGATGTCGTCCTTACCTACCTCCACAAACCGGTGTACGGGTCAAGTGGACTCAGCGTAAAACTCAAGGAAATGCACCGAGGTGAGCTCAACGTTCTTGCATCCTTGCGGTACACCAAGCAGATTGGAAACATCGCCTACGTCATTACGTCTCTATGGATGCGTTTGAAATATGTTCGCCGACGAATCCGAGGAGTTGCCACATGAGCGAGCAGATGTACGTGCTTCAAACATTGCTGATAGCTGGGCTGCTACTCATGCTGTGCTGGAGAGAGTCCGTATGGCTGCGCGTACAAATTCTTGTGTGGAGTATCGGAGTCATTAGTTTGGTTGCACGCTTTGGTCTTGATGAACAGCTCAACTTTTACTCAAACGATCAACGTTTCTACACATCCGTTGTAAATGACTTATCCACGCAGCAATACTCGGCCGATCTTGACTGGTGGTTGAACAGCGCAAAGCTTCCCTACACGCTACCGGCTTCAGTTCTTGGTGCGATTGGGATTGATTCAAGTTTGGCCTTGAAAGCAGTCTCACTCATCTGCTTTTTGATGCTCACGCGTGATGTGATTAATTCTCAGATACCCGTGATCTTAACCAAAGTAAGTTTCTCATTGTTCATTACAGCGTGTGGTGGTATCGGAATGTTTTATTCACTCCTCGCACTACGCGAGACGATGATGATGCTCCTCGTAACTCGATTTGTTACGACTTCATCGCCCGCGACTCGAGTGCTCATGATCCTGCTGATCTTTCTCTTACGTCCACATCTGGCAGCTGCACTGGTCGCAGCAGCAGTCATCATCATGTTGTGGGACCAACTGCAACTCCGTCACCGGCCTTCCGGTCTAGGTCTTCTGGGTATCGTAGTGCTCGGTAGCTACGTCGGCTTGCAACTCTTCTCGTTTGGTCTTTGGTCACAAGGTTCGTCTCTTTCGGGAATCGTTGGGCGCCCGGTTACTGATTCGGCTACGAGAATTGCTTCGAACTTTGTGGGGCTCCAGTTCCTTACTGCTCGAAGTGAAACCGTTGAGTTCTCAGTTAACTCACTGCTCCTACTGAGAATCATGTTCTCTGAAACCATCATCATTCCGACACTTTTCACGGCGATTCTCCTTATTCGCCCGCATTTGGCAAATGCACAGAGTCGACTCGTACTACTTTCTTTCTCCATCTATGTTGGACTTGTTACCAATACGGACTTCAACTCATTTCGCCAGAACATCCCTTTCGCGGCGGTGATGGGATTGGTGATATTGCATCATCTGAAACGAAGTCCCGCTAGAGACTTCGTCGAAACGTCAAATTGAATCGATGATTGCCCGTCAACGGGTGTTCTCCTCGACGAAGCGTCCCGACGCCGTGAAAGGCAAGGCGCGACTTGCCACCAAACACCACTGCGTCACCATGCTCAAGTTTCACCTTTCTGGTGGTGGCAGATCGAGTATCGCCACCAAAATTGAAGGTGATTGGTAGGCCAAGCGATATGGACACGATGGGTTGTGTAAAGTCAATTTCGTCACGATCTTGATGTAGCCCCATCTTGCTTCCCACTGAATACCGATTGATTAGGCATGCATCTGGTGTAAATCCTGCATAGCCGGCACGATCTGCACATTCACGAGCAATCTCCATAAGGATCTCAGGCATAGCGGGCCATGGTCGACCTGTCTTTGAATCGAGACGCTCATAGCGATATCCCGACCTGTCCGACACCCAACCCACCTCACCGCAATTGGTCATGTCAACCGACATCGGCTTGCCCATTGGGGTAACCACTCGTCGTAGTGGAGACTGGGCGATTACTTCGTTCACTCTCTTTAGGAGTTCGACCGCTTGTGATGCAACGGCACCACGAAAAAGTACTGCTCCGGGTGCAATTGGCACCGTCTCCGTGTCAGGAAACAGCATCATGCGAGAAAGATGCCACGTAGTCAATCTCTGCCGAGTAAATCTGATACTCCAAGTACAGCTCGTGCTTCCCTCTCTCTTGGGC
>SXGR01200209.1_pt1 | contig 24993 bp, 24 predicted proteins | sample 3174711 | NCBI WGS metagenome assembly SXGR01 (sample SAMN11356860, study PRJNA531348) | freshwater metagenome | isolation source: freshwater sample F1-60 | place: China: Fuxian Lake, Yuxi | collected 2017-12-25
CCAGCGTCTTCAGCAAAGCATTAAAGGCTTCCCGCGTCATCATGTGGACCTCATCGATAATATAAATTTTAGATTTCGCCCGCGTCGGCGCAAAACGAATCTTCTCATTTAAATCCCGCACCTCATCAATTCCACGATTTGAAGCGGCATCAATCTCGATTACATCAATCAAGCGACCCTCACTCAAGTCCTTGCAAAACTCACACTCCTCACACGGCTCAAAACCGTCGCGCAAACTAGAGCAATTAATCGCCTTCGCCATCAGCCGCGCCGTCGAAGTTTTTCCCGTTCCCCGCGGCCCAGAAAACAGATACGCATGCGCAATTCTGCCGCTTTTTAAGGCATTCACTAAAGTCGTTCGAATATGGTCCTGACCGATCAGATTATCAAAATTCTGCGGCCGATATTTACGATACAAAGAAACACTCTCCATAATTTTTTTTAGGACAGAATATTAGCACAAAACATTTTAGTTTAGCAAAGGTTGACGAAAGTTATTTTTTGAGGTTAATGGTTATCAAACCAAGAACAATTATGCCACGAAACTGCGCGAGTAAAATGCTGAGAAACAGTGATTTAATCGCAATCATTGAAGAAAAATCGGTTGCAGAACATGTGACTCTTCCTGATACATGGAAAGAAGACTTTCACCATCATATTCCACTCCCCGGTGGAATACCTAGTTTTAGCGTACTGACTACTCATCTCTGCCAAAAAATTAAAGGTGTTTTAGAGGATTATCCAGAATTAGGGGAAAAATATGGGGAGATCCACAGCAAAATTGGAACTGAAGTTCGCATCGCTATTGCCATTCAGCTGGGATTTTATGAGGTCATGAATGCACCACATGCAGATCTTGGAGGCCGCACCCCAATGGAAGTTTTGCGACTGTTCTGTGGGCAACTTGAAGAAGGGGAAACCTGGCAACCACAAAAGTTCTTACAGTGGAACATGAATGGGATTTACCCTGGAAAAACCATTCGCAACATAGTTACTCCAAAACTTGGATCTTTTGGCAGAAGGGCAATTGAAGTGATTTTTGGAGACGAAGCGGCAGCAATTTTTGCCAGAAATCCTTTTGAAGCACGGGAACAAAAAATTAATACAATATACGACGCTAGAAGATACTTAAAGGAATTTCTAAGCACATTGAAAGATGGCCAAGAATGGACTCCTGGAATAATTAATGAATGGACAGCTTCCGACGGAACTCCCGGGCGCGATGTTTTTGTTTGGTTCTCTAGAAAAGCAAAAGGTGCAGACGAGAGAGTGACAGAAATAGAGGAATTACTGGGAAAAGAAGGAGCAGCTTTATTTAAAAAAAATCCTTTAAATATCCAAATTCCTCAAATTAAAGATTGGGACAGTGTAAAAACTGGACTATTAGCATTTTTAGAGACAATCGAAGAAGGCGAATGCTGGTCTACAGTAGAGCTATGGGCATGGGGCACAGATGATTGGAATGGCCACAACCTGTATAAATATTTTTCTGCTCATGAAAAACAATTTTGCGATGCAACGGTTCGGGAAATTCTTGGTGACCAAGCTGCAATCCTCAATAAAAAACCATTAAAAATGGTAGAACAGAAGTTAAGAAGTGAAGCTGATGGTAAAAAATATTTTCTGGCCTTTTTAAATAGTTTGAAATCAGGAGAGAAGTGGTCTCCAAGTACATTGAGGCATTGCAAAAGAATTGGTGCAGATGGACCAAACGGATCAACACTTTATGAATGGATAAGGCAAAGGTGCAGTGATGAAGATGGAAATATATGTGAAGCAGGTATCAGGAAGTTTTTAGGTGATGATGCGAAAGCAGTTTTAACACTTCATCCATTTGAAAAAATAAGAGTTTTAATTTCAGCAGAAATAGTCAGAGAATATCTATTGCTGTTTTTAGACCAATTAGAAGAAGGAGAATCATGGTCCGCAGGAGACTTGCAAAGTTATGGTGAGATTAAGGATGGTGTTGACGGTCACAACCTTTATAGCTGGATTTTTAGAAACCATGGCGTCTTTAGTCAAACGCTAATATCCGAGTTCCTCGGTGAAAAAGGCGAAATCTTAAAAACCCATCCTTTCGAGGTAAAAAACCACATACAGGTAACTGATATACAACTCGCAAGAAGATATTTTAAAGCATTCATTTGCCAACTGCCTAAAGGTGAAACTTGGAGTCCCGTTCAGCTTTTGCGGTTCGGGCGAATATCTCCTGGCGGACCGACAGGGCGATCGGTATATCAATGGATACTGAGAAATACCAAATCTGAAGATCAGACTCTGACGGCGGAGGTTCTTCAAGAATTTCTCGGCGATGAAGGGAAAATTCTCGAAGATTACCCATTCCAAAGAGAAGTCGTACTTACCTCAGCAAAAATGGCGAGCTGTTATCTAAAGAAATTTTTAGAGAGCTTATCAAATGGACAAAAATGGTCTGCAGTTGATCTTTTTTTTCACGGTGACATCGCCGACGGAGTTAATGGAAATTCTCTTTATGCCTGGATCCGCAGTAACAATGGTCAGGAACGAAGAATAACTGCAAAATTTGTTCGAACCTTATTGGGTGATCAAGCGGATATTCTTCTTAGAAAAAATCCATACGAACGCAAAAACCATAAATCTGGTATAAAAACTCCTGAAGATGCCAAGAAATCACTAAACCTCTTCTTACAAGAAAGAAGAGAGGGGGCCCATTGGTCTCCGATTGATCTAGTAAGACATGGTAGAATTGGTGAAGACGAATCTACTGGTGCTTCACTGTATCTGTGGTTAAGAAAAAATGTACGCTACAAAGATGAGGTCGATTGGCTTTTTGTTCTATATAAAATGACAGATCCAGAAATCCTGCGCAAACATCCTTTTAAACATCGTGACAAAGAATCCTTTGTTGTCACCATGCCTTCTGCCAGTTATCATCCGCCAGTACTGAAAAAAAACAATCAAAAAGTTGATTTCATGTGGGATGCTGATGTTGGATCACTTTTTATGACCGATTCAGAACCTGATCCTGAAGAAATACTTATGATGAAACAGGAATTGCAAAGGAAAATTTCAACATTAGATCCTATAGTCCAGGATAAAATTAGGCGATTTAGAGATGGAGAAGATCTTCCTGAAAATGATGTAGAAATGATTTTTGATACACTGGAACATTTAGCAGATCCAAACAATACTCCTAAAGAAGGACTTTATCAGGATGGATGGAGAAGGGACAAAGACGGTAAATTGGTATATTTTGTGAAATAACTAAAGGTCCCGCACCCTCGCCACAACCCGCTTGATTTTTTTTTCAAATATTTCCCGGGAAAAGTTCCCCGCATGTCGCCGAATCGTAAACGGCTTATAAAAGCGCTCATTATACATTAGCCGCGCCAATCCATCTTCCATCGCCGCCACCGTCTGTTCAAAAAAGAACTCCCCGGTTTTTCCACTAACTACCGTCTCACTACATCCACCTTTATAATAAGCCAAAACCGGCTTGCCACTAGCCATCGCCTCCACCGGCGTAATTCCAAAATCCTCCTCGCCCGGAAAAATCAAAGCCCGGCAATTTTCCATATAAGTCTTCACCTCCGCGTCATCTTTGAAATCCAAAAAATCAATATTATCCGCCGCAATACTCTCCAGATATTCTCTCTGTGGCCCATCACCGATGATCACCAGCCGCCGTCCGATTTTGTTAAACAAATGAATCGCCAGATCAATCTTCTTGTAAGGCGTCAAAGTCGAAACAATCAGGAAATAATTTTCATTTCCATCCTTCGCCCGAAACCGCTCCACCGAAACCGCCGGATAAACAATCTCGCTCGAAACTTTATAATATTTTTTCAGCCGCTTCTGCACATTCCGCGAATTCGCCAGATACAAATCCGCCCGATCACTCGCAATGAAATCCCACTGCCGCAGATATTTCATCAACGGACTATACAGCAAATATTTCCAGCCGCTAATATTGTTCTCCCCGCGATATTCATTCGTCCAATCCCACGCATAGCGCATAGGGGAGTGGAAGTAGCAGATGTGTTTTGTCCCCAAAGGCGTAATAATTCCATGCGCAAAAGCACTGCTCGAACTGATCACTAAATCAAACTCTTCAAAATTAAATTCTTCAATTGCCCTTGGCATTTTATGGGTAAAAAATCGATGTCGCTTTCGAATAAATCGCGGATAATTCTGCAAAAAAGAAGTGCGTACCCGCTCCTTAGGAAAAACGGAACCCACCTTTTCTTCGTCATAAAGCAAAGTATAAATCGGCGCATGCGGATACATATCCGCCAACACTTTCAAAACTCTCTCAGCACCGCCGAGCTTGAGCAAAAAATCATGGACTAAAGCAACTTTCATATTCAAGTAAGAAAAAGGGCCCCGCCGCGGCGAGACCCTTACATTCTATCAATCTAAATCTTTAACACAACCTTTACTCAGTTTCTTTTACTTCCACTGCTCCGTCCGCATCAACTTCCACGGAAACTTCTTCAGTTTCTTCTTCTCCTTCCACTGGAGTCTCTTCACCTTCAGCTCCTTCTTCAGTTCCTTCCGGAGCCGGTTCTCCTAGTAAATCATCTAATTTCTTTTCAGCGTCTGCACTGCAGGCTTCAATTCCTTTTGCTACAGCCGCCTGAACTTCTTCGTCATTTTCATATTTTGCAGTCACTTCTTCCATTTTTGCATCATCATCTGCATCAAAACCGAAATCTTTGTAGATCTGTTTTGCTTCAGTTTCCAGAGCCGGATCGAAAAGATTTTCCGATTCAAGAATCAGACAAGTTGCCTTGATAGTTGCATCAATGAAAGCTTGTTTTTCATCTTTCTTGCCGAACGAACATCCACTTACCACAACCGAAAGCGCCAAAAGGCCAAATAAAAGTTTCTTCATGTTTTTGAATTAAAAAATTAGGAAAAAAGGAACTTGTAAGCAGTATACTTATTTAAAAATAAGTGTCAAACTGCTGTAAAGGCCATGTATTTATAACATCCTTCGCCGTCAGCCATCCACGCCGCGCCATCCCGATTCCATACTCCATAAAATTCGGATTCGTCAGATTGTGAGAATCGGTATTGATCACAAATTTTGCGCCTTTCTCTAAGCCTATCCGCACATATTTCTCCGGCAGATCAAGTCGCAAAGGGTTCGAATTAATTTCCAGCGCCACTTTATTCGCTACGCATGCCTCAATCACTTTTTTCATATCAAAATCCATCTCCGCGCGTTTGTTAATTATCCTTCCAGTCGGATGCCCCAGGATTTTTACATGAGGATTTTCCACCGCCGCAATAATTCTTTTTGTCTGATCTTCCGCAGGCATTTTTTGAAACAGATGCGCGCTCGCCACCACAATATCTAGCTCCTTCAAAATCTCCTCTTCAAAATCCAGACTGCCGTCTTTCAAAATATCCACCTCACAGCCCTTCAAAATCCGAATCTTCAGCCGCTTATTCAAAGCATCCACCTCTTTCCACTGCCTTCGAATATCCGCTTTTTTCATTCCATTTGTAATCGGCATCAAAGAAGAATGATCCGTGATTGCAAAATATTCGTATCCCTTCGCCATAAAAACCTCCGCCATCTGCTCAATCGTATTTTTCCCATCGCTGTATGTCGAATGGTTGTGCAGATCGCCCCGAATATCCTCAATCTCCACAAATTTTGGAAACTTTCCATGTTCAAATCCATATTCAATTTCGCCCTCATTCCTCCGGATTTCCGGAATTATGTAGGGGAGTCCGACCGCCGCAAAAACCTCCTCTTCCGTTTTTCCTCCAATAATTTTCTCTCCTTTAAAAACACCATACTCGCTCACTTTTAGCCCCTTCTTTTTTGCCAGATCGCGAATCTTCACATTGTGCTCCTTACTGCCCGTAAAATAATGCAACGCCGCCCCAAAAGCACTATCTGCCACCACGCGCAGATCGGCCTGCATTCCGCTGTGCAAAATCACGCTCGACTTTGTATCTCCCACAGCAATAACGTTCAGAACTCCCGGATATTCCCCAAAATACTTCATCACCTTTAAATGGCTTTTCTCCGGATCCTTCACTGTCGCCAAAATATCAATATCGCCAATCGTCTCCTGACATCGCCGTAGACTTCCCGCGTATTGAATCTGCTTTATTTCTGAAGATTTTTCTAAATATTCAATCAGTTGCGTTGCCTCCTGTTTCGCCTCATGAATAAGAAACCTTTTTACTTCAAATCGTCCAAACTCCTCAATTGCCGTCAGAATTGTTTTCTCTGTTTTTTCACCCATGCCCGGCAGATCGCGAATCAGCTGTTTTTCCGCCGCCTCTTTCAGTTCCTGAACACTTTTAATTCCCAGATTGAGATAAAGCATCTGAATCTTTTTCGGCCCCAGTCCGCGCAGCTGCATCAGGTCAATTATGCCCTCTGGAAAGCTCTTTTTTAGCTCTTCATGTTCCGTACATTTTCCTGTCGTTATCAGTTCCAAAATCTTTTTTCGCAGTCCCTCACCAATTCCCGGAATTCGTCCCAATGCCTCCGGATCATTCGCTAAAGTTCGCAAATCCACACCCAGATTCATAATCGTCAACGCCGCTTTCCTGTAAGCATTTATCTTAAAAAAACTCTCGCCTTTTATATCCAGCAGATCTCCCATCTCCTCAAAAACTTTTGCAATTTCTTTGTTGTCCATGGCTCACATTTTACTCCCGCCCATGCAAAACCCGAAGTGTTTTTTCCGCACTTACCTTCCACGAAAACTCCTTCAGCCGCTCTTTTCCTTTCACTACCAGTCTCTCACTATAAGCCTTGTCATTAATTAATTTTTCTAAACCGTCCGCAATCATCTCCGGATCATATGGATCGCTAAAATGCGCCGCTTCACCGGCAATTTCCGGCAGACAGGAAACGTGCGAAGTCAAAACCGGTTTTTCATAATAAAACGCCTCCAGAATCGGCAGACCAAAACCCTCATACAAAGAGGGAAAAGCAAAAACCGCGCAATGTTTATACAAATATGCCTTCTCATTTTCTGTGATGTATCCGGGCATAATCACTTTTTCCATCAGATTCAGATGCTGAACTTTTTTCAAAATTCTCTCAAATCCCGTCCCGCGTTTTCCCGCCAAAATCAGGTAATAATCCTCATGAGTTTTCACAAACCGCGCAAATGCCTCCACCAGTCTCTCCAGATTTTTCTTGCTCTCCAGCCGGCCAACAAAAAGAACATATTTTTTCTCCGCAATTTTAAAATGCTCCAAAACCTCCGAATATTCCGCCGCAGTTTCCGGCTTGCTGAAGCCATGATGAATCACCACGATTTTATCTTCCGAACATTTGAAAAACTTCTTCAAATCATTTTTTGTCGCCTCACTCGGTACCAAAATCTTCGTCGCATTTTTCACCGCAAATTTCGTGCTCCACTTCAAATACTTAAACTGCAGCCATTTGTAGGCGTTTCGCAGATACATAAAAGCTGTATCGTGAATCATAATTACGCTTCTCTTTGGCAGAGATGGCGGCAAAACATGCGAAGGCACAAACAAAACATCCGGCTTTGCCTTGCACATCTCCCGCGACAGCCACTGCAATGTCCAAAATCGCTTTCCCTTAAGCACTTTATTCCCGCGCAATTTCAAAGGCTCCCGCGAATAAGTGGTCACATCATCTTCTCCGCTGATTTTCAGCAGTTCATCAATAATATTCTTGCTGTACCACTCCACTCCTGTGGCCTCTTTTTCACTGTATCTGGATGCATCAATGGCGATTTTCATAGCAGAATCATACCCTAGCCGTGACAAAGAACAAGGCCGATTACATATCCTGCGCCATTCTCTTTCAAAACTTTGCTGCATTCAGTAAGCGTCGTTCCCGTAGTCGAAACATCATCCACTAGCACAACAATTTTTCCCTCCAGACTTGCGCCCAGAAACTTGAAACTGTCCTTCAAATTCACCAGTCTCTCACTTCTTTTCAATTGCGCCTGCTCCTGCGTATTCCGGGTCCGCTTTAGAATTTTCATCACAGTCAAACCGGTCTTTGCTCCAAAACATTTTGCCAAAGATTCTGCATGGTTAAAGCCCCGGAATTTTTCGCGTTTTTTGTGCATCGGCACAAATGTCACAACAATCCTATCCCTCGGAAAATGATTATATTGCTCAAACAACGACACCAGAAACTGCCCCAAAATCTCCGCCAAATCACGCGAATAGTGATATTTAAAAAGAAAAATCAATTTCTGGATCAAAGAATTCTTCTCATATCTGATTGCCACCAAAAGCTCGTCAAGATCACTGCCCCCAAAAGTCATTCTCTTATTCTCAATAACCATTCGTCCCAAGCACTCAGCGCAGACCAAAACTCCCGACCGGCCGCATCCGGCGCACAGCCTCGGAAAGATTAAATCCAATAGAAAGTTTTTGACTCTTTTAAATATCATAAGTAAGTTTAAACAAAAAAAGATTAAATTTTCTTAAAATTTTTCTAAAAAAATGACCGAAGATTATAACGATCAGAGTAGGGAAGGTCCCTCAGTCCAAAAGCTTTTCCAGCTCTTTAAACTGCTCCTTCCCCAACATACAAAAACACTTGCCCGACTGAAAAAATTTTCCGATCTCAATATCAAAAAACTCAATCAGCTAAAAAATCTCGAAATCAAAGGTTTGATTATTGATGTGGATGATTGTATCGCAAAAAATCATGGCGAAATTCTGCCGCAAAATGCCGAACATCTCAAAAAACTTTTAAATGAAGGCTTCAAAATTGTCCTTTATTCCAATGCCAAAAAATCTGCCCGCTACGAAATTCTCCCAAAAGAAATTGAAGTACTCACAAATCTGCCGGCAAAACCGGATATAGAAGGATTTAAATTCGCCTGTAAAAAGCTCGATCTTCCGGCAAAAAACGTCGCGATGGTGGGGGACAACTACATCACTGACGCCGGTTCTCTGCAGTTAAAAATTCCCTTCATAAAAGTTCGGCCGCTCCAAAGAAAATATGACACAATCGTAATGACAATTGCGATGACCATTTATAATATCCTCCGCGAATTTTACGATATCATCGCCAGAATTCACGATTTTTTCCGCAAAGAAAAACCGCTTACGAGCAAAGATCTGGAAGTTTAGGCCGCAGCCTGCTCTTATAAACCGAAATCGCATCTTCCTTTTCTTCGCCTTTTCGTAATTCTCGCTGTTGTTCAATCGGCAGACTGGTAATCTCTCGGCATTTTGGCGTACAACAGCCTGAAAATTTCTCTGCACACGCTGAACACTGAATGAACAAAAGATGACAGGCATCATTTGCACAGTTTGTATGGGTATCCGCAGGTTCACCGCACTGATGGCAGTTACTCAAAACATCTTCCGTAATTCTCTCCGCTTTCCGTTCATCAAAAACGAAATTTTTTCCTTTAAATTTGGACTTTAATCCTTTAGCCCGAACCTCCTTTGCATATTCAATCACTCCGCCATAAAGCTGATTCACATCCTCAAAACCATGATGCCGCAAAAACGCGCTCGCTTTCTCACAGCGCACCCCGCCCGTACAATACAATAAAACCTTCTTATCTTTTTTATCCGCCAACAAATCCAGAACCATCGGCAGTTCCTCCCGAAAAGTATCCGCATCCGGACAAATCGCATTTTCAAACCGGCCAATCTCGCTTTCATACTGATTTCGCATATCCACAACCACAGCGCCTTTCTCCATCTCCTCATTAAACTCCTCCGCATTCAAATGCTTTCCTACATTGCTAAAATCAATCTCCTCATCCGGCAGTCCATCCGCCACAATCTTCGTCCGCACCTTTATCGCCAGCTTATAAAATGATTTTCCATCATCTTCCACGGCAATCTTAAAAGGCACATCCGCAAAGCGACTGTCCGCATACAAATTCTCACGAAATTTTTCAAAATTTCTCTCCGGCACCGACAACTGCGCATTAATCCCTTCTTTTGCCAGATAAATCCGTCCAAAAACCCCAAGCTCACTCCATTCCAAAAACAGCTGATCCCGCAAATTTTCCGGTTCTTCAATTCGCACATAGCGATAAAACGACAGAGTTACACGCTTTTCGTTGTCGCGCTCCAGTTTCGCTTTCAGCTCCTCTTTATTGATAAGATTTCTTAAAACTTTCATCGGATAATGATAATATAGAAAAACTCACATAATTCAAGATTTTATGAAAAAGAAAGCCATAATTGTCGACATCGACGGCACTCTCGCCGACATCACTCATCGCGAAAAATACGTCCGAAAAAATCCAAAAGACTGGAAAAGTTTCTTCAATGCCATGGACAAAGACACGATTGCGCCCTGGTGCAAAGCCCTGATTCACGCTATGGAAAAGGATTATCAGATTATTTTATGCAGCGGCCGTCCGGGGAATTACCGCGAGCCAACGGAAAAATGGCTCAACGAAAACGGCATCGAAAATTATCTGCTTTTTATGCGCAAAGCAGGGGATTTTCGCAGTGACACCGTCGCCAAAAAGGAAATCTACGAAAACTACATAAAACCGCATTACGATGTGTTATTTGTCGTTGATGACCGCCAGAAAGTTGTCGATATGTGGCGGGAGGAAGGACTCACATGTCTGCAGTGCGACAAGGGTGATTTCTAAATTGTCAAAAATCTTCAAAAGGAGTAATATTTTAAATCCCCCTCGCTTATTTTCTAACCCCAAAAATATGGCTACAGCACCTGATTCCAGCCTTAAAGAGAGCACGGATATGTCAGCGATTAAACAATGGGTCGAAGCCCGCGGCGGCACCCCCGCAACAGTTGCCCGCACGAATAAACCCAACGAAATCGGCATTTTGCGCATCAAATTCACCGACGAACAGGTTGACCTCAAAGAAATCACCTGGGAAGATTTCGAAAAGAAATTCAAAGAAGCCGGCCTCAAGTTTATCTACCAGGAAGAACTTAAAAACGGGAACTTAAGCCGATTTTTTAAGTTTGTGAAGAACCGCGATTAAAAATTTGCTTGCCCCTATTAGGATCCGAGTTACAATACTAATATTATTTTTGTAAACCATGGTTATATGGGTACTCCTTCAACCAATCCAACAACGGATCCAGCTTTAGTAGCACTTTCAAGGGCAGAGGAGCTCAAAGGTGTTATTGCCGCTGACAATGTAGTTCAAGAAGCTAACAGATTAGCGGAACAGGCAAGGGCCGCAGAAAGGTTAACAAATCTAGCAGCCTTAATAACTAGAATGGATTCTCTTGTCGCTCAATCATTGTCACTTTTTACATCTGATACAATGGTTTCTTTAGACGACCTCAGGGACCAAGTTGAAAAGGGTAAATTTCAATTGCAGGAAGATGAAAAAGTTATGGTACGCCGCAGTCATGTGAGATACTCTGATGAAAAGGGGATTGAAATTCCATCAAGATTTATTCCTGAAGGACCTCTTCCCGGTGTTATTGAAAATTCGCCAAAACCATGGGAAGCTGTCATTGCAAATACCCAGGCAGTTGAAGCATTCAATAAACTCGTAGGTATTTTAGGTCTTTTAAATTGTGATGACTGTGATTACATGCTTTCTTTAAATCAGGGAAGTGAACAGACAAGAAAGCTTTTAGAAATTGCTATCTCACCATCAGCGTCGCTTTCAATGGGCTTTAAAACAGATTTAAGATCCGGAAGGATCACTGTTGCAGGTCCACAAAGCAAAAGTGAACAAGCATACGTGGTTGCAGGTTCAGATCGTCCGACCCATATTTTTTCTACGGAAATTGAAAAGTATTCCTGTTGGGATCGCGAAGTAGCAATAGGGTAATTGAAAATTTTCAATGGTGGGCAATACAAGACTTGAACTTGTGACCTCCACAATGTCAATGTGGCGCTCTAGCCAGCTGAGCTAATTGCCCATAATTTTCCAAACAACACGCATTTTAGGAATAAATCGGCTTGATGTAAAGCAGAACCTTGGCTAGAATACGAACGTTTATAAAAAAACATTTTTTAAATTTATCCAATGGATCCACAAGGAAATACCTCAGGCACTCAAGGAATGCCTGGCGCAGATCCGGCAAATGCCGGTAACAGCGGCCAAAATCCCCAAGCCGGAGGAGCACAGCCAGCAACCGATCAATCGCAAGCGCAACAACAACCACAGCCACCGGCAGGTCAGCCTGCAGGAGGGGGACAAGCACAGCCTCAAGGCCAACAACAAGCCCCACCTCAACCACCAATGCCGCCACAGGGCGCATATCCGCCACCAGGAGCGTATCCACCTCCAGGTTATCCACCAATGCCGCCCCAGGGCGCATACCCTCCACAAGGAGGTTATCCAGGTGAAATGCCTCCAGGAGCTTACCCACCAGGCGCACCGATGCCTCCGCAAGGCGCATATCCGCCCCCGGGAGCGTATCCACCTCCAGGTTATCCACCGCAAGGAGGCTATCCGCCACAGGGAGCATATCCACCGCCAGGTTATCCACCACAGGGCGGTTATGGCGATCCTTACGCCGCGCAACAAGGCGCTTATGGGGCAGCAGCTCCGGGCCAGGAAGATACCACACCTGCAAATTTCCAGTTGGGCACAAAGCTGCCTGCAAAACTTAACGTTCCAATTCCAAAACACGAACTAAAATTTGATGAAGAATATTTCTTAAGACTTCTGGCCGGCTCAATCTCTCTTTCTAAAGACGAAAAAAAGAAGATTGTCGAATCGATTCCAAAGTTAAAACAGGCGCAGATCGACGAATTGGTCCGCATTTTTGAGGAAGAAAAACAGAAATTTGCCGCGCTCTCCAAAAAACACGTTCCACAGTTAGAAAAACTCGCGCAGCAGCATTACGAAGAATGGATGTCGCTCGAAGACGACTACAAACTCTCTGAAAAGAAAAATGAAGATCAGTCTAAGGCTGATGAAATCCGCAAGAGTCTGGGGCTATAATCCCGGGCTCTTCCTCATTCCTAACCAAATTCCAATGAAAAAACTTTCAATCTCATTATTAGCGCTTTTCATAGCCTTATCTTTCAGTGCCTGCAGTAAAAAAACTGAACAGGAAACTACTGCTCCTAAAACAAAAACTGATGCTGTCAGCGAGGATCCAGTTGTCGAAACCACTGCTACAAGCTTCGATACTGCCAAAACGGATTTAAATCTAGCCAAATGCCAGGATATCGAAAATAAGGAAGATCGTACTTACTGTGAAGAAATTGTAACTGTAGAAATTATGCGCAATGCCGTTGAGAAAAATGATGCATCACTTTGCAAAAAGATTTCCGACAGTGCAAAAAGAACAGAATGTGAGGGGAACCTGAAGAAATCTTAATTACAGATTTCAAGGTCCGCTTTAATCTCGCATAATGCCGCTTTAATTTCAGCATTTTCCTTTTTAAGCTGATCGATTTCTTTTTTCTGATCCTGCAAAGTCTGAACAATTGGACCAATCAAATTGTTGTAAAGCACTCCGTTAGTTTTTCCGTTTTCATCATAAGTAACTAAATCCGCATTCACTTTCTCAACTTCTTCAGCGATCAATCCATATTGTGTATCCTTATTCTTATCACTGATATAGTTGTAACTAACTGGATTCAATTTATATAACCATGAAGTGTCCTCAATATCTTTAATATTTTCCTTAAATCGTTTACTTGAAGAGGTGACATATCCTGTCGCAGTCACTTTACCTGCAACTGTCATATTTCCGCTAAGATCGATTTTACCTAATTGAGACTTATACGCCTTGCCGGCACTTCCTTTCATGAAGTAAACGCCATTTGCTCCTGCCACAACAGATACAGGTTCGCTACCAGTCCACGCATAGCCTGAATTAATTGCAGTATAATCGCCAAAAGTTCCATCCCACCAAGTCTGCAGAATTGCGTTTCCTTCATCATTAATAATTCTTCCGTCTCCACTTGGAATTTGTAGATACCCTGTACCACCAACACTTAATTTTCCGCTTACAGCTACGTTATCCAAAAGATTTAAAGTTCCAGTTGAACTATCAATACTATCTTTTGTTAAGCTAAGTGTACTGGCTTCAGAAATATGTCGTATCACAAATTGATCATCGTGCATCAATTGACCGTTGAGTTCGAAATCACCATTAGATACTAGATATTGTTTTGCCCAAATGCCACCTTCAGCAGTTATGTTTTTTTTCGAAGTTAAATCAGTATCCACTACCAAATTTCCCATACCCTTAATAGGAGTATTAAAGATAATTGCTTTTCCAGTCCCCGGTGAGGAGCTGGTGATCTTGTCTGCAGTCAAAAATTGATCTTTTCCAACCGTTAAATAGCCTGTCATTGTTTGATTTCCATTTATACTTAAATCATTTTTATTAGTGGAAGAACCAATTTTTACAATTTTATCAGCGCTATTTGTCAAATATGATGTGCCATTAACGTTAATGTTTTTAGTAATAATGTCGCTTCCAAACTCAACCGGTTGACTTCCAGATGATCGAATTTTCGATTCAATACCTGTCATAACTAAGTCCTTATAAAAGACTATTAGATCACCATCGACACTCAAGTCATCTTTGACCCTTACATAACCCAGATTGTTGGCTGAATTATTTTGAATTAAGCCAGTAGCATCAAGATCATCACTAATCTTTACAGGACCTCCGGTAGAGTTTTTTATGTCCACAGATAAATCTAGAGACTTCAAACTTGTAATGGAACCATTTATTGAAACATTCTCATTAACCTTAATCGCTGTTCCAGGACTTGTGGAAACAATCTGATTCACAGCAGTATCACCAGTCACTTTTACTCCATTAAATGTTGGTGAAATGTTATTACCCGGCGGACTCTGTGTCGGCGCCCCAACCACGCTTCCAATATTGAAAGTAACAACACCGGTTAAAACGGCTACAGTACTCGCGAAAGCGGCAATTTTGAAAAGTCTTTTGGTATTCATAGTTTGTTTTTATTTTTGTTTAATACTATTTTACCATAAAAAGCCGCTTTTTCCAAGCACTCCCAGTCCAAAAAGGAGGAGAGAAAATATTTCTGAGCGAATTCGAAGCTGAGCAAAATTTTTTTTATTCCCCGTTACTGCACATCAACCGCCGGCCTGATCTCAAACTCAATATTATCAGGAAGATTGGGGATTGTCGGTGCCCAGGCTGGCCAGCTGTCGATCTCCACTTTATTGATTTCTGGCAGGTTTTGAATGTAGTTTTTCGCCTGTTCAATATCCTTCCCGACAATATGCTCCTTGATTTTTTCAATCAATCTCTGCCCATTTTCCATATCCACATCAATCGAATACTGCTCAATTCCTTTAATATTCGCTGTTAACTTGATTTTTCCAGCCGCCTCATTCCATTCAAAAATCCTATAAGAAGTTGATTCCTCGTTTACGCGCAGCAGCTCTTTTTGTGGACTCTTTTTCATTTCCAGCTCCTGAATCAAAATATCCAGCATCGAATCATGGTCATAATAAACCCCGCTTACATAAACTTCTCCGCTAATTGAAAACTCCTTCATGTCACGCCCTTCGAGACTCTCATCCAGAACAATCTTTACCTCTCCTAATTTTACCGCATCCGTACCTTTTAAAAGGCTAAAGCCATTTTCCTCGCCAACAAGCTCACTTTTTTTCTGCACCTCTTCTTCAAGCTCTTTAAAAGCAACTTTTAACAGCTCATCTTTTATGGCCTGTCTCGCTGTATCTAAATCTTCTTTTGAAACAAAATTCAGGAAGTCTGTCACTCCGCCAGTCATCGGTTCTATGCTCTCCGCAGAAATCTTCGCCTTGCTATCGTCTTTCAGGCCCGGCAGAAAAAACTTCGATGGTCCAATATTTCCTCTTTCTCCGACAACCCCGCCATATGCATCAAGAATATCCGCATTCACAAACGCTTTCACACTGCCTGGACCTGCTGTTGTTGCGGCCGGTACGGTAACTCCCTCTGGAATACGGAAAACAATTCCTTCGCTGGTTTGAAAACGCGTCTGCGCTATCAGCGGCCACGGACTGTTTGTATGATTGTAAATAGTGATGAATCCGCTTGCATTAGAGCCTTTCTCCGAAAACTTCTTACCGGTTGAATACCTTGTAATTGTCTTTTTTACTGTTGTCGCAATCGGATAACTCGCAATCATATGAGGAGGGCGCGTCTCCAGCTCTGATTTATTCTTATTGTAATCAGCCAGAGTAATATTTACGGATTTCTCCAAAACGCTTGCCGCCGGCGTCACATAAATTGTTACACCTGGGAGGGCAATATAAACAATCACCAGCAAAACAAAAACACTCACGACTATCAGGCTGATAAGCGCATGCCGGTTCGGCGCAATAATCTTAAATTTTGGCTTATCATTCTTCTTTTTCTCTGGCATAGAAGAAAGTTTTTTTGTGTCCAGAATTTTTCCTGTCTTTTTTCTCGTCAGCATCTCGCTAATGGAAAGTTTTTTCTCCGAAAGTCTCGTTGGCGCATCTTCCTCAAACGAGTTAACGCTGGCCTTCAGCGGTGTAATCATCATTTTCTCATCCGTATTTTCTGTCGAAAACAGCGCAGGCTTGCCCTCCGACGTCTCTTTATCATAAACCGGAATCCCAACTTGTTGGGCCAGATGAATGCCGTTTTTATCATTTGTGATAAACGAAATTTTCTTGTTGTCATCCTCCGCTTTCCTTTTTAGAATTTTCAAATTAACCACACTCTGAAAAAGAATCGACCTCTTTGGAACCATCACATAAATCTGTTTGCTCTGAGCATTTTTAATTTTGTCATATAAAACCGTCACCTCATCATCAATTTCCGCATAAACAATCTTTTTTTTGCTTACGGTCTTTAGCTCCGTCCTGATTTCATCGGAGTCTTGAGAAGGTTTTTCCTCAATTTCTGCTGTTTTTTTCCTTACAGCTGACATTTTAGATTTGCATTAAACGAACAACTTTTTTCAAAACTTTTGAAAGTAATTGCTCCTCGCTAATAAAGTTCAGCGCCAAATTAGCCAGCGCCATAGGAATGATATCCTGCTGATCTTTCACAAGCTTGGTTTCATCAACCAGATTGGAGACCATTTTAGGGGATAAAAATTGCACCTGAGGTTTTTTTGCAAAAGGTAAAGATTTCGACCAATCCCGGCTCTCCAGCGCCTCCTTTATTTCCGGCAAATGTGCTCCACCGCCCGAAAGCAGAATCTTCGATGGGAACATATCAATATTAAACTCCTCTAAGGTCAAAGCCACGCCCGAAAGCCAAACATCGCTATCAACTTTCATCGCCTCGCGCACAATTTTATGAGATTGTCTCTCAAGTTTGTCGTTACTGTAAGCTATTTTAATTTCTTCTGCTTCCTGATAAGAAATATTTAAACTCTGCGCCAATCTTTTTGTAAAAGTTCGCCCTCCAAGTGTGAACATCTTTGTTCCCTCAACCGCGCCATCTCTTACCACCGCAATATCCGTCGTGCCACTCCCGACATCAATAAAAATCGCCCCAAACTGTCCGCTATCCTCATAGCCCATACAGCGTGCAAGCGCGTAAGGCTCCGCCGCAATCGCAATAATTTCCTTATCAATCTCCGCCGCGATCGTCTGCAAAGCGCCATAATGCACTAGGGGAGCGAAAGCATTAAAAATTCCAAGAGTAACTTCCTTGCCCTGGAAACCAATCGGATTTGTCACTTTATAGCCATCAATCCGCACATCCACAATCGCCGCATTTACCAGTTTTACATCAATTTCATTATATCCAGTTTCCTCAGCCAGCTGTGACCTGACCACATCAAAAGCTCTCCATTGCACTTTATGTACAATGTTTTTTAATTCCGCCAAATCAATCTTCATATTTGCATCACGCCGAATGTAACTTGTTGTACTTGTCGCGCCCTTTACCAGTTCTCCCGCAATTCCCAAAATCATTCGTGTCGTAGTCACTCCCGCCATATTTTCCGCTTCCCGAATCGCACTGTGGCAATTCGCAATTACAGAGGCAATATCTGTCACAACTCCGCTCTGCATATCACCAAGTTTCTGCTGTTTTTTGCCAACACCTAAAATTCGCCCCTTTGTGCCTTCTGCCTCGCAAATCAAAGCTTTAACATAGTCAGTTCCAATGTCTAAAGCCAAAAAATGGGCTTCGCTCGTCCTTTTTGTGATACGCCGAAATATTCTCATAGCCAAAGAAATATAGTTAAATTGACCGCCAAAAGCAAGCTCCTATTACGCTGAAAACCAATCACTGCCGCTCTCAAAACTGACTCTATTTTTCTGCTTATCTTTGAATCGTTCAAACGCCAATTCGATAAGTCGATCTACCAGCTCCTTGTAGCCGATTCCGTATGCCTCCATCATTTTTGGATACATGCTGATCGAGGTAAAACCAGGCATCGTGTTAATCTCATTTAGGAAAATCTCCCCCGTATCTTTGTCTAAAAACGAATCCACTCGCGATAGTCCTGCACAATCCAAAAGCTTGTAAGCCTTTATTGAAATTTCCTGTAGTTGCTTTGCTTTTTCTTCATCAATATCTGCTGGGATTTGTGTCGTCGACACGCCATTTACATATTTGTCATAAAAATCATAAAACTCGCCCCCCACAATCACTTCGCCGACAGGGGATGCAATCACCTCATCATTGCCCAAAATTGCGCACTCAATTTCACGGACATTTAAGCCTTTTTCCACCAATATCCTGCGATCAAAACTCGCCGCAAAATCGATTGCTTTCTGTAGATCTTCAGCCTTTTTTACTTTTGAAATCCCCACGGAAGAACCCATATTTGCCGGTTTTACAAAACACGGAAAACCAATATTTTCCTGAATATCTTTCAAGATTAAATCCGCCTCTTTTTCCCATGCATTTCTGTTAAATCCAACATAGTCAACAACCGGCAGTCCGGCCGCTTTCCAGATTGCCTTGCACTGCAGCTTGTCCATCGCCGTCGAAGAGGCGAGCACGCCGCAGCCGACATAGGGAATATTCAGAATTTCAAAAAGTCCCTGAATCGTCCCATCTTCGCCAAAAGGGCCGTGGAGAACTGGAAAATATGCATCAATTTTTACATGGTCAGTGTTGCAAAGAAAAAGACCCGGATTTTTTGGATCAGTGGAAATCACCAGCGGCTTTAAACTTTGATAATTTTTGCTTTTAAAATTTTCCAGACAATTTTCTCCTGTAAACCATTCCCCATTAATTGTAATTCCAATTTGAATTGTTTCATATTTGCTTGGGTCTAAGGCTTTTATCACCGAAGTCGCCGAAACTAGTGAAACCTCGTGTTCACCGCTTTTGCCGCCAAAAATTACTCCAACTTTTATTTTTTGCATGGGGAAAATGTACCAGAAAAAGGTTCCCCGGGGAAACTTTTTTCGAAGCCCAGCTCGACACTCCCATAAATCGCAAACGTCTCACCTTTTGCCATTGCCCAAGCCTGATCGCCAAAACTAAAATGCCACCATTCTTCCTCATAATTCACAAATCCAACCGACTCCAAAACCTCTTTCAAAAGCATTCGATTCTCATGAAAATTCCCGCTGCCATAATGATTTGTATAAGATTTTTCATTAAATTCATCAAACTCGGCGCCCATCAAAACTTCGGAGCCTGATTCATCAATCAAAGTTAAATCCACCGCGCCTCCTGTATTATGCGGGGCCGGAAATAGGGGATCACGGCTTGCCGGTGAGACAAAAACCTCCACCGCCTCACGCAATTGTTCATCACTCCAAGAAGGATTTTCCTTTACCAATCGCTCCCAATAATCTTTATACAAAATCTCCTGCGTCTTCAAAGTGCGAAATCCGTCCCAAATTTTAAAATCAAAACCTTTCGGCAACAACTCATGTGCCTCTTTCAATTTCGCCACCAATCCTTCTCTCAAATAAATCGCATCAGTCTCTGAAAATCCCCATTTAAAATACATCGGCTCCAAAACGAAATCTTCCAAAAGAACCATCTTTTCGCCGCATTCCTCAATCAAAATTCCCATTTTTCGCGCCTCTGAAACAATGCCCATTAGACGTAAATTCTTAAAATATTATCATTAATTCTTGTCGTCACCTCATAATTAATCGTTCCTGCCCATTTCGCAAACTGCTCTGCCGAAATATTTTCCTCCATGTCTCGTCCCATCAAAACCGCCTGATCTTCCAGCCTCGCCTCTGGAATATCCGTCACATCAACCATAATTATATTCATACAAATTCGCCCGCGAACCGGCGCTCGCCGACCTTTTATCAAAACATGGCCGCCGCTCAAGCAACGATCATACCCATCATAATAACCAACTGGCAAAATCGCTAAACGAGTCTCCCGTGTAGTACGAAAAGTACATCCGTAACCCACAAATTCGCCCTCCGGTACTTTTTTTATCTGTGCAATCCGCGTTTTCCAAGTCAAAGCCGGCTGCAAATTTAACTCACCTCCTTTATATGAAAGAAAAGTTTCCGTCGATGGCCACATGCCATAACTGGCAATTCCCGGTCTTACCATTTCAAAGCGCGTTTCCGGAAAAAGAATTGTCGCCGCTGAATTTGCGCAGTGCCTAATTTTTATCTTCACTCCTAACTCTTCCACCGCTCTCACGCAATCATTAAAATTTGCCAGCTGTTTTTCCGCATAAGAATGGTCTGTTGTATCCTCAATGTTCGCAAAATGCGTCGCCATTCCTTCAATTTCAATATTTGAAAATTGCAAAATATACTTAGTTAGCTCAACCAATGACTCTTTTGTAAGCCCTTGCCGGTTATTTCCTGTTTCCGCCTTGAGATGAATCCGCACCGGTTTGCCAATCAACCCCAGTTTTTCTACAGTCTCCCGATTATAAACCACCAATCGACAATCTAGCTCCACCGCTTCTTCCAAACAATCTAAAGGTACATAGCCCAAAATATAAATAGGGGATGCGACACCTGCTTTTCTCAAAATCCTTGCTTCAGGAAGGGAATTCACGCTCAGCCAGTCCGCTCCTGCCTCCAAAAAAGCCTGCGCCGCACCCACCAGACCATGCCCATAAGCATTCGATTTTACGCACGGACACAAAATCTTCTCCGGCCCGATAATTCGTCGAAACTCCCGAATATTATTCTTTAAAGCTTCTCTGCTGACTTCAATCCAAATTAATTCCTTCATGCTGCGCAGTATAAAGGATTCCGTTTCCCCGTGGAAACAAAAACACCCAAAAAGCGCTAAGGCATTTGACCAACTACAGATTTTCTTCTATAATTTGGCCTCAAGAAATACTAACTCAAAAACCTATGCACGAAGATAACCAATATACCTCGTTATCAAAAACAGGAATTCAGCCGACATTTTTCGGCAAAGTTATGACGTTTTTTGCTATGGCAGTAGGAGTTTCGGTCGCAGGGACCTACTTCACCTATACCTACTTCATGCACCTTTTTATCCAGATGCCGGCTCTGATGTGGATTCTTTTCGGCGCTGAATTAATTCTCATTTTTACTTCATCAATGTGGAGTACGAAAACTCCTCTAAATCGCTTACTATTTGGCCTGTTTGCCCTTATCAGCGGTGCCACTCTTGCACCATTGATTGCTTTCGTCATCTCTTCTCCAGGCGGAGTAGTCCTTTTGACAAAAGCTCTCCTTACAACCGCTCTTATGTTTACGGCCACCGCAATCGTCGGCTGGACGGCAAAAGTGGACTTTTCCGGTCTCCGTGGCTTCCTCTTCATGGGCCTTATCGGCATGATCATCATGGGTGTTGTCGGCATTTTTATCCCTTGGAGCAATACTACTGAACTCGTATTTTCCGGCTTCGGAATACTCTTATTCAGCGGTTTCATCATGTATGACATGCAAAATATCAAAAAATACCCTGAAGACCGCTATATCGATGCCGCTTTACAACTATACCTAGACATTTTTAACCTATTTATCTATATTCTCCGATTTTTGATGGCATTCTCTAACCGTGACTAAGATGAATAAACAATTGATTTTTAAAATTTCGGACCTTCTCGAACAATCGACTGGAACTTCCGAACAATATAGCTTCGATATTCCTGTCGAATTCCCGGAAATTTCTGCCCGCTCCAACCTTAAGGGGAAAATAGAGATCATGCGCATGGAAAAAGGGCTTAACGTAGTCGTTTCCGGTGTAACCATTCTTGCAGACGCCAAATGTGAGAAATGCCTTAAAAACTTCGACGAAAATGTCGAAATTTCTGCCGCTGAACGCCAATTTTATATAAATCGTCCCTCGAAAGTAGAGGATCCCTTAGACCTTTTCCTTGTAAATAAGCAGAATATGACTATCGACGTGAACGAGATGATTCGTCAAGAAATAATCTTGCATTTTCCTATAAATTCCGTATGCTCTACTCACTGTAAAGGTATATGCGCTTATTGCGGCACAGATAAGAACAAAAAGGCTTGTCGATGTACCGAAGAGGAGCCTGAAGAAAATAAGCCTTTATCTGCCCTTAAAGATTTACTTAAAAACTAGCAACCATGGCTAAACATCCAGTACCTAAGAAGAAAATGTCGAAATCGCGAACAAAGCTTCGCTACGGCAGTTTCAAAACTAAAACATTAAAAAAGCTTTCAAATCTCGTTAATCTTGTGCCTTGCCCAAGTTGCGGAGCTAAAGCACTTTCGCACACTGCTTGTAAAGAATGTGGAAAATACCGAGGCCGCCAGGTTATCGACAAGAAGAAAGCAGTTGATAAAATCACAAAGATAAAAGCTTAACAAATGGCTAGCTATAGACATCTGGCGCGGACCTGCGTGATGCAGACGCTGTTTTCCATCGAGTTTCATCCAGATGATCCTACAAAACTGCTAGACGAGATTTTAGACGAATTTGCGCCAAAGCTGACTGAAAGAGAATACGCTACAAAAACTTTAGAAGGAGTTCTCAAAAACAAAGAAGAAATCCTTAAATCAATTCAGGAATTCGCCCCGGAATGGCCGGTGGAAAAGATAGCTCGCATCGATCGGGCTATCTTAGAAATCGGAATTTATGAAATTGGCTTCTCTGGTGACGTTCCCCCTGTTGTGGCAATCAATGAAGCGGTCGAAATTGCCAAACACTTCGGCGACACTAACAGTCCGAAATTTATCAATGGCGTTTTGAGCAATTTTATGAATAAATTAAAGGCATGAACGAAAACTATAAATCCCTGGAGGAAAAAATTGAAATCACTTTCAAAAATAAAGCAGCTCTAAAGAATGCTTTTATTCATAAATCTTATGTAAATGAACATCGCGATGAGGGAATTCATCCAAACGAACGGTTGGAATTTCTTGGCGATGCTGTTTTGGAACTCGTTGCCACCAAGCATCTTTTTGAAGTCTGCCCCGATAAAGATGAAGGCGAGATGACGGCATTTCGCTCTGCTTTGGTAAAAGGAAAACACCTCGCGGAAATTTCTGCTGAACTCGGTCTGGGCGAATACTTGTTTTTAAGCCACGGCGAAGAAAAATCCGGCGGCCGTAAAAAAAACTACATTCTCGCAAATACTTTGGAAGCTTTAATTGGCGCTATTTACGTTGAACACGGCTATGAAAAAGCTGATAAATTTATCGAAAAATTCATTCTCACAAAACTTGATGAGATCATTGAAAAAGGTCTGCACATTGATGCAAAATCCCGATTTCAGGAAATCTGCCAGGAAGTTGAAAGCATTACCCCTCACTACGAAGTGATTGAAGAATATGGCCCGGATCACAACAAAAACTTTGTTGTCGGCGCCTACATTGGCGAGGAACTAATCGCCAAAGGCCAGGGCTCTTCCAAGCAAAAAGCGGAAAATGAGGCCGCATTAAATGCATTACAGGCAAAAAGATGGTCTTAAAAAATAAAAAAAAGTTATTTAGTTTTGATGAAAAATCTTGCGGCATTGTTGTTTTCCGGGAAACTGATGGAAAGCGATTTTATCTGGTTTTGAAATATCCCGGCGGGCATTTCGATTTTCCAAAAGGACATATTGAAAACAAAGAAACCGAACATGAAACTGCACGCCGCGAACTTTATGAGGAAACTGGTATTAAAGATGTTGAATTTGTTGATGGCTTCCGCGAAGAAATCTCCTATATTTATCGCCGCCAGGGGAAACTTTCCAATAAACAGGTGATCTTCTTTCTCGGCAAAACAGAGTCCGAAGCGGTGGAAATTTCTCATGAACATCTGGAATTTTTCTGGCTTACATTTGAAGATGCTCTCACAAAAATCACTTTCGACAACGCAAAAAATCTCCTAAAAAAATCAGAAAAGTTTTTAGAAAAATAGAAAGTTTGTTATTGTGATTTAAATTAACTACTCTCTAATTTTTTCGTATGAAAATAAAAACTGAAAAGAAACCGAGCCCCAAAAGTGATATTATTATCATTCCTTTTTTTGAAGAGAATGCCAAAAAATGACTTTTCCAACTTCTATAAAAGACTTCTTGAAAAAACTTTTATCAACAAAAGAACTCACCACCAAAAAAGGGGAGATGGTTTTTTCTTATCTTGAAAAAAAAGATCTGCCGCGCAAAATTGTTCTCTTAAGTCTTGGTAGTGTAAAAAAATTTAAACCAGTTCACGCCCGCAATCTTGGGGGCAAAGTCGGACGCATCGTAAAATCGAAAAAACTTCAAAGCTGCGATTTCTATCTGGTTCCGGAAGCTGCAGAGGTTCTTGAAGAATTTTTGGAAGGACTGATCATGGTCCAGTACGATGTCGGAAAATTGAAGAGCAAAAACGAAAAAAAACATCTGGAAAAAATTAATGTCATTTATGAAACTAAAATTTCTTCGGCACTCCTCGAAAGGATCACTGAAATTACTGCCGCGACCGAACTTGTGAAGGACATGGTAAATTATCCCTCAAACATTGTTGACGGAAATTATCTGGCCGCTGAAGCGAAAAGAATCGCCAAAGAAAACAAATATAAGTTAGAAGTTTTCGGTCAAAAAGAATTGACCCGCATGGGCTGGGGCCTTCTGCTTGCGGTAAATCAAGGTGCCGTAAATGAACCAAAATGCATTGTTCTTGAATATCAGGGCGCGAAAGACAAGCGCGAAAAACCGCTCGTAATTATTGGTAAAGGAGTGATTTTTGATACCGGCGGCTACAACCTGAAACCGACAAACAATATCGAAACAA